>Ga0115000_10004690_pt1 | contig 11138 bp, 5 predicted proteins | sample ArcticOcean_MG_C_6_FD_89690 | JGI IMG/M metagenome (GOLD analysis project Ga0115000, IMG submission 89690) | Marine microbial communities from western Arctic Ocean - ArcticOcean_MG_CB8_128 | ecosystem: Environmental > Aquatic > Marine > Oceanic | place: Arctic Ocean: Canada Basin | collected... | reverse complement strand
TCGCTCGCAGATTTATCCTGCGTCGATGTTGAGGCGGTCGATTGAAGCGTCTGGTTTTCTTCTCGTAACTTGCTTTCCGAGGCCCGAATCGTTTCGATTTCAGCTTTTAATTTCTCGTTTTCAGTCTTAACGCTTTCAATCTCTTTTTTGAGCGCTTCTTCTTCGCCCTTTTCTTCTTCGCTCGAGGTTGGTGTTACAACTACAGATGCAGCAACAGATGCATCGGCGAGCACTTTTTCTGTTTTCGCCTTTTCCTCTGCAACGCTCTTCTCTGCCGCAACCACCTTCCCTCGCTCCGCTTCTAACTTCTTCCGCAAATCTGCAATCTCCTCCTCAAACTTTCCTACGTCTACTTTTACGTCACTCTCCGCCTTCAAAGCATCCGCCGTCTTTGCCGCCATCTCTTTCTCTTTCGCACATTCTCTTTCCAGTTGATTCACTTTCGCGACTAAATTCGCCACTTCCGTCTCCCTCGCCTTCTCTCGCGCCTCGCCTTCCTCCTCCCTCGTCTTCCGCTCCGTTTCCTTCGCCTCGAGCGCATCCTGTTGCTCCTGCCAAATCTTCGCGCTCTTCACCCTCAAATCCTCCTTCTCACGTTGAATTCGTTCTATATCTTCTTGCAAATGCAAAACAACTTTCACGGTCTCGTCGTGTCGCATCTGCGCGTCCACTAGCTGCTCTCGCAACCTGCGCATGGTTTCCTCGTCTTCTTTCGTGGAATACACCGACTGCTGTTGTTGCGTGGTATTCACACCAATCGTTCTCGCTCGCCGCTCTTCTTCCATCGCGGCGACCGCGATCGGGCTCGTCCCTTCAAAACTATTCTTCCCGTGAATCCCGGGACTTTGCCGTCCGTACGACGAGCTCAACCCGTTGTTGGTGTTGGTGTTATTATTATTAGTAGTAGTATTCGAACGGTTAACAGTCGACATTGTTCCAATTTGTGGAATCTTCATCGTCGACGTCGTCTTCTTCACCGTTTTCGCAAACGCGGAGGATAACGCCGACATTTTCGCCTTCCCTTTGTCCAGCATTTTTACCGAGGACGACCCTCCTCCCGAGGAGGACAAAGATCTTTGATCATCCATCGTGATGTCGTATCCAAAGCGTTAATAATAAATATATAACGAATAGAAAAAGTAAGAGAGATTTTCAAAAAGTATGCAGAAGGCAATTCAGGTCTAACGTCTAATTTTTTTGATTTTTTTCTTAAAAATCTCATCACAAAATAATATCTGTCTGATATATATAAGAGAGGAACACTTCGTCGTCTTCGCGCTGTTGTTGCGAAAGTTCTTTTCTCTCTGGCTCTCTTTCTATCTATCCCGTTGTTGTTGTTTTTCGGATTGTTGCGCGAAAAGTATCAATATCTCGCGTTTTTTTACACGAGAAGAAAAGAAAAGAATGGGCGGATTTGTGATTCCGAAGCGAGAGATTGCGATGATGATGGAAAACGACGACGCGGCGGAGAAGACGATTCAGACGACGACGACGCGGGAAAACGGAGAAGAAGAAGAAGACGAAGGAAAACGAGAAGAAGGAAATCCGAAAACGAAAGCTTTGACGAGCAGCGGGCCTTCTTCTTCTCCGTCGTCTTTGAAGAAAAGGAAGAAAGATGTCGTGACGATGAAAACGCCTCCTCCTCCTCCTCCCGTCGAAGAGACGAAGGAGGAAGAAGAAGAAACAGCGGAGGAAAAAGAAGACGAGATTGACGAAGATTTCCACGTTCGCGATGTTGACGCGACGACGCCCTCTCGCAACCACAGACCGAGAAATTCCGCGCAGAAGAGAAAACTGGAAGCTTTTGGCGACGGCGCTTTGAACGGCGCGGCGGTTGACGAGGACGATATCGAAGTTCCGGACGATAAGGAAGCGACGATGAGAGACGTTCGCGCGGCGGAGGAAGGCGGGAGGATTTGTTCCGCGGAGACTTTCGATCGGAACGATCCGATAGAGCAGTTAGCCGAGCTCGAGAGGTTTATCAAAACGAGTGGGGGTGAAACGCCGGGATGTTTAGAGGGATGGAGCATATACATGACGTTTCGAAAACACGGCGCGAGTAAAGGACAGCCGGATTTGAAAATTTACCCGAAGGACGGGTTCGTCGCGAAAGATAACACGAAAGATAAAGCGTTTTATAGAAGTCGATTAGAGGTGTGCCGAGCGCTGGGGTTGCAGCCGGCAAAACCGGAAAAAGTGTCGAAGAAACCGAAAGTGCCGAGAGTGCCCGCGGAAAAGCCTTTAACAAAGACGCAGATGATGGCCAAGCCGACGAAATTGATAAGTCGAAAGAAAGCGATGGAAAGCATCGTCAACGGCGTGGCGGAGAGAGAAGAGTGCGAGGTAGATAAGGTGGAACACAAAACGAACGAGGTAGGATTGCGCATCGTGACGCTGGGTACGCGTGGCGAAAATGGTGGCGAGAAATCGACCAAATTTTTAAAAGACGCGGACGGGATGATTTGGGCCGACGGGTACGCCGCGATTTGGACGTATACGAAAGAAAACGGTGATACGCAGTCGTTTAGGTGTTTGGTGAATCGCGACGAAAGCGCGTCGGATGAGTTGATCGAGTCTGTAGTCGAAGAGCCGATGGAAGGGGGAGATGAAGAGAAGAAGGTAGAGGCAGCTGCTGTTGCCGCGACTGAAAGTGACGCAGTCGTACCGTCGTCGGCGGAAACGCCTTCGGAGGAGACAACCGAAGAGAAGAAGGAACAGCCGACGCCGGGTGTCCCAACCGTCACGAGAAAGCTCGTCGCGCACGTCGGCAAAGCCAGATTTGTCATATCCGAGGGTCAAAATATTCTCGCGGAATCGAATTCTCCCACAAAGGCTTGGACGCAATTCGCGAAATCTATCGACCCGGAAATCGCGGCGCACCTCGTCAACCCTTTCGCTACGAAAGATTTCAAAGTCCGCGTCGCGTTTCAAGCCAAATTCGCGAAAGAAATTTACGACACGTTATCGAGCGAAACGTTACCGTTTTTACAAGAACGATACGGTATCGATGAGTACAAAGCTATTTTGAACCGCGAGTATCTCAAACAGACTCGACAGCTCGTCTTTGATCTAGAAACGTCTGAGTATCGAAGGAAAATCACGAAAGAACGCGTCACGAGCGCGGAGAAATACGACGCCCGATTCAAAGAAGATCAACGCGATGCCGAGGAACGCACGTGTGATATCGCGTGTGCAAAGTTGGCGGCAAACGTGGTCTCAAACGTGGTAGAAACTGGGAAACGCGCAAAACTTGCGAAAGATATCGCCGACGACGAGAAAAAGTACGAGTGGGACGCGGAACGTCTCGCGCCTAAAGACGCCGTGCGCATCGAGCGCGAAAGTAACAAAGAACGAATAGGATTATCGACGGCAATTCGTAAAATTGCGAGATCCAAGAAATTTGAACAAGAGCGTGATCGTAAGGCGGAGCAAAAAGAGCACGATCGCAAACAGCGCATGTTGGAGAAAGTCAAAGAAGAAGAAGAAAAGAGAAAGAAGAAACAAGAAGAGGAAGAGGAGAAGATCAAACTGCAGGAGAAATCGCAATGGCTCGGCGGATGCTTTCCGAAGCAAGAAGACGAAGAGGATGGAAAATCGATCGCTCCTGTTGAAGCGAGAGTACAGTCGAAAGTGGACTCGTTCCTCGGCGAAGATGACAAGCACGCGGTCGGCTTTTTGTTGGAACTCTTCACGTTTGCCAGACGGTTTCGAAAAGTGCTCTTCCCGGGCAAAGGTTCCGCAGACAAATTTATGCCAAAATCGTTCAAGGTGTTCGTGGACGCCTTAAAAGCAAAAGTTCCGAACGAAGGTACGAAGCGTTTGATTATAGGCATGCTGAACCCGATTATTCGCGACGTCAGAGATTCTACCGACGACAACGGAGCGTACGCGTTGACAAAAATCGCTGGCCCGATTAACGAAGTCCTCAAGGAAGGTGGCTCTACTAGCAAGAAATCCATTGAAGAAATCAAGGAAATGCTGGCGGAAGCTGACAGTCCACTCAAGAAACAACTCGCCTTATTTGACGAACTTTTGAGCCGATCGTTTGAAGCCCTCGCGGCGCAACATTCCGCTGCACCTTCGTACGAACGTCAAGCGTTTGGGTGCATCGCGCCAGAAGCCGCGGACGCTTTTGTCAACGCGTTTTGCCGATGTCGAGCGGATCCGGAATCGTTTAGAAATCTCACTCTTGACGTTCAAAACAAGGCGGGAATTACGAATACGTACCACGGTTTACGTGCGGCTCCTCATCAGTACGCGTGTCGAGCCCCTCCAGCGCTCGTGGTTCAATCTGAAGTCGAGGCCGAAAGAGGCATCGAAGTCGAAACCTTCGTAGCTTTGACCGCAAAGAACGATACGGAACCCGAACGAACGAAACAAATAATCGTCGCGAGTGAAATGTGTCATATGGATAAGAGTAGTGAGCGTGTATTTTTGATTCGAGACGCGTTACGTGTCGTCTCGTGGGATCCAATCGTCAAGCCAGGATGCAAACGCGGCGACATAGCTTCGGCAAAAGGCGAGATTTTTTTGAAAGACATCGCCTCCTTTGACGCCAAGTTAGAAAGTGGTATTTTTGCCATCTCTGCTGCGATTAATACGCGAGCGACGTCGACCGGTAACCCGTCCAAAGACGAACCGAACGAAGACAAAGAGTGGTTGCGCTTAGTCAAGATTGAAGGTAAGAAAGTCGCCGAGGCGACGGGGAAGACGTTATCGCTTGAATCCGGAAAAGGCAAGAAATTGGTTGCCTCTGCCATTGATGGTGCGATTGCGAAAGCGACGAAAGTCGGGCGCGACAAATTTGTTGCGGAAATTGCAATCGAAGAAGAAGGAGAAGAAGAAGGGGAACGCATGGACGTCGACGGAGAAGAAGACGAGAAATTAAACAAGCGCGAGCTCACTCGCGCGGTCTGGGAGGAAGGCTGCCAATCCTGCGGTATGGACATGCATGAAGGAGGAAAAGGTGAAGTTCTCTTGTGCGACGGATGTCCACGTGAATTTCATAAAAGCTGTCTCAATCCGCCCGTGGATGAGAACGAAAAGCTTCCGGACACGTGGTTTTGCCCGATTTGCGTGGCGAAGAAGAACGCAATCGAGACCTCGAAAACGAGTTGCGAAATGATAACGCCAACTTCGTTCACGCGAGTCGCGGAAGGCTCGCAACTCGGTGAAGCGGCAAGAAAAGGTACGATGTTTACGAATGAAATGTTAAAGTCGAAATCGTTATCGAAAGAGGCGAGGATTATCTTGTCGCAAAAACTCAAGCGATTCGCCGAACGCTTCGATGCGGACGGTTGGACTTCGTTAGCTCTCGAAGACAAAATCGACGTGTTGAAGATCTTAGCGGATTTGCTTTTGGACACCACCGACGCACGAGAGGAGATCGATAACAAGGCACCGGAAGAGCTGAAGAAAAAGAACCAGATGCTGGACGAACATCGCAAAAGCTGGGCGGCGTATCGCAAAGGCGAAAACGTCGGCGGCGGTAACTTTGCCCGAGTCAAAACGTTTTCCACCGACGAAGAAGAAAACAAAAAGATCACCGAGTATTTCGATAAGACCGGCGAGTACCCAGACTCTCGTCTAGCATGGCAAAAGCGGTTTAATCAGTTGGAAAAGTCGAAAAGAGACAATGGTGTGACTCGATTAGAACCCATCGGCGGCGACCGAAACAACGCGGCGTTTTGGGTACTCGAAGACGAGGAGCTTGGGAAGAAAGAAGACTCAAGCGCAATCATCATCGCACAAGCCGCGGGCGCCGGTGGTGGTTGGGGATGTAACGAGGACTACAACGACGACGAGGAAGAAGACGACGAGGAAGATGATGGAGACGCCAAGCGAAGCTTGACACCGACGACGGCGAAGATGCGAGGCTGGGACGCGCTCAGAGTTGCTGAAAAGGAATGGATGGTACTCGACGCAGATTCTGTGAGAGAAACCGTCATTCCAGGGTTGAACAAGCGCGGGTATCGCGAAGGGAAGTTATGGCAGCAATTAGAAAAACGTTTTGGTGCCAAGAAGGAAGGCGCGGAGGATGAACGAATAGAAGAAAAAGAGGAAGAAGAAGAGAAGGAAATCACGGCTTGGGACGTTACCGAAGAACACGAGTTAATTGCCTCGAAGGTGGATAAGAAATCGTTACTGAAGTGCACGAAAGAGTCGGCGAAGTCTTTATTCCTCGACATTCTTAATGATCTCCCCGAGATGGCCTACGACGCGTACGATGATCCGAGTCGTAACAGCGTCGTCGATACTCGAACGAACGCTATACGCGCTCTGGCCACGCAGCCGGGATCATCAGAAAACGATGCGATTCCACTAGCGACAGCTACGCTCGCGTTAGAATTAGCCATATCTCCTTCATGGTTGCACGAATCGTGGGGCCGCTTCACGCGTTTCTCCCCTGTCCTCCGCGACGCGTCTTTCCCGTCCATTTGGTTCCGGCTTAAAAATTTGAAGAAAGCTATCAAATGGAACATGGCCAAGCGCGGCGGTCGCGCCGGCGGCCGATTCCGTCCGGAGGATTTTACCGCGGTTCCTGATCAACGCGGTGCGAGAACGAAAACCAAACCCAATTATAAAGTCGACAGTTCTAGCGACGACGACGACGCGTTCCACATAAAAGAAGGATCGAAGAGAGTCGTTGGCGGAGAAGTTATTCCGGCGAAAAAACGAAGGGTCTTCATTGAAGACACAGGGTAATAAAATATACGCCGAGAAAGAGAGAGAAAGAAGAGAGAGAGAGAGAGAGAGAGAGAGAGAGTGAAAAATACAAAAACGCACGTACCATACGTAGCCATTAATAATAATTGTATATCAATTTCGGTCAATTTTAAAACAAAGCAGAGCCTTTAAACAATTCGACCAAGAACAGCGCGGTGCATCCGACCATCGCCGCTCTTCCGTTCAACTCCTCAACCTCCGCGGTGAACACCGGTTGCACAAACTCTGGAATCGGCGACCCTTTAAACACAAAATTCCACGTTCTCGAATCTTTCATTGTCTTTGGGTTACTCGTGTACCCTTCGTTACTGGACAACGCCGGCGCAAACGACGCTAACGTCCACACGAACGCCGTGTGCAACACCTCGCCAAAGTTCTCGCCAAACTGTTGCGCGATGCCGTGCCCGGTGGTAATCTCTCCATATAAAGCCACGACAAACCCGAGCATGGCAACTCGCCCATTCAGAACTTCCGGTGCCCACCCAGATAGTTTCGTAGGATCCGTGCTCAGCGCCAAAATATCCTGCGGTGACTGCATGTCCGCCGGTACCGAAAACACCGGCGTCAGCACCTCGTCGACGACGTGTACCGTCACGCCGCCGCACGAAACGTCCGCTTTCGACACGTTCGCCTCTCGCACTTCTCGCGTCGTCAAAACTTTCCCAATACTCAGCGTCTCTAATTCCTCTCTCGACATCACTTCCGCGCTCGACATCGTCGCGGACGGGATCACGTGATAGCTTAAAATATCCGCCAAATTTTCTCTCGTCAACATCTGCTCTCGGCTCAAGCCTTTCTTTTCACAAAACTTCTCGAACGCTGCGTTCGTCGGCGCGAAAATCGTCCCGGAGTGCATTGAACTCACCGCATTTAACATATCTGCTCTCGAAACCGCTTCCACGAGTAAGGAAAAATCCGATGTCGAAGTCAACGTTTGGACTAAAGCGTCGTTCTTCTTTTCATTAGTATTCGTGGTACTTTCCGATGATGATGTCGACGACGTCTCGTCCGAAGCCGTCGCCGCGATCGATGCGGCTTTACAGCGATACGAAGACAATTTACGAGATGAGGAAGAACTGGTGGAACATTTAAACAACCCTCGTTCGGTGGTTGACGAAGAATACGCGATGTGGCGTAAAAAAGAGGACATATCGTGCGTACAATGTGCGATGATTAATGACGAGACTTCTATCCACTTTTCTCTCTACAAGGAGGAACTCCTTACGCTTAATACAATAAGAACACACAAACTAAACTCTCACTCTCGAGCGGTGTTCTCAACAGCACCCGCTCGATTTACTCCCACTTTTATTCACGACGATGGTATCCGGCAAATACACTTCCTCTTCGACTTCATTTTTCAAAGCGTTCCTCGCGGCGCACTCGAACGCGTCTTGGACGTTGCTATCCTCCTTGGCGCTCGTCTCGAAATGAGGGCACTGGTTTCCGCTCGCCGCGCAAAACGACAATGCTTTTTTTTTCGACACCACCCTCGCTTGGCCTCCGTCTTGATCCGTTTTGTTCCCGAGGACGATGAACGGGAAATTCTCCGAGTCCGCCGGGCTCGCTTGCGCGAGAAACTCCTCTCTCCAATTCTCCAAGTTTTGAAAGCTCCTCTCGTTGTTCACGTCGTAGACCAAGACGCAACAATCCGCGCCGCGGTAGAACGCCACCCCTAAAGATTGAAATCGCTCTTGTCCAGCTGTGTCCCATATTTGCATGGTGACTAAATTCTCGTCGTCTATTTTTACTTCTTTCGTGAGGAAGTCTGCGCCGATCGTGGCTTTGTATTGCTTCGAAAACTTGCGGTTCACGTATTGGTTCATCAGGGAGGTTTTACCCACCCCGGAGTCGCCGAGGATTATGAGCTTCAGAAGCGTTCTCTGTTGTTTATTAATATCATCATCATCAGAAGAGGAAAAGGTGTTTAGTCACAGAAAAAGGTGCTCATCACGTCGCGTGGAAAGAGAGAGAGAGAGAGAGAGAGAGGTCATCCGCGTTTGCTTTCATAACAACACCAACACCATCGAAAAGTTCCCCGCGGGGAAACAACAGAAAGAGAGAGAGAATTGAGATTTTCCTTTCTCTCTCTCTTCTCGACGAAGAATGAGAAAAAAAAAAGAGAAGACATATGAGAGTGCGTCGTCGTCTCTCTCATCAGAGAGCGCGTTACCTTTCGAGCGCTCATCTCGTCCGGCGGAAATGGTGGTGGTAATCGTTTCGTGAGTGACGATTTTTGACCAAAAACGTGTTTTTGAGCTCAGAAAAAGCCGCTCTCGAGATGACGACGAACGAGGAAGAAGACGACGATACTATCGATTTCGATGAAGAGGAAGAGGAAGAGCTTCTCAGAAGAGACTTGGATCGTCTGCTCGAGGAGATTGCGTTTTTGGAGGAAACGTCTTCTTCTTCTTTAAGAAACGACGTTGATTTGGAATCCCGTTTGGAAACTCTGGAACGAGAACGAGTAAACATAGCGCGGAGGATGACGACGATGAAGAAGAAGAAGAAACAAAGCGACGACGATGACAACACGAATACGACCGCGTTCTCCCTCCTCTCTTCTCGAATCCACGAGGTCGCGGAATACGTCGATTCGGCGGTGAGAAACACCGTCGTTTCAAATCAGAGGAAAAGAGAGGAAAATATCTTGAGAGAGCTGGATGCGTTCGTGGACGGAGACGAAGCGTCCGTCGAGACAAACACGATACGCGCGAAAGAAGTGGACGAAGAGAAGGAAAACAGAGTGGAATGGATACGAAAATTCGGGATAGAGAATTCGATGATGATGATTGGAGGGAAAATGGACGAGGATTTAAACGCGGAGCGGTCGTTGCGCGCTTTTGAGATGAACGACGATGAGAAGGGTGGTGTCGTTAAAAGCGGAAAAGGAAAAGAGAAGGGCGTCGTGTTTTTAGATGATGATTTCAGAAGAGCAAAAGAGGAGGAGGATTTGGAGAAAGCAATCGAGAAGAACGTGCTGAGTACCGTGGACTTGGCGATTAAACGCTTAGAAACCGCGAGCGCGGCGATTGCGAAAGCGACCTCCAAGAATAGCAAAGAAACTGGCGGAGCAGCCGGGACGGCGATGTTCGCGACGGCGATATCAAACTTCTCCGCGTTACCCGTTTGGCAAAAGAGGGTCGTTGGTGTGCTCGCCTTTCTCGGTTTCTCTTGGATTTTAATACTCAACGCGATGAATAACGACGAGAAATCAGAGTTTGAAGAAATCGATCAATCTATAGCGACGACGGCGAACGCTTCTTAAAAACTCATCAAATTTTAGTAGCACGTAGAATTGTATTTTATTTAGCATATAGATATGTACCGTAGATAAAATCACGCTACTCGCATCATATTATATATAACACGTCGTGAACCGAAAAACAACTCTTAAACCTTATCGTACTTATCAACGCTATTAAACAAAACCTTCGCGTCTCGCGATAACTCCAAGCTCGGTAAGTTCGACCATCCGTCTTTGTTCGTCTTGACGACAAAAAACGAACCGAACGCCCAATTCACAAAGGCTGCGCACACCACCAGCGCAATCAAAAACGCCCCCGCGTGTCCGTGAACGTGCATTCGGTGACTTCCGTCGTACTCCTCGTCGAACATCTCCTCTATTCTCTCCTCTTCTTCCTCTTCGTTTTCTTTCTTAATATCCTCCGGTATTCCGCCGATGCTCCCAGCCGTCCCTATATCCATGCTCAAATCCCCCGCTAATATCGCCGCCGTTTTCGGTGAATCCCCGTTCGTCCCGTCGTCTTGCATTAAAAACTCATCCTCCGCGGTTAACACGTTCTCCGGCGTCTCCCCGACTTCCGTGTAATCGTCCGCTTTCCCCGAGCTTCGCGAGAGCAAGCCTTGATTCGAGACCGAAGCGAACAAGTTTGATGCATCCATCGCAGTCTCTTCTCCTCCTCCTAAACCTCCTCCCGCGCCATCATCGAAACCATCGTCCTCACGCATCGCAAAGCTGCTCTTTTTCTTCTTCTTCGCCTCGACGAGCGAAAACGACGAGAAGAAAAGCAGCGACGAGAAAAAGAACAACGAGAAGAGAAATGATGATTTTGACGCGATTCTTCGTCTTTCTCGTCTAAAAGTCGTTCTCCCTCTCGTAAACGCCGATGATGATTGAGAGGAGGAAGAAATCGACATTATTTGAACACTCACAACAACAACAACAATTCGACGATTAGATGTAAGCTTTTGATGAAAACTGTTGTGGGTTTAATAGTAATAATACTAAGAGAATGAGGAAAAAATGAGGCAAAGATGAAGGAAAAGGTTAGACCATTTTATCCCTTCAGAGGATTTTTATAATATACGTGCGCGATACAAACTTGTTTCGACATTAAACTTTTTAACTACTATTCTCCTAAATACTCCCATTATCTCTCTCTCTCTCT
>Ga0115000_10004687_pt1 | contig 11140 bp, 9 predicted proteins | sample ArcticOcean_MG_C_6_FD_89690 | JGI IMG/M metagenome (GOLD analysis project Ga0115000, IMG submission 89690) | Marine microbial communities from western Arctic Ocean - ArcticOcean_MG_CB8_128 | ecosystem: Environmental > Aquatic > Marine > Oceanic | place: Arctic Ocean: Canada Basin | collected... | reverse complement strand
TCCGGCAAGTACTCGTTGCAGCATGGTTCTCAAACTTCTCGTCTGCGCTGTAGCCTTCAAGTAGTTTTGCGCTTTTATCCCCCTAAAGGGGGATTTGAAGACCCAAAATGATTTTCCAACTGGAGAGTTAAAACAAACTGCGCGGAGAAGATGTTTTTCGTTGCTTTCCGCGCTCTGTTTTGATAAAATTTTAGCCCATGCACCCATGGCAATGTTGATTTAGATGCCAAATAATTCAATTGGAAAATTAAAAACTCAATTGATAATTTCTACTGCCTAATATTATGCAATGACCATGGGAACGCTAAACAAGCGGTGAACTCAAACCATAGAGGCGCTCGCGAGCATACATGGCGAAGGTTGTTGAACCGGTATTTTCCGTTCCATCCTGCGATAGTTGTTCAAAACCAGCAATCCTCGAACAAGCCTATTCTGGACGAGTTTTATGCGGAGAACACATGGCTAAATCTGTTCGGAAAAAGGTAGGAAGAGAATTACGGCAACAACTACAACTTCCACGTGATAAGGAAACGACTATCTTTGTAGCAATTTCAGGAGGAAAGGATTCAGCTGTTTTACTGGACAGCCTGGTAGATCGTCTTGGCAAACGACCTGACGTCACCATTATTGCCGGTACAGTCGATGAAGGAATAGATGGATACCGGCCACCTTCACTGATTTGTGCCCAAGAGTTATGTGACCGCCTTGGGGTTGAATTTATCACGGTCTCCTATCCTGAATTAAGTTTCAAGGAAATGGATGAGGTAGCAAATCGAATACCTGGACTGGTGAAGGAAAATAAGGATGCACCACGTATGCCATGCTCATATTGCGGCGTGTTTCGAAGACAGGGCATCAATCATTTAGCCAAAAAAGTGAACGCCGATTATGTCGCATTAGGGCATAACCTCGATGATATGGCACAGACGGTTCTCATGAATATGACGAACGGTGATGTTGAGCGCACACTCCGTCTTGCACCGCATACAACGACCCCAGTTGATGGGCTCGCACCACGTATTGTACCCCTTCGTTGGATTCCAGAACAAGAAGTTCACCTGTATGCCTTACATCGTGATTTACCGCTCCATCATGATGAATGTCCGCACGCTAAAGGGGCATTGCGCTGGCGTCACCGGGAAATGGTAGCTCAAATGGAAGCTGATGTTCCTGGTACTCGTCATGGATTGTTGAGAATGGCCGATAATATCAAGGGATTACGAGACCAAGTTATTGAGTTGGGCGGCACTGAAGCTCGTCCTGCACCACCAATGCCTTGCGAATCTTGCGGTGAACTCACCTCGAGTCGGCAATGCAAAGCATGTGACATGCGTGCTTTAATGAATGATTAATCACAGTACATTCTTGGCCAGTTCGTCCAAATTTTGAGGCCGACCGCAATAATGGCAACGTAACTGTAACGGATCTCGTTGAACAACCTTCAACCGGTGTGATTGGGGCTCACGTAAATTCGTAGTAATGCAATTCGAGAACGTGCAGCGTACGACATTGACAAGTTCGTCACCTAAATTAATCGTGAGTTTTTCTGCGACTGAATAAGCACGGATAATTGCAACACGTGCATCAGGTGCAACCAATGCGAGTCGGTCCAGTTCTGATTGTGTTAATTCTCGGTCTTCAACTTTAATGATGTCTTTTGAACCCATCTTTTTCGACGGGACATTCATGACTAGAGAGACTGGAACCGCAGTTGCACCACCAATTCCTAGCATTTCCAAGACTCGCATTGCTTGGCCAGAGGGGATGTGGTCGATGACTGTACCGTTTCGAATGGCGGTTACTCTTCTCATGCTGTGTTCATTTGACATCACAGAGCACCTCCTTCAATCTTAGCAGGAACAGTAACGCCGAGTAAACGGCATAAAAGGGCCATACGAGCAACAACTCCATTGAACGCTTGTTCGAAATATCGGGCATGGCGAGTTTTGTCGACCGAAGGATCGATTTCGTCAACTCGTGGCAATGGGTGCATAACAATCATGTCTTGTTTTACATCACTCAAATGACGTGCATGGAGTTTGTAGGCCCCAGCACATCTTGCGTATTCATCTTCATCTGCAAAGCGCTCTTTTTGAATCCGAGTCATATAGATGACATCCGCATCAGCCATAGAGCCATACAAATCTTCAGTTTCAATAACATTGGCGCCCTGTGAACGCAAATCGGAAACTATTTCTTCCGGCATGTTCAACAAACGTGGACTTGCAAAAATTAATTCGCAACCAAAACGAATCAAGGCGTGTGAGAGTGAGTGGACGGTTCGTCCGTATCGCAAATCCCCTGCTAAGACGACTTTCAAACCCTCTAGACGTCCATGTGCCTGTTTAATGGTAAATAAATCGAGCATTGTTTGAGTTGGATGATGTCCTGCGCCATCGCCACCATTGAGAATTGGAACGCGAGCTGCGTCTTGCGCGTATTGAGCAGCCCCTTGCCGAGGATGACGCATCGCGATAATGTCGGTATAGCCATCGACCATTTGTATAGTGTCAAACAGTGTTTCTCCTTTGACCACTGAGGAGGTTTTGACATCCCCGAGGTTGACAACGTCGCCGCCGAGTCTTTTCATCGCCGTTTCGAAGGACATTCGGGTTCGAGTACTTGGTTCGAAAAATAAATTTCCAAGTATTCTGCCTTGCAAAAGTGGAAGGTACATCTCCCCTCGTGCCACAGGCAGCAGGCGTTCAGCATCGTCCAAAATACTAAGAATTTCTTCGTTTGTCAAGTCGTCCATGGTGATGAGTCCAGTCATAAGTTCTCTTCCCTCATCTTGAGGCAGTCGAAGACACCCATGAACATTACCGTCGAAATGATTGATTCTCTTGTTTCGAAAACCTCCTAAACAGGAGGGGGGAGGAAAACGGAAAAGCGGAGTGATTATCACCGAGATGTCATCAAGATGTGTTATGGCTCTCGATGCTTGGGCAGATGTTGATGCGGCAATCCTTGCTGCACGGCAGTCAAGACAGCAACGACTTGACCGCCTGACGAGTGGTTCGGCATTACTCATCCTATCAGGAGCGGTTTGGTTGATGTGGCCGAGCCTCCAATCGGCGATTCAAGGGGATTCTGGACTGTTCGAAGGACTCGGCTATCCTCTCCTGATTATTGCCTACGGTTTGGTGCTCCAAGATTCAATTGTTGATGATCCAAAAGCGAGAACCCGAATTGGGTCGTTTACATCTATTGCTTGGCCTGTATTCTTGATTCTTGCTTCAAAGCACCTGAATCTTGATGAGTATACATCAATCATTGGTTGCGGATTCATCCTTCTCGTGGCTTATGCTTGCTTCAAAACCTCGAGTACCGTCTTACAGGGTGGCCTTGACGTCATGCGATGGCGAGCGATTATGACCGGATTGGGTGTTGTTGCGGCCTTTTCTCTTTTCGTTGGAAACATTCCTGAAGCCAAATCATATGAGTGGCTGGCTTCGCTAGGCTCCCTTGGTGTTGGCAGCACCGTAACTGCATACATTTGGTTCGTTGGAGACGATCTGCGGGTTGAACGGAAAGCATTTGCAAAACGACTCGACGGTATTGAAACATACTTGTTGGAACTTAAGGCACAAGGTGCAGCAGTCGACCAAGCTTCGAGTTTAATGATGACTGCGAAAGAAGAAGGGCACATTAATCCGGGTTATGGCATGAAGCTGCTCGATGAAGCACAAGATGATATCGAACGTACGCTCTCACTGAGTGGAGATGTTGAAATTATTCAAGCGGATGCTATTGAAGCGATAGAAAAGGCAGAATCAATTGCCCCTTCGGTAAAGCGCCCTCGGAAATCTTTTGAAACAGGAATGAGAGAAGTGAAACTCGGCTCATTACGTGAAGGAGAAATCTTGTTTCGTCAATCGAAGAAATTGGCTCTTGAAATCATCGAATGGTGGGCGATGGCAGAACTGGCCATTACTGAGGCCAGTCGATTGCTCAGTGGCAATGACGCGGAAAGTGTTCAACATTTGAAAGAATTACTTGCTGATGCCAAAAAGAAACTCGTCAGTGAAAACCCAAAAGAAGCGTATGAATTTGCATGCGTCATTCCTCCACAATTATTGGCAGATGAGGATGCACAGGGACGAGCCTTCGAAGCTGTAAAAGAAGCACAACACCAATTACAGCAAACTGATGGACTTGATACAACCGAAATGGTACTGCGTTTAGATCGTGCTGAGCAAGCCATTGAAGCGGGTAGTCCAAGTCAGGCCATCGGATTAGCTGATGGTGTAGTTCGCTCAATAGAGGCTGAACGAGAAGCGATGGATAATGTTCGCCGAGCACTTAAACAGCGGAAAAAATTAATCGCTCAATACAAAAACCGAGATGATAAAGAAGATTGGGATGAACGGCTTTCGACTATGGAAAAAGCGGCAGACCTCAAACAATGGACGCATGCGAATGCTTTGTTGAACGCTATAACAACCGACTTAGATAATGAGGGACAAGCGAGTGATGAAGCACTCGAACTGTATGACTTTGTTACAGATGAATGGAAAGTTCTTCGGAATCAATGCGATACAAATGGGGTTTTGATTGAAGATAAAGACCGTCGTGCATGCGAACAAGCCATTGCCCTTGCAGGTGAATCTTTGTCGAGTGGACGTATTGAAGACTGCCTCAATCACCTCTCAGAAGCAGACGCTTCAATGGAACGTCTCCGTAGAAAAATCTGACTTTATGATTCGAGTAAGCCTTTCTTTTCAATCGATTTGAGGTCAAGAACACCAGGGAATCCGAGGTCTACAGGCATTCCCGAAACGGTGACTACGATTCCTGTTAAATGCGTATGAATGCACATTGGCAAACCATCTGGCCAAACTTGTTGAACCACTTTCCAGCCGTTTGCTTTTCTCTTGATTGCTTCGGATAGACTTCCTGAACCATCGAATGCAGTCCAACCGTTGGATTTCCAAGCATGTTGTATTAACGGCTTCTTACCGAAAGTAGGCGGAGGTGCAACTACGTGCTTTCCTGCCCATCCATCAAGCCAGTCGAGTCCAGAATCATTGAGCCATTCAATCGGCGTGGTCTCTGATGGGAGCATTTCGGTATGACCCGCACGAGAAAGCGCTCCGATGAGGTTTCGAACATGGGGGTGCCTTGCATGAGACGCAGCAAGTTTTTCCGCTATAGTCACACCAGTATTGGTTCTTCCTGCATCGATATGCAGTAAGGCTTGGACAACTTCTCCATGTGTCCAATCTGTAATTTCAAAGGTTTTGATGAACTTTTCAAGTAAATTCAAAGCTTTATCAGGTGTGCCGGCTAAGCGCATTCGAGCAATATCACTCAACAAAAAGATTCGGCCAGGAGGTGTATCGAGGTATTTAAGCTCACTTTGGGCGATACCCTTTCCATACCTTTGAACAAGGTCGATGTTACGCTTCATGACAGAGTCGATCGAAAGCAATGCCTTGAATTGAGGTTGCAAAACTCTGCGCTTAGGATTAAATAATGAAGCTGCCCATTCTAACCGGGCAGTTTCAATATCATCAGAAGCGAGTAATGAAAGCCGAGGTTTAGCTTCAGCATAATCTCGTTGCGATAAACTGGAAGCTGCGAGTACCAAACGAGCAACTTGTGCTTCGCGTCCGCCTCGCAAGGCGAGGAGAGAGATCGCTTCGTGTTCGGCTTCGTTCCAACGCCCGAGGCCAGCATACAGTTCCATCATTGCATCTGTTTTACGTGCTAAAGTAAGGCCTTCCAACTGCTTGCCATGGCCCTCGTAAATCTTGTCCAGTCGATCGAGAGCTTTGGGCCACTGATCATTCGAAATCAATTCTGTAAATGGCATTTGTTTGAGGTAGATGATATCTTGCATTTCAGAAAGTCGCGCTCTATTCTCGCCAACAGCAGCGTCAAAGGTAATGTCTTCTAACTTTAACCCGGTTCGTCGGGATTTAATCCAGATGGTCAAGAAGGCAATCTGACCACCGGAGGATAACATCCATGTCAGTTCTTCAAGAGCATCCTTTTCTAAAACTGAACATACAGAATTTTCCCATCCACCGCAAGCAGCGCCTTGTGGAAGGGCACTTGAATCCCAAAAGGTAACCATTGCCAACGCTAACAAAAGCATTGATTGACCTGCAAACCCTGTAAAACAGAAATTTAGAACCTTAGCCTGTTGACTCGGCTCAGCCCTTAGCAATCGACTATCTGCCAATCTAATACCACCTTTTCCAGAGACATCCTGGACATCAAGGAAGAGAATTCGAGCAACTTCGTAAACGAAGAGGAAACCGATAATGGCAACGTTCAGCAGTAAAAATAGGAGAATCGACGCAACAATCGGGGTTCGGATTTCGTCAATGGGTATGAATGAAAACAATTCAATGAGACCAAAACCAAGAATTCCTCCCTCTTCCATAAAGGTCGTCTGTTCAACATATTCAGGTAATTCAAGAACTCGGTCCGAGTGAAGAAGCATGTTTGGATCATAAAGTAATACAAGCAGTGAAAGAACTGTATTCAGTGCCACATATGGCATTACTATCAAGTTAAAATTAACAATTTGTGCCACTGCTTGTTGTTGTGGCTTTGGAATACTGTTGTGAAAGGGAGAAGGTTCTCCTCGTGCAATTTTTCGAGAAGACTGCCGGAGAGCTTGCCATGAGGAACCAAGAATCCGACCATAGGCAATAATCGATGGGGAAACCAACGCAAATACTGCAATGCTAAAACGACGGCCAGGAGGTACATTCGCTTGCTCAAGGAGGGCATAAAGCCCACCAACTAAAGCAATCCAAAAGACAATCAGCATAATGTATTTTGAACTTCGCCAAATATCTGAGTCTTGTAAAGATGCTCGGTTTTGACCAATCGGCTTAATCACTTGGGCACCCAGAGAAGTTCCTGAAGAAATCAACGCAGGTAAAGCAATAAAAATCAATGCGATACTCAACGAAGGGGCATGATAACCTTCAGAGAGTCCCAATCGAATCATTATGAATTCAAAAAATAACAGCAGAGCCCCTACTAAAGCCAAAATGTAAGTTGCTACGCCGGGTTGCATACCTCTGGAACTGAGTAAATCTCTGGCATCTTGTGTGGAAGTCGTAACTTGGTGTACTTCATATCGCTTATCGCCGGTTTCAAAAGCCACTTGTAATCCACGCAATTGACGTGGAACAACTCGAGTCCAAAACAACCAAGCAGTTGCAGCCGCCAAAATATAGGGGATTAGAGCGGCAGGTGAGAGGCCGCTGATGATTGGTGGTGCTTCCATAAAAAACCCTCAATCCTCGTTTGTGGACACCGCTAAAGAAGGTTGTACTACTTTGTGCTCAATTTCAGTTTTCAAATCCTTCAAAAATGTGTCAAGCGGTATTCCGCTCACTTGGTCGCCGTTTCGGGCGCGTAAACTAACCGTACGTGTTTCAATTTCGCCATCGCCAAGGATGACCATGTATGCAGGTTGCATCTTACGGTGAGTTCGGATTTTCTTACCGATTGTATCATCACCATTATCAATTTCAACACGGATTTCATTGTCACGAAGTAACTGTGCGACTTCGTCAGCATAGACTGTATGTTTTTCAGAGATGGTAATGATATGACAATGTGTTGGCGTAAGCCAAGTAGGGAATTTTCCAGCGAAATGTTCGATAAGAACTCCACAGAACCGTTCCATTGAACCAAACGGAGCACGGTGAATCATAACTGGTCTGTGAATTTCACCATCACTACCTTTGTATTCCAAACCGAAGCGTTCTGGCAAGTTGTAATCGACTTGAACAGTGCCAAGTTGCCATTCTCGGCCGATTACATCTTTCACAACGAAATCAATCTTTGGACCGTAAAATGCAGCCTCTCCTTGCTCTTCCGACCAATTGACGCCAAGCGACTCTGCTGCTGCACGGCATGCGTCCTCGGCTTTATCCCAACGTTCAGGTTCACCGACATATTTGTCGGAATCCAAGTCACGTAGGCCAACCCGTACTCGATAATCATCCATTCCGAGTTTATCAAATATAATTTGCACAAGTTCAATGCATCCGAGGACTTCTTCAGCAATCTGATCTTCAGTGACAAACAAATGAGCATCATCTTGGGTAAAGCCTCGAACGCGAGTCATTCCAGAGATTTCACCCGATTGTTCCCATCGATACACCGTGCCAAATTCTGCTAATCGTAAAGGAAGATCGCGGTAAGAGCGCTGTTGAGAGGCGTAAAGTTTGATGTGGTGTGGACAATTCATTGGTTTGAGCATGTATCCATCGATGTCACCACTCTTCATTAAATTCGAGAGTTCACCACAGGTGCAACCTTCATCTGCAAGTTTGTTCATCAATTCACGTTCGACAAGTGGAGGGTATTGCGAGTCTTGATAGTAGGGGAAATGACCTGATGTTCGGTATAAATCGAGTTTTCCAACATGAGGAGTGAAGACCTGAGAATAGCCTTGCCGGCGTAAATGAAACGAAATGAAATCTTGTAACTCTTGACGAATGATTGAACCTCGGGGCGTCCAAAGAATCAATCCCTGGCCGACTTCTTCATCGATATGGAACAACTGTAAATCCTTTCCAAGCTTTCGGTGATCACGCTTTTTTGCTTGCTCAAGACGGTCGAGTGTCTCCCGTAGTGCTTCTTTACTCGCTTCAACAATCCCGTAGATACGTACCAATTGTTCACGGTCTTGATCGCCTCTCCAATACGCAGAAGATATACTGGTAAGTTTGACATTCATCAATCGCGAAGTGTTTGGAACGTGGGGGCCAAGGCATAAATCGTACCAATCATCTTGTTTGTAAATCGTTGAACCGCCACCATCTTCAATTTTGTCGTTGATGATTTCAAGTTTGTAGGGGTTATCAGCAAAATGATCTTGCAATTCTTCATCAGTTAATTCGATTCGCTCAACTGTGAAGTTCTTTCGTGCTAACTCTTGCATCTTCTTTTGAATGGCCTTGAGATCAGATTCGATGATTTGTTCCATTGCAAAGTCATAGTAAAAGCCTCGGTCAATCGCTGGACCAATCGTTGGTTTGGCACCCGGATAAAGAGCCATTACTGCTTGAGCGAGTAAGTGTGCGGCACTGTGGCGAAGAATATGCGTCCCTTCATCTGATTCTGAAAGGATTCCTTCAATGGAACAATCAGTGTCAAGCAAACGAGATAAATCACATTCAATACCATCGAGTCGGGCTGCTAAACATCCATGCTTACGACCCAATGCATCGGTAATGACTTCTGCGCAGGTGACGCCTGCAGCATATTCATTCACAGTTCCATCAGGTAGCGTAACTTTGATGAGTGCCATATTGCTCTCTCCTTCAACCCCTCCGGGGTTGTCAACCCCTCATCAAACCATCACTCGATATGACAAGGAAATAGCCATACAAGTATACTTTTCAATTCGTCACCAAGGGAATTTGAGACTCCAATAAATTCCATCGAAAAGGATACACTGAATCCCGAGGAAAAGGGAACCAAGGAGCATTTTTCCGCCACCTGGAATTTTATCGACGTAGGCCGAATAGGCCAGCAAACCCATGAGGATATTTCCAACACAGGCAAGCAGCAATACGCCTACAACAAGGATCGGAGTCCAGCTGTATTCATTTTCAAGATGAAAAATGGTTGCCTCAAGCCATAACGCAGAGGGTATGACGACTAATGCGAAAGCCAACAGTAGCCGAGCGCCGCCGCTACCATCAGATTCTCCCCATGGCCATCGTAGAGATTCCATTACTGATGCTTCGTGTTGGTAGAGAATAATCCACCAATACATCAAGAATCCAAAGGCTGCTAAGAACATGAATGGGACGATGAATTGAGCCTGAGACCACGGAATTCCACCCCATAATGCATCCTTGTCTGAAGCATGAGAAAGGCCGTACAGATAGGAGACAAGAACAAGAGTTCCGAAGATCATAATAAAAATCCGAACAAACTTTCGCGTGACTTTCATAATGTGCGGTAAAGGTTTTCACTGATAAGGACCTGTATCAATGCTTACCATTCAACATCAAAATCATCACCAAGTGAAGTACTCGGTTTTTCAAGAATGATGGTTGCTGATGAATCAATTTGTTCGGGGACTTCATCTCTTTCATTCGTATCTTGAGTTGGTTCACTCGCATTGACAATGAAACTATTTTCTTGTCCTTTGTGTTGAGATGGACGGCCGTATTGAGGTTTTGATGGCGGTTCCATATCGACCGATTCCGAAACTTCTAGCACTTCTGGAGTTTGCTCAGCCGATGGAGTTGGATCTGACTCCGAGTTAAGTTCGGCAAAACCCTTGGCTAATGCATCAGCAAGACTTGGAACCTCTGGTTTCCTTCGACTCATGTTCTCACCAAAGCATGTAGAGCACATCAATGCTCTCCTAAGATGTGTGTTGGCTTTATTCCTCTTCATCATTCAACGAATCATCAAAGATGACCTCGGGTAAAAACGATAAAATTGTACCGAGAATTCCAAACACAAGAACATATTCCCAAACTGCAGCAACATTCAGTAAAGGATAAACGGAACTTGTGCAAAAAGTGAGCATGTCCGAGGTCATTGCATTGTAGGAATCCCAATCGAAGTCGGGGCCCCAGACCTTCGCTTGGGTAGAGATCATTTTGACCAAACCAACAAATGCTGCCGTTGCTGCGAAAACACGTAGCCCAAGTACCGTTCGAAAACGTTCATGACCCCACCAAATTCGGATTGTAACTGCTGAGACAATCAAACACCAATAGACGCCATTCGTGAAGATGTCAAGGGCGTAGTGCCCATGCATTGGACCGTCGATATCCCATGGAACTGACCCTATGCGAATACATGAAAAGGCCCCGATTAAGCCTGGAAAAACTGCAAGGTGGTTCAAGCCATGCCAAAGTGAATGATGGCCACCATCAGTAATACGCTTCATATTCATTGAGTGAATCTCCATGATGATCCAAAAGACAAGAAATCCGCTGACAAAGGTGCCAACTGTAAAAATCGTGTCGCCGGGTTCATACAAATCAAAATCAGAAATAAAAGGCATGTAGGCTTTACAACCGTTCCAAATCCATGTGATGTATCCTGCAACAAGCCATAAGCAAGTCGACCCAACCATGAGAAGAATCGCAAGACGCCGACGACGAATTGTGTCCATGGACTCGCCTTAAGAGGCTAC
>Ga0115000_10004684_pt1 | contig 11143 bp, 17 predicted proteins | sample ArcticOcean_MG_C_6_FD_89690 | JGI IMG/M metagenome (GOLD analysis project Ga0115000, IMG submission 89690) | Marine microbial communities from western Arctic Ocean - ArcticOcean_MG_CB8_128 | ecosystem: Environmental > Aquatic > Marine > Oceanic | place: Arctic Ocean: Canada Basin | collected... | reverse complement strand
GTTGGTTTGGGGCGTGTTGGTGCCCCCATGTGCAGCTTGCGCTGCGTTAGGTGATAGTAGATTGGACATTAAAACGGGACATCGTCGTCTACGAAGTCAGGCTCTGATGACGCTGGTGCGAGTTCTTCGGTGACAGTCTCTGGCTTAGCCGATGCGGTAACGGCTCCAGCTTTGACAGGCTCGTTCGCGTAGTAATCAAGCGAGACTTTCTCAGTAACTTTCGATTGTAACTCTGCGGATATATCTTCCATGAGAGCGAAAGCATCGTCGAAGTTACGAGCTTTGCGTGGGACAGACCACTCACCCGTGTTGTCGTCTTTGACTTGCGGTGCAAAGTAAACGATAGGTTCGACGTTACCGAGCTGAAGGTTAGGATCTGCTACCAGCTTGCATGATAGTGCAGTGAATTGCTCGAATATGGAATCGAGGTCAGCTTTGACGCTAGTCATAGAAGAGGAGTCGAGATGTACTTCCGCCTCGGTTTCCATAGCTCGGTCGATACCATAGTCTTCGAGGTTGATAGCCTTGACATCCGCTCTGTTGCGTTCGTTGAGTAATTTCCTAGCAGCCCAGCAAGAACGAGTTTGCAGGTCTTGGATCAAGCCTGTGTAAGCAATGTTGTAGTAAGCAGGTTTGAAGGCTTCGGGAGCGCCTCCTGCGTTGAGCCAACGTGTTTTGTTTTTAAGCTCGGTGTTGTGGCTAACGCCGCAAGCCTGCCAGATTGCATGATAGATATCCTGCGGCATTTGAGCACCACGGATGTCTAAGCGACGAAGGACTGACGATGCGAGGCCCATCTTGTAGGGTGAACCTTGCTTTGCCATTGTGTCTAAGATTTCTACGACTAATTCGTTCTCGGTATTCATTTTAAGAAATATCCTATTTAAAGAGTGATAGTGTCGGAATCATTCCAACACTTACTAAGTGACCCGACGCTCGTTGAGGAACGAAACGGGCTGCTTTTAGTGAACGTACTCTCTACCGAAACCCACCCGATCTAAGTCGTAGTGGTTTGAAGTAATACTAACACTAATATCGTTATCCATGTCAAGGACATTTTGGAGAGTGGGTACAGTAGTTGAATCCTGGGTGTCTTCGATGAGGGACCAGCGTTCAACGTTCAGGTTAATTACGTGCATATGATAGTGCTCCTACTTGGTAGTGGTGTATGTGTGATAATCAACAGCGGCAGATAGTCCTGTGTTCGCTTCGAGATCATCAACGTCGGACTCAATGTCCATTAGCAATAAGGTCATGATTCCTAACAGTATTTCGCTAGGATTCTCCTTGGCATAGGCTAGAGATTTGTCGATATACGGCTTGGTAACTGCGGTGTAATGCTCACGGCGCGATAACACGGTCTGTGCTGCGCGCTTCACTTTCGCTTTAAATGTGCTCACTTATAATCCTCCAATAGGGCTTGAGCGATTGCTACAGTTTCCTGTGGGTGCTCTGCTATATTGAGCATCATGACAGTCGAGCCAGCTACCCAGCCAGCTAGTATTCCTAGTATTAAACAAACAAATGCTAACATTGTGTATTCCTCCTACGGAAATGATAGTTAGTTATAAAGGCGCGGTAGTGCTCCTACTGGTTTTGTTAATAGAGTAAGACCAAGTCGATGGCGAAGTTCAGCAAGACCGAGAATCCGTTGATGCTGGAATGCGCATCGTAAAGCGCGCTTCGCGGCTTGGTGTTCGTGGAACTGTTCGTATTGTGCGATTGGATGTAAGTCAGCGAAGTCATAGTTGACATCGATGATCTTGTTGAGGTGTTTGGAACCCGTTACCCCTGCACTCTTCATGGTGATTCCTCCTGTGGGTTGATGATAGTTAGACGTGTTGCAGCAAGCAGCTTTAGTTCACGTTCGCCGACTTGTTGTACAAGTGGTGTATAGGAGTACCAGCCAACTACCGCGAACAACGTAGTAATGACGATACAAAGTCCGATGAACACGCTCATGAATCCTCCTTGGGTTTTTTGGAGATACAGGTAATGAACGCTATCTGTTTGCCAAACAAATCAGTCTCATACCGGACACTGAGTTCATGCCAGCCGGGCGGGATACCGTTCTGGAATTCGTAGACGACGTTGTCTTCTAGCTTTGCCATAAATCCTCCTACGGATTGTGTACAAATTAGGAATATTAGGTTGGTATTAATGATAGTGAGAAAAGAGCCTAAAAAGGTCAGTGATTACTAACTTTAGGCTAAATAATAGCTCTGATACTAAATGTGTACACGTTAGAAGGGGTGTGTACTACTTGTGTACAACGATGGTTACTTTTTAACCAGCTACAGGCCTCATAAACAAGGGTCTGTAGCTGTGTACAAAGTTGAGGCGTTTTGAAAAATGAAATTTGTACACACAATAGTTATATAAATCAATGGTTTAGACCAATGTGTACAAACTTCAAGAGAAAAACAGAAACGAAACTTGATATTTGAACTTACTAAATAATAGTAGTCAGTTAAAGTTAGCGCATCAAATAATTTGTACAACTAGTACACATTGCTGTAAACCCATGATAGTTAAAGGAATTGTGTGTACAAATTAGGGGTAAATGAAATTTGTACACAAGTAGTACACATTGTACACATTTAGTACTGAGCTATTATCTTATGGAGGCCGTAGAGCGTTGGCCGTGGAGTACGAATCGTAGCCATTAGAGGCGCAATGTTTCATTAGAGCCGCAATGTTTGATGTTCGTGGGCCTTGAACCGTGCTTCGCGCTCATCGAACCCCATGCGGAGGTAACGATGATAGAGAACCGTGAACTCGGATCGATGTTTCTCGGAGCCGATGCGTGGTCGTCTGGTACGTGGCGTTGGGTATCTCATGATGCTGCTCCCAGCGCAAGGACAGCTTGGTGCGCTGCAGCTTTCTTCATAATCACCGCCTTCCTGTCGATGCCCGCAGCCAATTCACTCCTCTCCTGCCGAAAATATTCAGCTGATTCGGCGGCTTCTTCTTCTAGTTCTTGTACCCGCCGCCCTTTCAGCCAGGCCTCGTTAGCGTAGTCGCGCTCTGTGGTGACGACATAAAGCAGTCGTTCGAGACGGTCGAGTTCCTCCCAGTCTGCCTCGGTGTCGTGCATCGTTTTCTGGAACACATCAAACGCAGCTTCGAGAGCCTGTGCTTTGTCAGCCTTGCGGTTGTATAAATCCTGCAGCGCCTCAAGCTTACCTTCAGCTCCGAGCTTGTCGCACTTAGCCCTGAATTCATCGAGGATGCGGAAGCGTGGTGCGATTGGGTCTGACCCCATCAGCGGCTTGCTCGGTGATAGAGGCGCGGTTCGTGGTGCGCGCTTGTCGACCTTGGTCCAGTGCTGCAGGTGGATCTTGCCAGCTTCCTTGATGGTAGCAATGAGGATCGCTACCTCCAGGGGATTACACTGCGTGTTGAGGCGGTAGATGTTCTTGTTCGCGATCCGTGCGTAGATGCAAGATGAATCGATCTTACCAGCTGCTACTTGTGTTGGCTTTGCAATGGCCATGATGATGATGCTCCGTTGTGCGATTGATTCATTCAACCGCTTCAAAGATGCGATCCGACGCGAGACGCGGTACGCGGAGTGCGGTGTTGGGTTTCCGGACAAGGTTCCTGGGCGATGACCGTAAACAAGGTTCCAGATCCGCGATCCGGGGTTGGGGGGTGTGTTGTTGGGAACAAGGAGATAGTCGATGAGGGATATAGACGTGAAATTCAAATATTTTTTTTCTGAAAAATTATTACTAAAAATAATACGATGCTAATATCCGCGCATGAGAGAATGCAATTTTTGTCAGCGTGCCCTGGCCCTCAAAGAATTTGACGATGTCAGGCGCTACAATGTTTGCCGCGCGTGCGATAAACGCCAAACCGAAGCGCGGGTATCGGACACGTACCGTAGTTTCCTGAACAACTTGTTCAATCAGAGCAAATCAAATAACAAAAAGTCCAGAAACCTCGATTGGAAAATCACGCTCGATGACCTGATAGCCCTATGGGAGGAGCAGGAGGGCCGATGCGCGATTAGCGGAGTATTCCTCACGCACCATAAAGATGGGTCCGGTCATAAAGAGTACAACGTCAGCATTGATCGAATTGCCAGTACGCGCGGGTATACACCGCAAAACACCCAACTCGTTTGCTATCGCGCTAACCTGCTCAAAAGTAACTTACCTGAAGATATGTTTTACTGGTGGGTCAAGACTATTAATAATTTTTCTTGCGATTAAATAATAGCTAGACTAATATTCACCCGTGGTAGATGATATTCAACTTTTAGCCATTGGTGGCTTAGACGGAGCAATCATTGGGTCGGCGATGACCAATGGTGAAGAAGTCCTTTGTTATGACTACGACAAATGCGTTGAAATTATTATCGGCGCAGGCGGTGACATTGAGGCTGCGGAAAACTATGTTTTGGAATTATCCGAGGCAACCACTAAGGGCATCCCCATTTTTGTGCATTTTGACAACAGCCTAGATTATTATGGAGAACCTCCCAGCGTCGGAGCAGCAATCGTCCACTGACATTGTCAGTGAGCACACCGAATTCCAGTCGCATATGCCATACATGGGCATATCACGCGGCGAACTCACTATGCAGCAAGAAAAACTCGTCTCGCTCGTTTCTTCGGGGATGACAGTCGCGGCTGCGGGCCGTGGAGCGGGGTACGCGAGTCCCTCAACCGCTTATCAAGCGGCGAAAGTCCCGGCTGTGCAGAAAGCTATTGAATATTTTCGGCAGGAGATGCGTGAAGAGGTGAAGTTCACCAACAAGCACGCGCACATGATGTACATGGAAGCGTTCACCTCTTCTGCAAACGCCACAGAAATGAAGAACACCACCGATTCGTTGGTCAAGCTGCACGGTTTGAGCGCACCAGAGAACCAGCCCCAAGTAAATATCAATATTAACGGCACCAAGCAGCTTGAACGCATGACCGACGAAGACCTGTTGAAGATCGCGGGCAAAGACATCGACTATTTAGAACCAAAAGGAGATTAAGGATGAAGGCATCAGTAAGCGCGACTCTGGCGGTCCTTTTGGTGCTGGCGGGCTGTGGTTCGTTGCCAGCAGACCCCAAGACGATAGCGTTAGGAGCACCCGGCCAGGTTGACTACTGTTTAACGGCGTTAGGCTCGAACCTTTTTTGTATTAATGCCACGAGGAAGATGAGAACCGTAGAAGAGCCTGATGCCGAGTAGTCACCTAGACTGTGCGAGGCTTTCTGCGCTGGTCTATAAGGAGTGGGATCATGTCACGGCGGGAATTGAGGTGCTGTATTCGGAAGACAAGAAGATAATTGCTTTTGCCGGAACGAACATGAAGCAGCCGCAAGATATTATGCGTGATTTACGGATTTTTCCGCTATGGAGTCCCAAATTGGGACTGTGTCCCGCTGGTTTCTTAAAGGCGAGCCGTCGTTTGGGGTACGTGGTCCTCGATCACATAGCCGATAACGACTTAGAGTCCGTAACTTTGACTGGGCACAGCCTGGGTGGAGCCTGCGCGCTGATAACGGCTGCACTAATCCAGCGAGAAACGGGTGATGGGGAGAAAATTGACCAAATTGTGACGTTTGGCGCACCCCGAGTGGGTAAATTGAAAGTGCTTACCCGCCCAATCAGCCAGTACCGCTTTCAGAAAGACATAATGACGAGTTTTCCACCATTTATGGGCCGTCCGAGTAAGTTGTTGCCGCTCGGGAAGCGTAAAACCAAGGGTAACTGGATCAAGGACCACGCAATACTCAACTATATAAAAGCACTGAGGGCGCAACCACGCCCCCCCATAAAAAAAGGTGAGTGAAGCTCTCAAGATAGAGTGCGTAAGGTGCAAAAACCAGCACCCTGAAACGCTTTACGCGGGCCTCGACCGACTGTGCGTGTACTGCAAAGCGGATATCGCGGAGCAAGGACCGCTGCCCACGGCCCGTGATCCAGAAACGTCTGAGCAGGAGACGGTAGAAGATAAAGCGCGCGCTGAACTTGCGCTGCGGTTCCTAACGCGCAAGCGGCTACTGCCGTTTGTGGAAAGATTCAACCACGATTACCAAGCGGGTTGGGTCCACAAAGATATTTGTAAGAGGTTGGAGGTATTTAGTAGAGATGTTGCTGAGAAAAAGTCTCCACGACTTATGCTCTTCATGCCACCTCGGCACGGTAAAAGCACGCTCGCAAGCGTGGCGTTCCCGGCTTGGCACTTGGGCAGAAATCCAGAGCATGAGTTTATCTCGTGCTCGTACTCAGGCTCCTTGGCGATGGCGTTCAGCCGTAAAGTCCGTGGACTCCTGCGTGAAGAAGGTTACAAGTCAGCTTTCAAAACGCGCCTCGATCCTCAAAGCCAGAGTGCAGAAGCTTGGCTTACAACAACGGGCGGCGGTTATGTGGCGGCGGGTGTCGGCGGTGGTATCACGGGTAAAGGCGCGCATATTCTTGTTATTGACGACCCTGTAAAGAACCGCGATGACGCTGAGTCTTCAAACGCACGCGAAAGCACTTGGGATTGGTACACCTCGACGGCGTACACGCGGCTTGCCCCCGGTGGCGGCGTTCTTGTCATTCTTACTCGCTGGCACGATGACGACCTTGCAGGGCGACTTCTTAAAGCAGCCGCTGATAACGGAGAGCAGTGGGAGGTTGTTAACTACCCCGCACGAGCCGAAGTCGATGAAGAGTTCCGAAAGACGGGCGAAGCGCTCCATGCTGAGCGATACGATGAGGCGGCTCTAGCCAGAATTGAAAAAGCCGTTGGCCCACGCGATTGGTCGGCGCTGTATCAGCAGAATCCTGTTGCAGATGACGGTGAATACTTCACCCGAGACATGCTGAATTACTATAACCGCGATGACGTCGACCATGACCGCATGAAGTTCTACTGCGCGTGGGACTTGGCTATTGGTAAGAATGATCGAAACGATTACACCGTTGGCATCGTTGTAGGTGTTGATGAGCAGGACCAGCTGTACGTGGTCGATATGGTACGTGGCAGGTTCGATGGCTTCGAGATCGTTGAGCGGATTCTAGATCTCTATGAGATGTGGAAGCCCAGCATTATCGGGATTGAGAAAGGACATATTGAGATGGCCCTTGGGCCGTTTCTAGAGAAGCGGGTTCGTGAGCGCGGGCTGTACGAAGCTTATTTTAAAGATTTAAAAACAGGACGTAGAGATAAAGAGGCTCGCGCGCGAGCGATCCAAGGCCGGATGCAGCAGGGGATGGTGTTCCTGCCGAAAGAAGAAAACTTCACTGGGCCTTTGGTAGCAGAGCTATTGAGGTTTCCAAACGGTGTGCATGACGATCAAGTGGATGCGTTGTCATGGATCGGTTTGATGATGACTGAGTTCAGCACGTTCATTGAGAAGATCGAGCATGTGCCCAGTTGGCGAGACAGATTACCGGCACTGATTAAAAGTGACCGTACCAAATCAGCTATGAGCGCATAACATGAAAGATAAAAAGATTTCCCCCGGCAAAGAAGAAGAGATCACACGCACCCAGTGGGCGCGATACGAGCGCGCGCGGGATAACGGGCACCTTGATTATGTCCGTATGGCGCAGAAGTGTGACGATTATTACCAGGGTGAGCAGTGGGACGCAGACGACGCATCTGCGCTAGAAGCAGAAGGCCGTCCTGCCCTGACTATTAACACGATTCTGCCCACGGTAAATACCATCTTGGGTGAGCAGTCCACACGTCGCGCAGATATTCAGTTCAAGCCGCGCCGTGGCGGTGACCAAGAAGTCGCAAACACGTTGACTAAGCTGTACATGCAGATCGCAGATAACAACAAGCTCGACTGGGTTGAGCAGCAGGTGTTCTCAGATGGCTTGATCATGGATGGGCGTGGCTTCTTCGATGTGCGGATGGACTTCAGCGACCACGTTGAGGGCGAAGTTCGAATCACGGCCAAAGATCCGCTGGACATTCTGATCGATCCAGACGCGAAAGATGCAGATCCAAAGACGTGGAACGAGGTCTTCGAAACCAAGTGGATGACACTTGATGAGATCGAGGAGCTATACGGGAAAAGGCCAGCAGAGAGGCTGTTGTTCGTGGCGGAAAACGGCATGAGCTTCGGCCCTGATTCTGTGGAGTATCATGAGTCCCGTTTTGGTGGAACTGAGAATGGCGACGACCATTTTGGGCCGGGAGTACCGGGTGATGACGAATATCGGAACGTAAAGTCGCTCCGTGTTGTCGAGCGTCAGCACAAGAAGGTTTCACGCGCTGATTTTTTCGTTGACCCTGATACAGGTGACCAACGACAGTGCCCAGAAGAGTGGAAAGAGGCTAAATGTAAGAAGTTCGCCAAGCAGCATAACCTTACATTAATCAGCAAGATGATCCGACAGGTTCGTTGGACGGTTACTTGTGACAAAGTTGTGTTACATGACGGTTGGTCACCTTATAACGACTTCACAATTGTGCCTTTCTTCTGCTATTTCCGTAGGGGCAAACCTTTCGGAGTTGTTCGAAACCTTTTATCTCCGCAGGAACAGCTGAACAAAATAGCTTCACAAGAGTTGCATATTGTTAATACCACCGCTAATAGTGGGTGGATGGTTGAGAGCGGCTCACTCATTGGTATGACAGCCGATGATCTAGAGGAACACGGCGCTGAGACGGGTCTGGTGCTTGAATATGCGCGCGGCACTACCCCGCCGATGAAGATTACGCCTAATACGATTCCCACTGGGTTAGACAGGATCGCATCAAAAGCAGCTGCAAACATCCAGACTATATCGGGGGTTACTGACTCGATGCTGGGCACAGACAGCGCTGAAGTTTCAGGTATCGCGATCCAAGCTAAACAAAATCGTGGTGCGGTAATGATTCAGGTGCCGTTAGATAACCTGCGTAAAGCGCGACAGTACCTAGCGGAGAAAGTGCTGAACCTTATCCAGACCTTTTACAGCGAGCAACGAATTATTCAGGTGACCAATGAGGATGACCCTCTAAAGCCGCGTGAAGAGATGCTAATCAATGAGATTACTCCCGAGGGGATAATCGTTAACAACCTTACGCTTGGCGAATACGATGTAGTCGTATCCACAGCCCCCGCACGCGATAGCTTCGATGAAGTCCAGTTTGCAGAGGCGCTTAACCTGCGGAACGCAGGCGTAGCAGTTCCAGATGACGCAATTATTGAGTACAGCCATCTAGCTAGAAAAGGCGAGCTTGCCAAGCGTATTCGAACCATGACAGGCGTTGAGCCTCCCACCCCAGAGGAAGCGGAATCAATGGCGCAGCAGCAACAAGTTGCCATGATGGAAATGCAGCTTGAGATGCAGAAACTCGAAGCTGAAGTTCAGAAGCTTCAATCTGAAGCTGCGCTCAATATGGCGAAAGCTCAAGATGCCAGTGAAGTTGATCCTCAGATGCGCGTTGCAGAGCTACAGGCGAAGCTCCAGATGAATCAGGAACAGCTGGCTCTCCGTCGAGAGCTTTCTTCCGCAACTAACCAGATACGCCAAGGGCAGTCCGAGACTAGTGCAGCTACCAAGATAGCGACTACGGCTATGCAGCAGGCGAGAAATAACACCCCCCAGCCAAAAAAAGAACAGGAGTTCTTAAATGAGTAACCAAGACGAGTCTTCAACCGAAGAAACAACCCTAGAGTTCCCAGTAATGCCTGGAGCTGATGCGCCCGAAGACGATGATTCACCGCAGCTTGACCTAAGCTTTGAGGAAGTATTAGAGGAGATTTCAGACAGTGCGGATGACGAAGTTGAGGGCGAGAGCACTGATGAAGAAGCGACGTCTGAAGAGGCTGAAGAGCCTGCAGACGACGAAGGATCAGAAGAAGACATAGACGATGAAGAACCCCCGCTCAAAGAAGCTGCGGAATTAGAAGAGCCTGAAGTCAAGGAAAAACCAGCTAAAAAGACGATGGTGCCTAAAGCACGTCTTGATGAGGTGTTGGCGAAGCAAAAAGCCTTACAAAAGCAGTTAGACGAGATAAAGGCCGCGAATGAGAAATCCGAAGACGCCCCTGAAGACTACGACTTTGACCAAAAAGAACTCGAATACCAGAACATGGTACTGGATGGCGAGACTGACAAGGCAGTCGCGTTACGTCGCGAGATTAGAAAAGCAGAGCGGGGCCAAGTCGAATACGAAATGCGCCAAGAGATGACGCAAACCGTTACTAAAGACAGACAGATGAATGCCCTACAACAGGCTGCTGCTGCAATGGAGGACAGCTACCCCGTCTTTGATCGTAACTCTGAGGACTTTAGTGAGGACTACACAAACGAGGTTGTAGAGCTAAGAGACGCTTTTATAGTACAAGGTTTTGAGGCTGTAGACGCGCTGTCAAAAGCGGTGAACTTTGTAGTGAAGGATCACGATTTGGATCAAGCGCAAGAAAGTGCGCCAAGTTTGGCTGGGCAAGCGCAAAAAAATGTCGATGAGATCGCAAAAAAGCGCGCTCAAGTTAAAAAGAAGCTGAAGGCAGCAGATGCACAACCGCCTGAATTACCAGGAGAGAGCAGCTCGATGCATGGTGAGAAGAGCATAGACCTTTCAAATATGACAGAAGAAGAGTTCGCGGCTTTGCCTGAAGCGACATTGAAACGCCTAAGAGGGGACATTTTGTAATGCCGACTAAGAAAGACCCTCGTCTCGACCGAGCGGGGGTAAGTGGATTTAATAAGCCAAAGCGAACGCCGAGTCACCCAAAGAAGAGCCACGTCGTCGTAGCTAAACAGGGCGAAAAGGTAAAGACCATCCGGTTTGGTGAGCAAGGTGCTTCTACGGCAGGTAAACCTAAAGCGGGTGAGTCCGACAAAATGAAAGCTAAACGTAAAAGCTTTAAAGCCCGACACGGGAAGAACATAGCTAAAGGAAAAATGTCAGCGGCTTACTGGGCTGACAAAGTGAAGTGGTAGAACATTCACCCCACACTCAATGTTCGGTAACGAAAGGTGTTGTATATTAATAATACCTAGACTAATATTCTTTATACGTTCGTCACTACGATATGTGACCGGCCCGTAGCCGTAAAAAACGTACCTCGCCTGCACAAGGCGTAAAACTTGTCGAGGTCGCCCCTCGTTAATCCGCGCTAGTTCGTCGTCCCACGATACGGGAACAACGGATTAGCCGCTCCAAAAGTCGGCTGATAAAGCAGCGTGTGCTGCATAAACG
>Ga0115000_10004682_pt1 | contig 11147 bp, 4 predicted proteins | sample ArcticOcean_MG_C_6_FD_89690 | JGI IMG/M metagenome (GOLD analysis project Ga0115000, IMG submission 89690) | Marine microbial communities from western Arctic Ocean - ArcticOcean_MG_CB8_128 | ecosystem: Environmental > Aquatic > Marine > Oceanic | place: Arctic Ocean: Canada Basin | collected... | reverse complement strand
TTTTTTTTCTTTCCGTCGGTGCGGTCTGAATCTTCTTCTCTTTTTTGTTTTTAAAAAAAAACTGAGAAACTTTCCAAAAAAAAAAAAAAAAAAAAAAACTCGTTGTACTGTAGATGCAAAAAGATGAGTATATTCGCTATATGGTCAATATTATTATTATTATTATTATTATATTTTACGATGAGTACATGCACCAGTATACGATCGTACTTAGCGTTCTCGCACCACCATTGATGGTATCGCCCGCTCGCATGCAATGTACGGGGTGGTACTTTTACTACTACGACCCGTACGCGGTGAGGCACTCGTCGCCGCACGCTTGGTCTTCGTACATGCACTGGTTAAAGACACCTACTGTAGTATCCGTGGGCGCGTACTTGCTGCATTGCGCCGTGGCACCAGCTAGCAAGTTTTTATACGCGCTCATTTGTTCGCTGAAATCGGGGATTTGGGAAATGTGTCCGTTTAAACGTTGATTTGCCTGATCGATCAAAGCGTAGTCTCTCGAAGCGCTCAACGCGTTCTTCACCTTCGCCAACGTGGCCGCTGACACCCCCCCGCCTCCCCACGTATAATCGTTCTGCTTCGCTCGCAAATACAATAAATCCGAGTTCGATAAGCCTAACATGTTCTTCAAAACTATCATGCTCTCGTCGAACCTCTCCAAAACGACGACGTGATCGTATAAATTGACAACCCCGGCGGGTGACCATTTGTTATCGCACGCTTTTTGACTCCCAATGTAATCGTATTGGTGATCAATCGACGATTGCATGTTCAAAAATGTAATCAACCTCGAATCCCACGCCTCATTCGTCACCGGCATTGGCAGCAACTCGTCTGGCACTCGATAATCTTTATCGTGTGATTCCTGTGTGTCCATGACGTATTGAAACTCGGAAATAAATCTGCTCACGGGATCTCGTATGCTCGTGAGTAAAAACGTTGGATGGTCCAACTTACTCAAAGTTCCTTCGGTTTGCTTGAACATCCTATGGTCTGCGTATACATACGGCTCTTGTTTATCGTCGATCTCCGTGCTTCCGTTTTGGTTGAATCCGGTGCGCGCGCCGTTCAACCCGTGTCTGTTTGCGATTCTTCTACATAAACCAGCTATCGTCGTGCTCCCGGTTTTAATCGTTTTTACGAAGAGAATGTTGATCCCAGGTGCTCCGCCTACAGTTTCTCCGTTCCATCTGCGCCAGTTGGACATTCCGAGTTTTGGTGAAGAAGAAGAAAGAGATACATCACTATTATTAATAAATGACGACATTGATACGGACGAAGCAGGTGCAGAAGAGTAATGATTCGCAGCAGCAGCGCATCCAAAAACGGCGGCCGCGACTAAACAACATCCCAAAAACACCGTCTCCTTCTTTACCCAATCGTTTCCGTTCGAATCTCTTCTTCTTCTTCCGCTCGCGAAAAGCTCTTCGTCGTTTACGTCGTCTTCGTCCTTCTCGTCGATATCCCATTCTCCTTCTCTTCTCCGCGGCGCTTCTTCATTACCATCGAAAATGATGGCGCCGTACGTGTTGGTACTTTCCTTACCAGATGATGATGGTCTACCACTACTACTACTCCCAAACATCCTCAAAATTGGGTCGGAGGGGACACAGAAAGGCTCGATCGATGATGTCTTCTTCTTGCGCGGATGATGCAAGAGAAAGTTTTGTGTGTGACGATTTCTTTGTGTTTGTTTGTTCGTCTCGTCGTCAAAAGCAAAGGGTGTTGTGTGCAAAAAACAACTGAAAAAAATATAAAAGCAAAAAAAGGGAGAAGGCTCCTCGAGAAGAAGAAGAAGAAGAAGAAGAAGAAGAAGAAGAAGACGTCGTGAAGGAGGCTCAGACTGTGGGACTGATTTTTTCGAGTAGTCAGCTCATCGAAACTCTTCGTTCTTCAGACTTCAAGATTGCACCCCATTACCCACAAACCACACAAACCACACACCACACACTTATTCACGCTTGACACTTTTTGAACACACAACAAAAAAAGAGAGCGCTCTTCTTCTTACTTGCGGCTGAGTGAACGACAAAGATAACAACAACGACAACAAGATCTCTCTCACATCATCATGCGCGTTGTGGGAGGGGGAGTCGGATCAGCACCACCGGTATCTTCTTCTTCTTCTTCTTTGTCTTCTTTAGCGTCGAGAAGAAATTTTGCCGTCCTCGTCGACGCCCAAACGAAAAGAAGAAGAAGAAGAAGAGGAGGAGGAGAAGGAAGTGCGACGACAACGACCACAAAAGCGAGCGCGTCCGCGATGAACGGTGGCGGTGCCAGCTTTGCGACGTCGTCTTTTTCTTCTTCTTCTTCTTTTGAAGGAGGAGGAGGAGGAGGAGATCGACGAAAGGGTGGGCGTTTGCTTCGAGAAAGAAATACGACGAACGCAACAAAACAGAAAACGAGAATAAAAATAAAAGCACAAGTGGGACGAAATTTCAAACGCCACGAATTCGAAATAGAACGACAAATAGGAGAAGGATCGTTCGGGATCGTCTACCAGGCAATCTGGAGAGGAAAAGAGAGAGTGGTATTGAAGAGACCAAAACTAAACGTAGAAGGCGCGGCAGAGCTTCAAGAGATTGAGAATTGGATGAACGATCGCGTATCTCGAGACGCGAAAGGGGCGTGCGCGGAGTTTTTAGGCAGCTATCGAGTGACGTACGACGAGTGGAAAAAGTTGATGGATACGAATCAAATGAACGATTTAACCGCGAAAGAAGGGTTGTGGTTGGTGTGGAAGTATCAAGGCGATCGGACGTTGGCGCAGTTTATGGCACAGTCGGATTATCCCTCCGGATTGGCGAAGAACCTTTTGAAGAGAAAAGGCGTGCGCAAAGGAGACGCGGCGTGCGAACTGGAGATTGCGCAGAAAGTCATGAAACAGTTACTCAAGAATTTAGCGACCATGCACAGCGCTGGTTTAGTCCATCGAGATATAAAGCCGCACAATCTCGTGCTGGCGGATTGCGAAGCGTACGACGAGAAAAGCAGAGGGAAAAACGTTTTGGAAGGCACTGGGAAATTTCTCAGCGAAAGTTTATCCTCGATTAGAAGAGGCGGGAGTAAAGGTTCAGGAAGAGAAGGAGGAGAAGAAAGTGGCGGTGGCGCTATGTACGAGAGGAAAGTGAAGGATTATGTCATGATGGAAGAACCGGAGTTTAAGCTCATCGATTTAGGCGCGTGTGCGTGCTTTCGCACGGGCACAAACTTTGCCCCAGATGAAACCATCATGGATCCAAAGTACGCGCCACCGGAAGAGTTTTTGATTCCGACCGAAGACGCTCCAGATTTACGCAAGTTGCTTGGTCCTCTCGCGTACGCCGCGGGTAGCGCGGCGTGGGTAAAGTACTTACCCGATCGATTTGATTCGTACTCCGCGGGCGTTATCCTCATGCAGTTGGCGTTGCCAAGTTTACGAACCAATCGAGGCTTGTCGAGCTTCAACCGAGGATTGAAAAAGTGCGATTACGATTTGGATTTGTGGAGAACACAAAATAAAGGACAGCTCGGGCGATCGAAGACGGCTCTTTTAGACGCCGGGGGCGATGCTGGTTGGAAATTAGCCGCCGAACTCTTGAAAGGGCGTCCGTATTGGTTGGAGAAGAAAACGGCGAAAAGCGGCGAACAGCTGCTGAGCAATAACAATGATAACACGGATAGACCGTCGGCTTTAGACTGTTTAAAATACGATTTTTTCAGCGTCGATCCAGCTGAATTAGAAGTTAAACAGGGCGGAGCCGCTAAGATTGGTGAGAGTATCGGCCAATCGTTGGACAAATCGAGAGAGATTCTTTCGGACATGTTTGGTTTGCAGAAACGCATCGAGCGACAACAAACGAGCATTAAGAGGCAGTTGGGCACCGTGCAAAGATTAAAAGCGAAAGGTGCACCTATCGATCAAATCGAAAAAGAAGAAGCCGTCCTCGAGAAAATGCAAGCTGGTTTGCAAGGCTTGTTCAGATCGCTCCAGTTCAAAGACACGCAAGTCCGAACGGAAATCATCCTCGCTGCGAGCTCCTTCAAACAGCAAGCGAAGAAAGAAAACGTCGACACTACCGAATCTTTTGACCGATCCATGATTAGTCTGAAAACGAGAGAAGTGCTTGAAAAGGACATTACTAAGTTTGCGAAGAATTTGAGTAAACAAGCGGGGAGGATAGGGGACGCCGCGACTGGAGCCGTTTTGAAAATACTCAAATCGCGAGACGATAGCGATGAAGTCTCGTCCTCGTCGGATGAAGATGACGCTTCTGAGACTACCGATAGCGCTATTAACGATGTCTCTGATGTAAACAAAGTTGAAGCAGACGAGAGTAACAAGACAAACAAAGGCGTAGGCATGCTCTCCTCTTTGCTCTATGGCGTCGGAAAGAATTTAAAGAAACCGAGCGTGAAGAAAGAAAACGAAACGGTCGTGTTTAAACCGGATAACTCGATCGCAAAGATTATCGACAAAAGGAATGCCACTAACGATGATAAAAGTGTCGGTGACGACACCGACTTTGTCGTTTCTGATACCAAATTTATCCGCGCGAACATGGAAGTCATCGAAGCGGAAATGAATACCGTCATGCAAGAGCTCGCCAAGTTGGACACGCAACTCGGCCTTCGAGAAATCGAAGAAGAAACCGAAGGTGACTTCGGAATCGTCGAGGAAGAAGAAGAAGTTGATGATGATGATAATGGCATGGACGGCAGCATGGATGAAGACATGCAAAACTTCAAGCGCATGCGATGATCGGAAATGCACGTATCGTCATCCTCGGTCTGTTTTAGATGCGCAATGAAAACGAAAAACTGCTGTAAAATACGTACATACAACTTCTGCGCTTAAAAAAATCGATTTTTGGCCCCACATCTTTCTTTGCGTTTTTCGTTCGTATTAAAATTTCGATTTACTCGCTTATCATGATACGTATTTCTTCATTGAACACACCGTTGGAGTTGGATATTTTCTCCACGGTATAATAATTAAACAGACGAAGAAGAAGAAGGAAGAAGAAAAGCAGTTTTGACGAGGAGGAGAGCAGCGCGTCGTCGTCGTCATCGATGACGCCAACGAGAGATAATGCCCACGATCCCGCTAATAACAAGATGAAGATGAAGACGGTCCGTGGGAACTCCGTGCAAAAAAAGGTGGGAGCGCTGAAGGAAAAACTGAACAGCGTCCAAGTGGAGGACTATAACGAGCTCAATTTTGTTGTCAACGATAACTTTGAAGAAGAAGAAGAAGAAGAAGAAGAAGAAGAAGAAGGGAACAGAAACAAAGACATGAAGAAGTCCCCGTCGTTCGCATCTTTTGGCCCGGGCGTTTTAATCAAGCAGATGAGCAAGAGAGCATCCTCAATCAACCCAGCCTCGGTGTCGAGAGATTTAGAGGTCAAGATATTCGAGTGCGAGAAGCTGTATAAAAAATACGAAGCGAAACGGTTGTCGCAATCGAGATCGAAGAAAGCCGGGGGCGGGACGGTGGATCCAGTCGTATCCGTTCACGTGAAGAAGAAGGATGGGAGCGAGTACGTTGGAGTGACGAGACCTATTTTGAATACGGTGGATCCTGTGTGGAACGCCGGAGAGGGCGAGTCGTTCTCATTTCCAATATTCAGCGAACAAGTAGAAGAGGAAGAAGAGAGGAGAGGGATGTTTGCCTCGTTTTCACCGAAAAAAAAGAAGAAAATTTTGAAGAAGACGAAAGGAAAGGATATAGACGACGGTGGTAAAAGCGAGGAAAACGGTGCTGCTCCCAAGGTGGAGAGTGGGAGCGATGATGATAATGATGGTTTTTGGTGTTCGAAGGAAATTGTCTTTAAGATTTGGGATTTGAAAGGCCCGTCTGAAATTGATTCTAAGAAATCGCTCATTGGGACGTGTGCGGTACCCATCGAGCTGTGCCCGCTCGATGGACATTGGAGAGAAATCACTTTGGAAGTGGAGCCAGCCGGGTCGCTCGACTCTTTACGATCGCGCGAAGGTTTGACCCAAAACGCGAAGAAAAAAGAGTTGAAAAAAATGATGTCCAGAAAACGGATGGAGAAAAACAAAGAAGGCGGTGGCGAAGGTACTCTGAAGATGGCGTTTAGACGGCCGCCAAAACTGTTGCCAGCGCTCGGTGTGAATGGAAACTGGCACGCTTTGCAAGTGAACGAGGGGAGCGAAGATCCGTTGGAGCCTTGGATCGCAGGTCGGTCGGCGGCAAAACACGGCGCGACATCGTCTACATTCGTTGAGAGGAAACAAGATCAGAATCTCAGCTTATCGGCAAAAGAAAGAAAACTCGACGAGCGATTGAAGAAAAGTTTTAAATCGTTCACCCCGGCCAAACGAAGTGCGATGCAAAACGAGAGACGAGGTCGATACTACGTTCACGTTATGGAAGCTTCGAACATTACGCCAATGGATGGATGGTCGGGATCTGATGCGTACGTTAAAATTGGAGGTGATTCTATGCCGGCCAAAGAGAGATACAAGACGAAAGTTAAAAATGACACGCGCTTTCCTCGTTGGGACGAGAGGTATCTCGTTGATCTCACGAGTAATGATTCGGCGCTCGTGTTTACCGTGTTCGATCGCGATTTTGGGAATGCGGATGACTTCTGTGGCGCATGCGGTATTCCATTAGAATGTTTACCGCAAGATGGCTCGTACCGAACGTTTAATTTACCGCTAGGAACGAGAATCAGTCCACGAAGTGCCGGCGAAGAGGTTGTTTTTGAAGATTATGAACGTCGACTGGACGTTGGATTTTTAAAAGTTTCCGTGGCGAGAATGATGGAACCTTTGGAAACGCAAAATAAAATTTTAGACGCGTGTGGAGGATTCGGTTCTATAACATTGGAGGATTCAGGAAATTTGACAAAGTACGCGCGGAGATGTCACGTCAGAGTGTTGGCAGGGAGATATTTGTTACCGGTTGGAAATACGAGTAAAGATTTGTGTGATCCCAGCGTTACCCTCCAAGTCGATAACGCGCCAAAGTTTGAGCGCTTTGCAACATCCGTGGTATACGATACATCCACACCTGTTTGGAACGAAGGTTTAGGAGAAACGTTTACACTTCTCGTTAGACCTGGGGCGAAAGAATTGATTTTGTGTTGCGTCGACAGAAACTTTTCCGGACAAGTTGAAATGGGAAGAGGACACGTCAATTTATTAAACATCGAGGCGAATGGAGATTGGACGAGCTCGGAAGTTGCAATATATCGACCAGATCCGAAAGATCGAGAAATGATGATTCCATCAGGTTTAGTTTCTGTTCAGATATCTTTCTCGCGTCCTCCATTTGCGGAAATTATGGAACCACCCGTCATCGACGCGGATAAAAAGATGCTCAACGTTCACGATCCTTCGTTGTATCTCTACGTTCAAATTTTACGGATTCGTAACATAGCACTTCCAGCGTACCGTAAATCTACGGACGTGTACGTCAACTTGACGACAAACACAAACTTACTACCAGTCAAGGGTAGAGTGCAGGAAGATATCAAGTCTACTGCTGAATTTGAAACGGAAGTTTTCTCGTTACCGATGAATCCAATGACCACGAGTTTTCGCGTTCGCGTAGTCGCTGAACTAAAGAGCGTATACTTTGGCGTCGCGCTCGTAAAAGCTTGGAAGCAGTTTCAAAAATATCTCTACGGGAAAGATGGAGCTGATGATGGTGGTATGAGTTTTATCGATGAAGACGGGGACGGAGAACTCGACGATCCAGATGAAGCGCTCACGATAAAAGCGGAAGATTTCTTTGCGTTGAAGAAATTTTACGTCGGCGGCACCAAAATCGGTGAATTTACGGTCAACACCTCCGGTTTAGCTATTGGTGAAATGAGAAAGACGTGGGCAAAATTGGTACCGTTGAAAAATACCACAGTGTACGGCTTTTTGAATAAAGCTGGAAAACAACTCGGTCACGTTGAAGTCGCGTACTCCATCGGTCGTCGATCGCTTCCACCCGCAGATTTAGAGAATACTTTTGGAGCGGCTCGTCCGAGAATTGGGAATTTAAGAATTCAAATCAAATCTGTTATCGGCGGTGTCTTAAATTCGGGGAACCCAGTCAAGGATATGCACTACAAACAGAATGTACTCAAGAATGCGAATGAAAAAGATGAAGGCTTACTTGGAACGCACATCTCGTGCGCAGTCATTTTGGAGAGCTTCGAAGAAAACTTCCGGACGGCCTTCGAGTCTGCCACCTTTCCTGTCACCGAAATCATGGGTGAAATTCGCGTCGTTTTGTTCGCGAGAGATCCCGTGACGACTGCATTTACCAAGCCGGTTGGCGTCGCGTGCGTCCCGCTCTCAAATATTTTGGCAAGTGAAAATCACGAACTCGACGTGTGGGCTAACGTCATCCCAACGGACGAAGATGGTCTCTCTGCACAAGATTTAGTCGATGTGGAACGTGAAATGTTCATGCGCGAGAGGAACAAGAAAACAGCGACGAAGAAATGGCAAGGATATTGCCGCATCGTGTTGAAATTTACTCCGATGATAAAGAAGAGTTCTTGGTATTTGCGTCAAATGCCGTTGGAAAGACCGAAAGAAAAACCAGAGGATACAGTAATTGGCATCATAAATGCTTTATCTCGATTAACTATTGCCATTCTCGGCTTTCCACACATTGTCATGCAATCGTTCGCGTGGCTATCTCTTTGGCCGTTGAGAGAAACCTTCGCATTGAGGTTGTATTTTGCATTTTTTTACACCGTGTTGTGCTTTTATCTTAGAGGAGATATTTTGGGTGCATTTTTACCCCTCTTGTGCGTTGTGGGTCTTTTATTCGTCGGTTACACGTCGCGAATTGTGGAGGATAAAGACGACGCGCCAGTATCGTGCTTTGGAATTAATGAGGATGGTTCAGAGAAGGAAATCTTACGAGCGCAGGTCATCGACGAGTTTGCGAAGACGAAAGCGATTGAAAAAGAAATCGACGAAGAGATTGAGGATTTGTACGAATATTCGAGATTAGTACACAAGGGGAAATCACACAAAGAAGCGTCGAGAGTCGTCGGGAATAAAGCCGCGAAAAGAATCAAGGCTGACCGTGAAAACGCCGAGCTCTCCGGTAACAATCCGGTCCAGAAATTACGAAACGTGATAAAATCGCTTTCGTCGAAATCGAATCCAATGGACGCCGTTTTGAAAATCGTCAAAAAATTGTTGGCGTTTTGCATAAACGTGGTGAAGACAATCACAAAAACGGCAATGTCGCTCGATCAAGTTCAGGCGCCGAAAATTTTATCCGGTCCGTGTTTGGCGGTTATCATGCCTTTGGATTTAATTTCGCAGCCTTTGGAGAGAATTATTGGCGTTTTCGATTGGAGAGATGATAATTTATCGCATTATTCGGCAATATTGATGATATCGATTGCGATTATTTGCGGCATTGCGTTGAAAATCGCGCTTGAGATCCGATACTACATGGATTTATACTCACCAGTGCGATTGTGGTTCTTCGTCTGGTTTCTCGGCGTTGTCTTTTTAATCCCGCAAGTCTCTAAAGCGTGTTTGTTCCCAATCGTCGTCTTGTACGAAAATTCAATTCAGTACAACATCTCCGCGAGTGGTATTCATGTCCCGGCAGTGTGTTTGCGTTCAATTCAAGAGGTCGATAAGTTGACAAAGGGCAGAGTCGCGAAATTATCCGAAGGGACCGCTGAAGAACGCGAGAAAGCTCGAGACGACCTTTTCCAAAACAGGAAGAAAAAATACTTGGCGGCGAAAGCGGCGGAACTCAAGAAGAGAAAGATGAAATCGACTGCCGCTCTTAAAGGATTTTCCTCGAATCCAGCGTCATTTTTTGGTATTTTGATGGGTCGTTCGCTCACGGCGAAACAAGAGTTGCACCGATCGAGGCTTGAAAAGTTGTTCGTCAAGAATCCAAATGCTCTGGCTGCAGCGGCGATGAAGACGAAAGAGGGTGAAATGGAAGAAGAGTTCATGGAGAAGCCGGACTTTGTGAAGATAGCGGACATCAAGATAAAATCAACGGCGTCGAAAGGTGCCACACTCTTACTATCTATACCGAAGTTGATTGTCTCAAACGCCGTGGCAATTCCTCGCCGAATAATTTTGTCGCCGATGGTGATTTACGCGGCTTTAGAAAAGGTTGTTCCGTCGAAGCAGCAAGTGAAGGCAAACTTCAAAAAGATGTTTGCCCCCATGTCCAAAGACGAAAAGAAGGTCAAAGGTGTCGGGAAGGTGAGAAATCCGCGCATTTTAAAGAATGGCGAGGTGATTACGCAGGACGTTTTGAGAAAACAAGTCGCCGAGCGAAGAGCTTCGAGGAAGCGAATCAAATCGGAAGCGGCCAAAAAAAAAAAAGTCTTTGAAGTCTACGTCTCGAGCGAACTCGAGTAAATAAATATTTTACAAGTAATAATACACATCAGCGCAAGCGCGCGATAAATAATACCTCTCTCTCTCATTCCATTTACCGATCTTCGTCGAACGATGAAAACCAGGCACCGACGCCGGATTTATGCCGTCGCCACATTCCAACCACGTCCCCTGGGCAACTCACTTCATACTCCTTACTGTTCGATTTCGCATTAGCCAAGACGTCTCTTTCGTCCTCGCTCACCGTAAATCTTCGCGCGGAATCCCAAATTAAAGCCGCGTCTGCGTTTTCTAATAACTTCAGTCTTGCAATCGGTCGCTTCTGCGCCGCCAATCGAACAGTGTCTAAATACGCACTCCAACTTATTTGATTAAGCGAATCTTTTCGTCTTTTTTCTCCTCCTCCTCCTCCTCCTCCTCCTAAACGTCTGAAAGAGGTCTTCTTCTTTCTAGAAGACGACGAGACTAAACTTCTCATCTTTTTCGACGAGTTGTCCACAAAGTTGCCAATCAACACCACGCAAACGTCCATCGAGATCGCGTAATCTAGCGGTAACTTCAAATCGCGATCGTTCGTAACGACGATAGCCACGTGTTTTCTATTCTTTACAATCTGACGTAATTTCGTTTCGTCTGGCGAGCACTTTTCCTCCAAGCACGCGGCGTGAATCTTTTCTCCTTCCAGTTTGAGCAATTCCTGCTTCGCCATGGCCAAGTTTCTATATTCTCTTCTGGTTTGCTCGCAAAAGGAAACGCGTTTAAGTTCCGGGTCGCACGAAAAAGTTGCATTGCATTCATCA
>Ga0115000_10004676_pt1 | contig 11155 bp, 8 predicted proteins | sample ArcticOcean_MG_C_6_FD_89690 | JGI IMG/M metagenome (GOLD analysis project Ga0115000, IMG submission 89690) | Marine microbial communities from western Arctic Ocean - ArcticOcean_MG_CB8_128 | ecosystem: Environmental > Aquatic > Marine > Oceanic | place: Arctic Ocean: Canada Basin | collected... | reverse complement strand
TCTTCGGCTCTAGTCTCTCTAACACGCTCTTCTTCGTCGTTGTCGTCGTCTTGCTCTTCTTTTCCTCTCCGTCGTCCATCATTTTAGACACCATCGTGAGTTGTATCGCTGCTGCTGCTGCTGCTGATGATGATGCTGATGATGAGGTTTTCTTCCTTTTAAAGTTCGTTGTGACGAGATTTGAAACCTCCACGCACACGCACAAGAAAGAAAGGAGAGAAAACAGCAGAGGGAAACGAAAACGTCACAAATCTTGTTCACACACACATATGTCTTCAGCTATTTTACGCTCCTCTTTTGCGGCATCTGTACGCACCACTTTCTCCAAATCGCAAAGAACTACCATCAATACTAAACGCTCAGTCATGACGAAAGCTGTAAGTCGCCGTCGTCGTCGTCGTCGATTTCTTTTTTTCTCGTTATCCGAACGACAAAATGATCGGTTCCGCGTTTTTTCTTTCTCTTCTTTCTCTAGTTTTTGTTTTCGTGTGAACGCGCGCGAGAATGAACTAACCTCGCAAAAACTCTCATGCTACACACACACACACACGCACTCACGCGTGATATCTTTACATTTATCACACAGGTTACCATCACGGAAGGCGTCGGTACGTTGTTGTTGATGTTGAAAAATTCCGTTCTTTCCTTTTTTTGTTCTTCTTCCCTGTTTTCCCGGGAGTCTCTGTCATGAGATATTTTTCGTTTCGTTCTCTCTCTCTCTCTGCTTCTGCTTCTTCGTATTCTTCGTCTTTCTATTATTTATAGTATTGAAACTCTTCTCAACTCACCGAAATGTAAACTATTCATTCATTCATTCATTCACAGAATTCGACACGGTCGCTCGCGAATGGCGCATGAAATGGTCCCCGGACGACGACAAGGCATCTTTAGCCGCCGCCCAAAAAGTGTTGGAAAAGCAACTCGCGACGGTGAAGGCAGTCAAAGGCGTGAAGAGCGTCCAAAGAGTCGTTTGCGGTGGATGCATGGACTTTAAAGTCATCGTTTCTTTGGACGGCGACTCTTTCGGTGAGTGGGAAGCCGCTGGCTTCGCGCCGGAGGCTGACTTTCTCAAGGAAGTTGAAGCCATCAAGGGTATTCAACAAGTGGAGACGCAAACCTTTACGCTCATGCCCATGTAAAGTTAAAAATCTCTTCTTTTCGTAAGAAAGAGTTCTACACTTCTCCTTCTATAATCCGTCAAGGTAGAGGAAGAGTCTTTTTGTAATGAACATCAATCACGGCACACACAAAATGAACGAACGAAACCTTCTGGTATTCGTATATTTTTTGACCTCTTTTTCTCTCCTCTTCATATTAACTTTCTTTGTCTCACAGTTCAGTCCGTAACACCCTTTCATATATTTGGTGATCTTCTGTTCTTCACTAAATTTTCTGACGGACGCGACGAGTAAAAGAATCACGCAAGCATGGATACTCTTATCAATACCCAGCTTGGCGCGTCCACTGGCATCTCCACGATTGATGCGATTCCGAACGTCGAGGTACGTCGCTTCTGTTTTCTTTATTAATATACCGTGTTTTTCTGACATTTTGATTTCGCGCGTTGTTTTCAAAGTCACCGTCCTCGTTTCTGGAAATCCTCGCATTTTCAATAGTACCTGAACACTCACTCACTCACTCTCATCATCATCATCATTATCACATATATAATACCAACAACAGGCGTTTGGGATGCTCTTTCTCGGCTTTCTCTTTTGCTTCTTTGGTTTGAAATACCACATGTATTTCCAATACTGCTTGACCTTCGTGGCGGGTGCTTTCTTTTCCGTCCGCTTGCTCGGCATGGCGTCGGATGCTATTCCAGGTGACTTGGTCAATGCGGATAACGAATTGTATATTGGCGCAGCTTTTGGCGCGGTCATGTGCTTGGGAATTTTCTTCTATAACTTTTGGTTCTACAGAATTCTCGCCGCGTGCGCCGGATTCGGTATTGGCGGTGGTGCGACCATCGCCATCGGGCTCTTCGCCCCGATAGCTGTCGACTATGTCTTGTACGTTGGCGCCGCTGGTGCGGTTTTGGGTATCTTCTTCATGACATCATACATGAAAACGCTCGTTGGTTTGATGTACATCCTCTGTGGCGGGTTTATGGTTGCCTCAGCGTCGTCATTCTTCATTGAAGAAGCGTCCTTGTCTAAGTCGTCGCCGTTGTGGATTACAAACTCACTCAGCATCAACCTCAGAGATCCGGCGACTTTGGCCGCTATCTCGTGCGGCTTGGTGTGCGCTGGCTTCGGTTATTACTACAGCACGAAAAAGAATAAAGATGGCGCGGATGAAGATGAAGAAAACTCTCCTTTATTGAGAAAGAAATAAATAATAAAGCAGAGGTTTCTTTTCGGCTTTTTCTTATTGAGAACACAACATGAAGCACGCATGAAGCACGAGAGGAGAAATGAAACTTTTACATAATGCACTCACTATTTATTGATCGTTTTAATGTATAATTTTACTACTAAATATTTTCTTATTCATTACTCTCTTCGCACGGCGTGTAACACGGCGGCAAAGTCCTCGTCATCGTGCCCGTCTCGTCTCGCTCGCTTATACATCTCGTTTGCGGCCGAGGCAACTGGTAACTCGCGACCGAGTTCGTCCGCCAATTGGACGGCCAAACGCATGTCTTTTTGCTGATGCTTCAAAGGAAATGCTGGCGCAAACTTCGTATTCTTATCGCTCGCAATCATCCCCGGACCTTTCATGCCAAACATCGGAACATTAATCGCTCCGAGCGCTAACACGTCTAACAAGTCTTGTTTCGATAAGCTTGCGTCTTCACACAACGCGATTGACTCTGCGAACGACGCCATGATTGAACCCATGCACGAGTTTACGATTAATTTCATGTTCGCTCCGGCACCAACTTCTTCACCTAAAAAGAAGCTCGCTTTGCCCATTTTATTTAGTTGATTCGCGTCGTCGGCGTTTATTTCTTTAAACAGACTCTCGCTCCCGGCGCATAAGAAAATCAACTGCCCGTTCTCCGCCGGCGCTTTCGATCCGCTCACTGGTCCTTCTAAATACCGACCACCTTTGCTGGTGATCATTTCCGATACTTTTTTGGCCGTGTGTCTGTCCACCGTAGAACAGTCGACGTATCCTTTCCCGTCAGAGACACCATCTTTGGCCAAGGTGGCAACTTCTAAAGTCGCCTCCGGGGTGCTCACCATGACGTACGTCACGTCCGCTTTCTCGCACACCTCTTGCGCAGTCTTCGCTAGAGTCGCTCCCGCTTTGACCAACGGGTCGCATGCCGAAGCCGTTCTGTTCCAGACGATTAAATTATGATTGCCGTTGTTGATTAAATTCAAAGCCATCGGGACGGCCATAATTCCAGCCCCGAGGAATCCTATCGTTGTTTGTTTTGACGTCATTTTATCTGATGACGATGATGCGCGAGGAGTGATGATTGAAGACTTTGAGATGGTCTTCTTGATAATATTGTTCTTGTTGTTCGAGAGAGACGAAGAGTTGTTGTTGTTCACACGACGACGACTACTACGACTAATAATATTAGGAGGAAGCGAAAACGAAGACGCAGCGTGGGACATATTTCTGAGGAATTTTTACACGTGTCGGCCGGGAAGACTCTCATCACTTTAATAAAATACTACGCGTACTCCTTTTTACTTTTTCTCGTCGTCGTCGTCGTCCACTTCGTACGTCTGTTTCATGCGTTTGAGCTCAAATTCCGCCTCTCTCTTCAGCGCTAATATCTTGCACACTTCCGAGACCGTCGCTCTCAACTGGTCCTCCACTAACTCTAACTTCGCCGCCATCGCCGCTCGTATTTCAAAACTCGCCGCCAGCTCTTTTTGTAACTCCTCTTTAGACAAGTCGTCGAATTGACCCGGGGAAATCGTTTCTATCGGAGGGATTTTATCACCACCACTGCTCCCATCAGTACCGCTCGCGTTGCTGTTACTGTTACAGGACAACCTCTTTCCTCTTTCTTTTCCCTCGTCATCGTTCGTTGAACGTTCTACAAAGTATCCTTCCTCCCGGTGGAAGAAAAAGCTAGAAGCGCTCTTATTTTGGAACGTCAACATCGTCTTCTTCTTCTTCTTCTTCGTCGTCCTTCCGCTTGGAACAAACGCCGCTCTGATGACAGAAGAACAAGACGACGACGATAAAGACGACGACGAGGTTGTCGGTATCGACGCGGTCGTTTGCGATGGGAAAATTCGCGTTGAAGTCATCATCGTCATCGTTATTTATTTCAATAAATGAGTGAAGAATATTTGGGGTGGAAGGCCATTGCAACACGAAAAAGAAAAAGAAGAAAATTGAGTGAAAAACCACTTTCAACTTTTGCAGCTCACGTTCCTCACTTGTAATACAAGTATACTCTTTCAACTAACTACGGGAACTTTCACACACACACACACACTCGAATAATAATGGGATCTCTTTCTCTCCCCTGCTTCGATTCCGTCACCAGAGTCTCCAGAGGAGAGAAAGAAACCGGCGCGGTGGAGTTGGAGACCGATAAATTCGATTTCGAACAAGGCAACAACAACAACAAAGAAAACATCTTGATGAACAAACCGACAAAGAACGATTGGGTGTGCATCGCAAACAGCGAGTGTCAGGCAACTAATAGAAGAGGAGGTTTGTATTGCCGGATGTGCGGAACCGCGTATAAAGAATCGTACGTGAAGTTGAAACAGATGCAGAAAATTCAACGGGAAGAGGAAAAGAAGAGGAAGAAAGAGGAAAGAGAAGCGCAAGCGAGAAGCAGTTCGATGTTAAACAGAGATTTTACCAATTCAAAGAAGAAAGAAGAGAAAAGCGAAAACGATGACGATGACGACGTCGACTTGGAAAGTTCGCTGATGTTTCTAACAATGAGTAACGCCTCGATTACATCTAAACGCAGCGGCGGCGGCATTGCGGACGGCGGAGCAGGCGAGAGCGGGCAAAAAAAAGGAGACGAGACGAGGAAAAGGCTCGCCGAAGCTTTAACTTGGGAGGAAGTCAAAGAAGAACAGCTGAAGAAGAGCTTTCCGTTGATGTCATTCGCATTTTTTGCCGCTTTCGTGTATATTTTGGTACCTATTTGCGTGTGCTTTTTTGGGGTGGTTTTTGCGGGCGCCATTTCGTATTTAGAAGATTGGAGTTTAGAACACTCGTTCTTCTTCATCGTAGGAGAAATCGTAAAGTCGCCGATAAATTTAAACAACAACATGGATTATCCCAGTCACCCGAGTGGGGTTTGCTTATCCGTAATGCTTTCGATTTGGTCGTATTTGATAATTCTGACCACCGTGGCGTTACTGAGCGACTTGGAAATCATCAAATTTTGGGCGTTTAAAATGGAAGCTGTTTTAGTTGATGTGTTTCGAGTGACTCTTTTATCGGACTCTGATGCGAGAGCGAGAGCAATTGGTTCGCGTTTTGTTTTTTTCAGCTTCAAAGTTGGAGAAATCTTGGGTTTGGCGTCTTTTATGCTCATCTTCGCGCCTTTTATGATTACCTTAGTGGGCTCCTTGACCACGCTTCTTTTATACGAAACCGAGGGCATAACGTACCGAAAAGCGTTGACGCTATCGTTGCGTGGTTTATCTCTCGGGAGAAGTTACGATGAGACTATTTTAAAGCTCAATAATCCGGCGAGTTTGGTATACATACTTTATTTATGCTGCACGGAGATGGCTATAGGAACCATCTTCGTCGGCTTTCTCTTCCAATCGCACTTCAAAAAAAACTGGTTTCCCGCAAAGTGGGCGAGAGCAAGAAGAAAACGCAATAGCAACGGCGGCAAGGCAGAAAGAGCCCCTGCGTAAGAAGAAGGGAGAAAAGAAGTACGTCATTAATTTAGTTTTAGTAATAATATGTGTGCGCTTAGTCTTTCGCATAATGACACGTTTCTGCACTTTTTTCGCTGCAAGACCAAAGTAAAATCCTCTTGTTTTTCTGTCTGTGCATGTGAGAAATATCTCAACCTCGGTTGGTTTTAGTCCACGCTCCAAAAAAAAGAAAAAGAAATATCATCAAATCGCCATCGCGTCAGAATTATTTTTGATCCAAATCTTGTTGTGTCTCAACGCGATACTTATTCAATCGGGTGTTATTGTTGTTGTTGTTGCGGCCGTCGCTTGCTCGATAAACAATACTACGATCGCTTTTATTTCTTCTTAAAGAAGAAGAAGAAGACGATTTATTAGATGGAATACGCAGCTGGAGGTATCTGTGCAGCTCTTTTTTTAAAGCTCAGAATGGGACGACCGCATTACCCGGAAAGGAAAGGTGAATATTCCGTTCGATCGAAAGCATCGAACGGGTTAGCCGTTTGGTCCAACGCCGATCGACCGAGCGACTTTTCAACCACCCCGTTTCCCGGTTGTGAAACCGTTTTGGATGTTTTCAACTACGCCGTCAGAGTGAACGGGTCGAGACCGGCAGTTGGCGAACGAAAAATCATCAACACGGAAACCGATGCCAAAGGTTTTGAAAAATTGCACTTGAGCGATAAATACGACTGGTTGACGTTTGCGCAGTTGAACAAAAAAGTTGCCAACGTCTCCTCGGGTTTAATCAACACGTGTGGGTTGAAACCAAAAGATAAGGTGATCATCTACGCGGACACAAAGGCGGATTGGATGATCACCGCGCAGGCGTGCTTTCGCACGAACGCTTCTGTTGTGACTATTTACGCCACGTTAGGCTCGGAAGGCGTCGAACATGGTATCAACGAAACTTCGGCTTCAATCATCGTGTGCGACGGGAAGTTATTAAAAACTGTTCAAGCCGTCGCATCGAAGTGTCCCTCCATTAAGCACATCGTGTGCATCGGTACGGATCAGCAGGAACATATCTCGTCCTCAAAGTTGCCGAAATCCATCAAGGCGCACGCCTTGTCGGACATCCAAGACTCCGGGTCCAAGAAGAGATGCGACCCGGTTCCCCCTAAATCGACAGACACGGCCGTCATCATGTACACGTCTGGTACGACAGGAGCACCAAAAGGTGTCGTCTTGTCGCACTCGAACGTGTTGGCCTCCATGGCTGGTTTGAACGATTCCGCGGATTTGACAAACCAAGACGTCTACTTGGCGTACTTGCCCTTGGCACACATCATGGAAATGGCGGCTGAATGCCTCATGATGGCCCTTGGTGCTGCTATTGGTTATGGTTCACCGCAGACACTAACCGATACGGGTTTGAAACTCGCTCCCGGCTCCCGAGGTGACGCGCCGACTTTACAACCAACCTTTATGGTTTTTGCGCCGGCTGTTTTGGACAGAGTGCGCCAAGCGGTTCAAGCCAAATTTGCCGCGGCGAGTCCATTACTTAAGAAACTTGTCGGTGCCGGGTTAGCCGCTGGAGAAAGAGAGTTTCACGCTGGAAGAATTGGATCCACGGCGTTCTTCAACGCTTTGATTTTCAAAAAGGTACAAAAACTGATTGGCGGAAAAGTCCGTCAAATGGTTTCCGGATCCGCTCCTTTATCCCGCGAGACGCACATTTTCATGCAAACGTGCTTCCGTTGCCCAGTACTTCAAGGTTACGGTTTGACCGAAACCGCATCGTGTGGCACCATTTGCACGCCAGGTGATTTTTCCGCGTCGGTCGGTGGTGTTTTAACTTCCACGAAGATCATCTTGAAGGACTGGGAGGAAGGAAACTACTCGACCAAAGATGAGAACGATGCCAGCATTGGTTTACCAAGAGGCGAGATTCTCATCGGTGGCCCGGTTGTCTGCCAGGGCTACTACGTGCCGAGCGATAAGCCAAACGCAGAGTTGCAGAAGAAGAACGAAACAGAGTTTTCGCTCATCGACGGTGTTCGATATTTCCACACAGGAGATATCGGTCAGTTCACGAAGAAAGGTCAGTTGCAAATCATCGATCGCAAGAAAGATTTGGTGAAGTTACAATTCGGCGAGTACGTCGCGCTCAGTAAAGTTGAAAACGTATTGAAGCAGTGCCCTTACGTCGCTTCTGCGATGTGCTACGCGTTATCGAGCAAGTCGCACGTGATTGCTTTGGTGGTTGTGAATGAAGCTCCAGTGAAGAAGTTTGCGGAGAGCAACGGAATTTCCGGCTCTATCGATTCGATGATCAAAGATCCAAAGGTCGTCGCCGAAGTCACGTCTGCGGTACAAGCCGTGTGCAAGTGGAAGTTGGCCAAGTTTGAAATCCCATCGAAGCTCGCGCTCGATGCGGAACCGTGGACTCCGGACAATGACATGGTCACCGCGGCGTTCAAGTTGAAGCGTCAAAATCTCGTGAAGAAGTACAAGAAGGCCCTTGACGCTGCGTACGCGTAAGAAAGGTCGGGACGAAAGTTATATGCGGAAGCGTTTACTGTCAAGTTGTTACATAATATATAAAAGTTAAAACATAATATATTATTCTTACAAAGCGGCTTCGCCTTATTTAACTATCTATCTGCGTTGTTATATTTTAAGAGCAAAAGACGGGCGATGAAAAATTTCTTCAACATCTGAGCCGTTTCCTCTTCTCTTTCTTTTCATATATGATCTAAAACTTCTTGATGAAAGGTCTAGAAGCTCCAGCTTCTTCGTCACCTAAGTCGCTACTGTTCGCTGAATTACCCTCCTTATCGTTGATATCAAATCTATTGTCCTCTTTAATCTTCTCAACGGCATTCTTCGCCATCTCTCTGTACTTTTTGCGGAACTTCGGGTAGAAGCAGAAGAACAACAACTTGAACGAGTCGCGCGGTTCGCCAAATAACTTCATACCGTACGCCAATACAACAATAATTAACACCATACCGAACGCGAAACCAACGCTATCGCTCGGCGACAAGAAGTAACCTTCGTCGTTCACATTCTCGATGCCGTTGTAAATGATTTGAGCTAAGTTCAACGGTGGTGGCGGCGGCGGCGCCAACGGCTTTCTCTCCACATAACCCAATCGATTGAACCTGAAACTCACCGGATAACCAAGGGCGCTTGCCATTGATTTACTCAAATCGTACGTTCGAATAGATTGTTGCGTGACCGCAGACGACTCATCGTATTCCCCAGAGTAGAAGAAATTGTCGTGATAAATGGTCATCTTCTGGTTCATAGAGATTTTCTCTGGTACGCCGGCGCCAGTGTCGATGACGAACACCTGGCCATACGTGCACAAGCACTGAGCCTCTTCTTCTCCACTCGCCGTGCAAGTTTCTATGCACTCTTGATCTTTCTCAGTTGAGGGTGGTAAAGCGTTCACCCATTGCTGAACAGCTAAATGAAAAGCTCGCGCTTGCGACAACGTCTTGGCCTTCGCACTGAACTTCCTTCCAATAGAGTTTTCGGCGCCCAACCACCCGAACCTAATGGTATACAAGCCTGGGACAGAAGTGAGTTTGTCTCGCAATCTCTGAAGTTCTGTGGCCGTAAACGGATACAGCCGAGCCGCAATAAAGCCCACTTCGAAGGATTGATCCTTCGACTCCAACTCGATGGAAGTATACCTTGCTCGACCTCCAGCTCGTACCGGAGCTGAATTTCCCTGCGTGGATTTGACATCCGCAAGCGCATCAATAGCAGCTTTGACTTGATTCTTGACTGAACTGGTCGGTAAAGAGACGTAAATGTCGCAATACATAGCAGCCTCAGACGGCGGCGGCATGCCAGGCGGCGGCAACGGCGGCGGTGGCGGCGATGGGGACGCCGGTGGTGGCGACGGTGGCGACGGCGGCGGCGGCGATGGCGGAGGGAAAGGTGAAAGTGGCGGCGGCGATGGAGCCGCGGGCGGTGGCGACGGTGGCGATGGCGGTGGGGGAGGAGGACTTGGCGGCGGTGGCGATGGCGGCGGCGGATTCTTTCCCGGTAGCGGCGGCGGCGGCGGTGCCACCCACCCCGGTGGTTTGTTCGGTGGAGGCGGTGAATTCGGTGGCGGTGACGGGAAGGAAGGTGGTGGAAATGGAGGAGACATCGGCCAGGACTTACAGTCGGTTTGCACGTATTCCTGTTCGCCCAAATATGTGAGGACGGCGTCAACGACTTGCTGCTCCAATGCTGGCGTGAAACCATCCGGATAATAGAACGTCGCGTAGACAAACTCACCTCTCGGGTCGGCTTCAACCACTGGCTCATACACGCCCCACGTATCGTGCGTGCTTACGCCAGTTGTGCAATCAGTCACCGTATCGATCGGTCCGACGTCGCCGATGTTTCCCGGCTTGGTTAACTTGGTAACGAGAGACCCCGAATCGCAAGCGACGTGAATCGCTTCCTTTGCGAGAGTCACGTAGCTCTTCTCGGGGTGCCTCAAGGAAACAGATACCGAGCGAACGCCATCATCCGGCGCGGCTTCCCGATCTTCCTGGGTCAGATCAGCGTCGCAAACAGCGCCCAACACTCTCTCGCAGCTGTACGGCTCTTGGTGAAACAAAACTTCAACCGCAATGCCGGCGTACGTGTTTGCACCAGTTTCATCCACAATGCCCGTGACAGATACCGAGTTCGCGATGTCCTGCATCGCTCTGAGAATACCTGGGTAAAGGTCAGTCACGGTCGCGGTGGACGTCAAGCTGAACGTCCCAACAAACTGAGACGCCGTTTGTAAAGGATCACCGCGCATGAGCGGCTGCGCAGACGATTCGTTCTTCACCGCACCGATCGCGTTGGCAACAATAGCAATCGAATCCCTGTTGTGTTGTTGGCCTATTCCCGACATAGTCGAGCCCATGTCGTGCTTGTATTGTAACCCGTACGGGAACACGTTGAACATACCTTGCAGGGACGAATAAAACTCGAGCATTGGGTTCACGAATCGTTCCAACACCACCGGCGGCGGTGACAGGTTCCATGGCGGTGGCGTCCCCGGTTCCGCGTGTGGCGGTGGTGGTGCTGGTACCGGTGGCGGTGGCGAGGGGGCAGGCGGCGCTTTCGGAGTCGGCGGTGGCGGCGACGGCGAGTACACCGACCTCGAAATGGCAATCTTGTAGCCGTCGTTGCACTGCGTTTTCTCTCCGGCGACTAAATACCACGTCCATCCAACTTCAACGCTCAATTCAAGCGCTCCGTACGGTTGTGCCGTCGTATAATCGACAAGTTTTTCCGCGCCACTCAAGGATGTTAACTGCGCACCCGTCAAGCACGTCGAATCGAGAAAACCAGTCGTTTGTGGTACGTATCCCGCTTCCACTTTCTTCAAAATCCTGTTTCGC
>Ga0115000_10004675_pt1 | contig 11158 bp, 6 predicted proteins | sample ArcticOcean_MG_C_6_FD_89690 | JGI IMG/M metagenome (GOLD analysis project Ga0115000, IMG submission 89690) | Marine microbial communities from western Arctic Ocean - ArcticOcean_MG_CB8_128 | ecosystem: Environmental > Aquatic > Marine > Oceanic | place: Arctic Ocean: Canada Basin | collected... | reverse complement strand
TTTAGCATCCCATGTAAAAATAATTCGTTCTTATTTGTCGGTATCCCGAATTTATCAACTTTATCCGTGTAGCGGTAACCTTTTTCCTCGTGAATGACCTGCCTTAGTATATTTACAGTTTCTTGGGCGGAACTTTCTGCGGTTAATTTATTTTTTACGGACTCTATAAGGTCATTGATTTCATTTTTTAATGCTATTTCGTTTAAGGATGGGTCCCAGTCTTTAGATATTAAAATTAATGCTTCGGTCAAGTTGATAGTTTTAACATTTTGTTCGAAAATTGAACTTAGCTTGTTCTCAATCGAGATTGGAGAGAGTACCTTTGCAAAGACATTACTCGTTTGTATGACTCCACAAAGAAATACCCAACAAAAAAATAGATAAGTAGTTAATTTTTTTATTTTCATAATAAACCAATGCCACTAAACCAAGAGGGCGAGAAATTATTATTTAAATTGGATTGTTATATTATACCAAATGATTTGAGATGATTCCTGATATTTAATGCTAAAAATTTTCTACAGAAATTTGTAAATCATTCTTTCCGAACCAGCCATCCTTCGAAAAGGAGCATTATTCCCATTAATATCAGTATAAATGTTGATATGGCTCGACTTTCTCCAGTTTTTTTAACATTTAACTTCTGATAGCCACTCGAGAAAGTAATATTAGTTTCTGGTAATAGACTTTTAATTTCATCATTAGATATTTTACCTGGAATAGATTCTATCGGATCGATATTAACATTAAAAGATCCTATAAGTTCGGCTCCATAAGGTAACTGAGGGAGTATGGTAGATGTCTCCCTAGTACTAAAATTGTTAGGGTCTTGATAGATTTTATAAACACCCGGTGTATCGGTATCTTGGAATTCAATTTTACCATTTATCGAACTTGGATAAGTAACCTTCCCATTCGGTGAAGTAATATAAACAGTTGGTTTCTCTGACGACTTTTGTAAATAAAAAGGTTCTCCTATCAGTAAGTTCTTTTTAAGGTGGCTGTCGAGTCCACGGGCAGAGTATTTAATCCATCGTTGAATCCATGGTAAAAAAGTAGGCTGAATAGGAAAGTTATTCCAGTCGCGATCTATACTGCTAGTAAAAAGAATAACTTTCCCTTTGCCATTTATTGACTCGATTATAGCAGGGAATTTATTTTAAAAGTAATAGGGGTTGTGTAGTTAGTTCCCTCTCTTGCTTCGATACTATATATAGTATCGAATGTGATGCTTTTCATTTCTTGTAGTGCCTTGCCTTTGAAAATATTTAAGACAGGGTGCTTGCTAGGTTGAATAAGAAAACGAAAGGGTTCTTTGTTTTTTGTGGTGGTGTGTATTGCTTTTAAAAAAACAGGTAGAATACCCCCTAATTTTTCATTGTAGAACTTAGTGTTAATTTGGTCTCCAAGGGTGATAAATAATGCGCCTCCGCTGAGGGAATATTTTTCTAATTCTTGCTCGTATCCATAAGGCAGGTCTTGTAGATTGCAAAGTATCATAACTGAATAATCTGATAAATTTAGTCTTGAAAGTTCTCCTGGAGTAGAAAATGTGAGCTCGATATTTGAGTGGGATGAATCGAAAGGATTCAATGCTCGCTCAAGATAAAAAGTTTCGCTCAGATGTTCTACTGTGTTTGGGTCTCCATCCACGACGAGTGTTTTTATGGTTTGGTCTGGTTGGTGGCTGAAAAATCTAATATTGTCTGTAATTAGTGAATCGTTTTCTATTCTAATTTCGCCGTTCAAAAAATCATTGCTTTGCAGAGGAAAAGACAACTCCTTTTCTGCAGAAGAGTCGGCGTCAATATCTATTGTTCCTCCAATTTTCTTTTTACCATCGATCCAGAGAGAAACGTTAAGTTGTTTTATTAGTTTTGATTCTAAGAGATTAGCCACTTTTATTTTTACTTTGACTATATGGTGATTATTTAAAAATTCTTGCTGTACTTCGGAGCGAGTTACTGCTGCTTGATTAACTCCGGATCGCATTTCAGAGAAATCAATTATATGAAGGGGGTGCTCAATTTTAGTTTCTAAGGCTGAAGGATAATTTTTATCCCATCCATTTCTGTCGCGGTCGGTTAATATATATATATGTTTATTTTTTTTTGACACCGGTTCTAAAAGACGTAGAGCTTGTTTGATTGCTAGGCCTATGTCTGTTGTACGAACAGAAGGTTGACTTGTTTCTAAGATTTTTTTAATTTTCCCTGGTGCATCAGTCCATTCTTGTAATATTCGGCCTGAACTAGATCCTGAAACCACAGTATAAATACTTGCATTGGGTAAAGATTGGATTATTTCTAGTACAGTTTTTACTGCGCTCGAATAGTAAGTCTCTTGGTTAACTTGGGTTCCCATGCTATATGAATCGTCAACTATAAATACATTTGCTGATGGATTATTGGTGGCAAAATTATTACTTGTGTTAAATGAAAATATAGGATTTGACATTGCAATGCTTAGTAGAATTATTGCCATACATCGTATAAATAGTAAAAAAAATCTATTTGGAGTTGAGCGCTTGGTGCATCGGTTTTTTACTTCCATCAATAAATAAACAGCAGAAAAACGTTGATATTTTTTCTTTTGGCGTGTTAGTAGGTGGATCAATATTGGAGCTACTATTCCCAATATTCCAAATAAATATAAGGGTGATAAGAAATTAAGACTCATGTCTTTAACGCTTTCCTGGATTTTTTCGTCGTGATAGGTAATAGGTAAGACCTTGTTCTAGTGGAGTCGACGTTTCAAGAAAGATATAATCGATTCCTAGGTTGGAGCAAAGTGACCTATAGTATTTAATTTTTTTTTGAATTTCACGTTGGTAGGTTTCTCTTATATCATCTGGATTTAGGCCAATTGAAGAGTCATCTTCCAGAGATTCAAAAACTATATCACCTTCAAATGGAAGGGATACTTCATCAGAGTCTAGTATATGAAAGATTATTACTTCCATCCCTCGTGTTGCAAGGAGGTTTAATTTTTTTTCAATTCCTGTTTCTTTGGTAAGTAAATCTGAAACTAAAACTATGATTCCTCGTCCGAATAATTGTTTGGCTAAGCTTTCAATAACACTTTCAAGTTTGGTAGCACCTTGTGGTGTGAGCATTACAAGCTCATGAAGAATATGTTTGAAATGAGTTGGCTTGGAGCGAGCAGGGACAGGAGTCGTTATAGTCTCATTAAATAAATAGAGACCAACTGAGTCAGATTGTTTTAAAAAAAGGTAGGAGAGTGCAGCAACCAGCGTTCGTGCGTAGTCCATTTTTTTAATGGCTTTTGGGTTTGTTGATTCATAGCCCATCGATCCGCTTGCGTCAAGCAGGATAGTTGCTTTTAGATTGGTTGACTGCTCAAATTGTTTAATCTGATGTTTGTCGGTCTTTCCTACCACTTTCCAGTCGATATGTTTGGTTTCATCTCCAGGTGAATAGTCTTTGTAGTCGGCAAATTCAACACTAGATCCTTTATTCTGACTTCGATGATGACCGGATAATAAACCTTCAACCAGTTTAGTGGTATGTATTTTTAAAGAAGCAATGCGTGAAAAAACTTCTGAATTGTGATCTAAGGTACTTTTTTTATCCATATCAAAACTAGATTAAATATAATTGTGATGGTGCATTATTTATAGTCTCTTAATTGTTAATATTATGTGCGCAAATTCTTATTGGCAAATAAAAAAATGAATAATTTTAGTTAGGCTTTAGTTACGGTTGACTTCCTCGCAGGGGTTTATACAATAGGTCCTATACTTACTCCTTTAAAAAAAAATTGGTCAATTAAATATATGAGCTATACCCGTTACTGTAAGTGTCATTTTCACGAAGGCGAATCAGAGCATTGGGGTCTTCTCGACCGTAAGGCATTTGCTCATAAAGGAGCAATCTCTCATTATACTCCGGATATTCAAGTTTCACCTGAGCACCTTATTTTAGATGTTAACTTTGATTGGGTTACGGAACGAGTCTGGGGGACAACCCATTATAACTTAATTTTCAAAGGTCATAACGTTGAGGAAATAAGTTTTGATGCAGTAAACCTTGATGTGTCACGTGTTGTGATTGGTAGGAAATTAGTACACTTTGAAAACACTGGGAAAAAAATTATTGTCCAACTCAATAAACAATATAAATTAGGTGATCGGATAAGTATTAAGTTAGATCACTCAGTAACGCGCCCCGTTGCTGGTGTCTATTTCACTAAACCAGATAACCATCATATTGATAGATTTAAGACGGTATGGACTCAGGGACAAGACGAGGATTCTCGTTATTATTTCCCTTGTTTTGATAAGCCTAACTTCAAACAAACTACTGAAGTTATTATGCATCTCCCTCCTAAGATGTTTGGGTTGTCAAATGGACGTTTAGTTAAAAAAAAGTTATCGCAAGCGGGTTCTTTGTTTCACTACAAAATGGAATTGCCGTATTCAACTTATTTGTTATCCATTGTTGCCGGTGAATTTTCCGAGCATCAGGAAACAGTAAAGGGAGTAAATATAAAATGGTATGTGCAGAAAGGGAGGGAGCGGGAAGGGCGCAATGCTTTTAAGGACACCGGTAAGATTATTCAATTTTTCTCTAATTATACTGGTTTTAAATATCCTTATAAGCACTATACCCAAATAGCGGTTCCAGAATTTGTCTTTGGTGGGATGGAAAATTTTACCGTTACTACTCAAACTGACCTTGCACTTTTTGACGATCGCGCCGCATTAGATGGTGACTCTAATGGCCTTGTAGCTCATGAAGCTGCACATACTTGGTTTGGGAACATAGTGACTGCAAAAAATTGGTCTCATGCTTGGTTGCACGAATCTTTTGCTACCTATTTTGATGCTCTATATACCCGTGAATCAAAAGGAGAAAATGAATTTAGATATCAGTTGTTAGAAAATGCAGAAACATACTTTAGCGAGGATTCCTCTTATAGGCGACCGATTGTTACTAACCTATATAAGGAGCCTATCGATCTTTTTGATGCACATCTATACCCGGGTGGAGCTGTACGGTTACACCATCTGAAATCAATCGTTGGAGAAAAGCACTTTAGAGAAGCCTTAGAAAAATTTTTAAACCGGCATCGCTATGATCTTGTCGAAACAACAGATTTTATCCGATGTATTGAGGAAGTGACTGGGTGTAATTATGATGAGTGGTTACAGCAATGGATATATCGGGGAGGCTATCCAAGGTTGGAATTAACATTTGATTGGAACGCAAGTGGTAAAATCGCTACCATTGGAATTAAACAAACCCAAAAAGCTGATAATAAAAATGAAGAGCTGTTGTTTAAAATACCGTTTGTCTTGGCATTTTATTATAAAAATAGCGAAGAAAGGTTTTCAATAGAAATAAAATCTGATAAGGAAAAGTTCTGTTTTCGCCTAAAGAATAAACCGCTATTTTTCAGGATTGATCCTGACTACGAATGTCCTTGCAAGGTTGTTGTTTCTGATATTCCTCGGCCAATGTTTTATGAACAAATAAAACGTGATCCCGATCCGATTGGCCGATTAGAAGCTGCTATGGCGTTGTCAAAGAATTCATCATCAGAAGATGTTAGTGTTTTAGGGGAACGACTCAAAAAAGAAAAAGAATGGGGCGTCTCAATACGCATCTCAAAAGCATTAGGGAAGGTGGGCGGAAAAGAAGCGAGAAATTTCCTTATTAAGGGGTTGAAAATTAGTGATCCAAAAATTCGGAGAGGAATTGTTAGTGCATTAGGGAGTTTTCCTCATGATGAAAAATCTATTTTGGCACTTCGGGAATGCGCCAAGAATGACCCCTCATATCGAGTCGAAGCGAATGCTTTACAGATGCTTGGTAAGGTAAAAGATAAAGATTCTTTTTCATTTCTCGAGAGTTCGATTAGTCGGCCGTCACATAATGCGATGGCGCAAACCGGTATTTATAATGCACTTGCTGAGTTAGAAGATGAAGCATCTTGGGATTACCTTATAAGAGGAGCTGAATACGGGGCTCATAGAAATAGTCGTCAAGCTGCAATGCGCGCATTAGCAAAACTTGCTAATCGATTTCCCCACAGAAAAGGAGAAGTTATAGAACATCTAACAAGGTTTGCTCATGAAAAGCGAGGTACCCCGGCTGCGACATTTCGTGGCAAATTAGGTGCTATCATGGCTATGAAACAATTAGATGATCTTTTAGCTATCCCTATTCTTAGACAAATTATTGAAAATGAAACAGATGGTCGCTTGCAGAGACGTGCGGAAGACACTATTAGCTATCTTAGGGAGTCGGCAAAAAAACCCAAAGAAATAAAAGATATTCGTTTTGAATTAGACGCTGTTATTGCAGAAAATAAGTCGCTACGTGAGCGTATGGACTTGATAGAAAAAAAACAAGAAGCTAAAAATCCAAAGAAAAAAGGATGAAAAAATGAATCAACCTTTCAATGACCAACCGATCGAAACTGTGATTGAAGAAAACCTTCTTCAGGACGGCACAATTCTTGACCTTCGTTTAAAGTACATAGGAGATACCGGGCTAGAGTATCTATCGCAATGTGCTAAGCTTATGAACCTCCGCGAATTAAAATTAGAGCGAAATGATATTACAGATAAGGGTATCCAGACTCTGGCAGGCTCTACTATATTAACCGGACTTAAATCACTCAACCTTGAAAGAAACTCAATAAGTGACGAAGGAGTGAGGTCAATAAGCTTGTCGCCTATTTTTTCGCATCTAATCTCTTTAAATTTATGGAAAAATAAAATTGGAGCAGAGGGCGCCAATGCTATTGCAGATTCTCTAATACTTAGCCATCTGGAGCGACTTGATCTAGCACATAATAAAATTGGTGATGAAGGTGGTAAGGCTCTGATTGAAAGTCAAACTCTTACGTCTCTCAAGTATCTTGATCTCTTTGGAAATGGAATTAGCGAAGAGACTCAGGTTGCTATAAAAGAAGCTCTTATATTTAGAGATCTTCAACACCTTGTTTTAGAGTAAGTTGTTTGAAATAGTTGGGGTGAAAGAGTAAAGTGAGAGTTGGTTTGATTATTCCCATCGAGCATCATTAAGTTTTATCATTTTTTCACCTTGAATACTTAGGTATGCTTTCACCTTGTTAAGTCCATTAGGATAATCTTTTCTCTCAAAGTCAGATTTTCCGGGTCCATTATATCGTCTTGAAAAAACAGATATTCTTTGAGCTGTTCGGGTATTAAAGTTTTCTTTCCAACGTTTTTTTTCGGGTGAGAGTATCCCATTTATTTGAGGGTGATTGCCAACTCGATATTTTAATAGGTTTATAAAGGTTTCATCGACTTGCCATTTTAGAGGAGGTAAAAGAGCTACTGTAGAAAATTCGAGCATAGGGCGGTCATCAGTTATTATCTGGGCATTTTTGACAAATGAATTAACTCTCGATCCATTTGCTATAAAAAAATCTGTAAAATCTAGAAATGAGTTTATCCCGATTTGCTGAGCAGATTTTTTAAGTTGAGGTAAGCGCATTAGTTCCTCAAACCTTATCTTGTCAATTTTAAATTCCTCTTTTGAGCCAACTACAAGTACTATTCTAGTTAAAAAACTATTCCATATTGATGTGTGAGGAAAAACTTCCTGAAAAGTTTTCAAGATGGATCGTGCATCTTCAGGTCCCACTAAATGAAGTGGCAACCATTGCATCATAATACCGTTTTTATTTAATATATTTGCAGACAACTCATAAAAATCCTTCGTATAAAGATTTACAGTTCCAGCTTGAACTGGAGACATGGGTTCGAGTGTTATGACATCGTATTTATTTTTTGTCCAACGGGTAAAGGTTCTTCCATCCTGAATAATCGTTTGGACATTATTTTTTTCTAAAACATTTTGATTCCATTTTTTAAAATGATGCGCCAATGATAAAACGTTTTTGTCGATTTCTATGCTGTCGACTTTTACTCCTGGGAAAAGGGAAACGGTGCCTGTTGTATTTCCTGTTCCAAAACAAATTACCATTGCTTTTTTTGGGTTAGGGTGTAATACCATTGGGACAAACCCCATAGCTTGCATGTATGAACTTCCTCCAATTGAATCAGAAACTGTTGCCGTGCTGAATCCATTCATATATAGAGTCCGTGCACCAGATTTTTCGTTTTCTATTACGCTAAGAGTTGAAAAGTTTCCTTCTTTATACTCTAAAAGTTTTAGGTCTGATTCTGGAACGTTTATTTCTGTTCTTGCTAGATTATGACTCCCAAGTTGTTTAGCATTTATTTTAGGATTAGACCAAACATACCCCCCTCCGATTATGAATATTGTGAATATTGCTGAAGTGGCAATATATTTACCTTTTAACCTAAAATGAATTGCCATTGCTATAAAGCAAAGAACGATCAAAAGGGAGTAGATTGCAAATAGGGACATGCGGATTCCCATCAGGGGAATAAAAAAGAAGGGTGCAAGTATTGTCCCCATTAGTGCTCCTATTGTATTAAGAGCATAGATGTTGCCAAGGGTTTTACTGACTGTTCCGAATAAACTCAGATATATACGATTTGCTAGCGGAAAAGTGAGCCCAAACCCAAGGGTAGGTATAAACATTAATCCGAATGCAAAAAGTGATTTTATGCCAAGAGTTTTTAATGCGATATTTTCGAGATCATAGAATAGGTGATCTACTTGTAATGTCCATGCGTGTAAATTCTCAAACATAGGTAGCATTGCGATGCATGATATTGCTATCGTCAGTTGGATTATTAGAAACTTTAGAATATGATGGGAGTTTCCAATTAGTTTTTCGGATAAAACACTCCCTAGGGCAATCCCAAAAAGAAATGTGGAGAGAATAAGGGCAAATGCGTAGAGTGTTGTTCCCATGGGGAATACCAATACCCTTGACCATAATATTTCACTCGCGAGTGAGGCCATTCCTGAATACATGAACATTAAAATGAGGACGAGTGATAACCAACGACTTTGAATAGGGTCGTCTTTATAGGGGTTTATTTGTATTTGGATTCTACGTTTTGCCACTAAGTTTGTGGTGTTATTTTTTTTAAAATTTACACAGAGAAAAAAGACCAAAATATTCATTCCAATGGCAGTTAGATTGGTTCCGCTAACTCCAAAATATTTGATTGCTATTGTTTGGGTAAAGAGGCATCCCGCTACTGCACCGAATGTGTTGAGGCTATAAAGAATAGAAACATCGGAGAGAATACGATCGTTATCCTTGCCAATGGACCAACTACCAATAAGAGGAAGAGTTGCTCCCATGCATATGGTAGCTGGAAGCATGAGTGCAGTACTAAGGAAAAATTCTATCCAGTGAAGCTGAGAGCCCATTACGAGTGATTCACTTACTAGTGGTGAATACCAAATAGCAATAAATTCAAGCCCATAGGGAAATAAAAAAGCATAAATCCCTATTACTCCCTCAATCAACCCGTAAAGTAAAATTGAGTTAACTGGTTTTTTCTTTGTGTTCTGAAAGTTAATAAATTTGCCAATAATCCAAGACCCTAATGCTAAACCAGCCATAAAAGCGCATAACACTGCACTAATCGCATATAACGTTCCACCAAATAGCAACGCTAATTGTCGAATCCAAATAAGTTCATATACCAGGCTGGCTGCTCCTGAAATAAAAAGACAGAAATAAGGTATAAATCTAGAAGAAGTAAAAAAAGAATTCATTATCAATTAAAAGTAGGGCTTGGATTTAATTTCTATAGACTTGAAGTGGTAGATGCATGGATTTGCAACTCCTATAAAGGAGTGTTAATCTAGTTATATTATCCCTCAAATTAATGACACAATATTACCTTTTAACAGATTTTTGGAGTAATTTCATGTGTGCTAAAAAGAAGTTTGTTTTATTTGCTGCGCTAGGGATTCTACTCGTTAGCTTATTAGGGGATGCTCAGGGGCTACCTGCAAGTATTAGCCAGGTTCCACCAATTCCTGATGTGGTTGCACGTGTAAACGGAAGTGATATTACAGCCAAACATATCAAGTTTCAGTTTATACAAGTTTTAAAAAAGGCGCAGGCCCCAATGACATCTGGGCAAAAAGATAAAGTTATTCGTAAAGTTATCGACAAAGAAGTAGTTCGGGAGTTAATGTTTCAAGAAGGACAGAAGCTTAATTTGATAGCGGATCCAAAATTTGTAGAAACAGAATTGCAGGCATTAAAGTCTGCCTATAAAAATGAAAATGATTTTAAAGAGGCACTTACAGAAAGAGATATCACAGAAGAAGACTTAAAAAAATCCATTGAAGTTGATTCTCAGGCACAAATCATTTTAAAGCAGCAGGTTAAGGGTATGGTTGGTATTAACGATGCTCTAGTTGAAAAATATTATAATGATAACAAAGAAAATTTTCGTAGACCTATGGCTTATAGAGCTAGTCATGTTCTTATAATGCCTTTTCCTCCAAAATTGATTAAAAGTAGTAAAATAGAGGACTTGCAAAAAAGAAAAGAAGAGCTTAGAAAAAAAGCGAGAGAAAAAATATTAGAAATTCAGAAAGAATTAAAAAATGGAGTAGGTATAGCGGAGTTAGCAAAAAAATACTCCCATGATGAGTCTACCTCTGGGAATGGGGGTGATTTAGGTTTTTTTTATGCTGAGGCAGTAGAAAAAGCATTTACGGATGCAGTTGCTAAACTAGAAGTCGGGGGGATTTCAGATATAGTTGAAACAAAATTTGGATTTCATTTAATTAAACTAACTGAGACCAAATCAGGTGAGTATGCACCCTTTACTGACATGAAAGAAGCTATTCAAGAACATTTATTCATGGAAGGTGCTCGGGATCGAGTTTCGGATTATATTGCTAGTCTGAGAAAAAAAGCAAAAATTGAAATTTTTTACTGAATTGTGGTGAAAATTTTTATAAACACTGATATTTAAATACCTGCCTATTTTTAAAATTAGTTATTAAATAGTAAGACTTGGTAAGCGCAATAGTATTTGTGCTTATGAGATAAAGTGAGCATTTCTAAAAAGGAGATAATTGATGGCTACATATGAAAAAGAAGAAGATATCGTAACAGAACAGAAAGATGATCCTAAAGCAAGGGAAGCTCTTAGAGAAGTGTTCGGTAACACAGCTCGCTGGTCGTCTGATTTTAAAGGATTCACAGCAGATGTTACTGTAAATATTAATGGCAATGAAGAGTCAGGAAC
>Ga0115000_10004673_pt1 | contig 11164 bp, 13 predicted proteins | sample ArcticOcean_MG_C_6_FD_89690 | JGI IMG/M metagenome (GOLD analysis project Ga0115000, IMG submission 89690) | Marine microbial communities from western Arctic Ocean - ArcticOcean_MG_CB8_128 | ecosystem: Environmental > Aquatic > Marine > Oceanic | place: Arctic Ocean: Canada Basin | collected... | reverse complement strand
TGTTTTTTAAATGTAAATAATTGCGGATTCCCTTCAACGTGATAATATGGCATCCCATTCATTACTTTTTGATTTGTAAGAAATTGAGGAATTTGCGCTTCTCTCCGTTCTTTTCTATATTTTTTACACGATAAAATAATCAAAACATAATCATCTTTTAAGGTCATTATATAAATATAAATGCATTTGTTTTTATATTAAAGTATATTGTGTTTTTTTTTTAATTTTTCATAAATGGAATTTGGATGATAAGTTGCATTTTTATCTAGATTATATCTTCTCCACATTTCATTCCATAAATGAATACCCACCATATTATCGGGAATATCTTTAATATTATCAATGACATATGAACATAATTTTGGATTATTTTTTTTAAAATCTGGAGTTATTAAACTATGAAACATATCATAATCGCATGTACAAATACCTTGCCACGGCAAAACATATTTTTGCAACTTATATTTTTCAACTAAATATTTAACGGTAGTTGGTCCACCACCCCATTGCATTTCACCGGATAATATTTTTTTTTTATTTTCAATTTGCATCTGAACAGCATCTAGAGCTTCTTTGCTATCTTTTGGCATTTTAATTAACCCAGCATTAATTTTTGTTTCACCGCGCACAGGTTCCGAAGAGAAAACAAAAGGTTCATTAAAAACAAAATGTCTTGTACAAATCAGGTCCGCATCTGCCCAGTAACCACCTTTTCTGTAAAGCAAAGCAAATCGAAATAAGTTAGAGAAAGCAGATAAAGAACCATTTTTATATCTAAAAATGTCTTTTTCTTTTACAATTTCGTTACCATCTTTGACTATAATACCTTCTGGTATATTTTTAACATCGCCGTAAGTATATAAATGATATTCGTGTCCATTATCTACAAATGATTTTGCGCATAATTGCTCCATTTTACTTAGAGAATCGCCAATCCAGAGACTTTGTATAATATGGCTCATTTTATATTTATTTATTAAATTAAGTTTAAATATAAAATGAATTTAATATTTAAATTTATATGAAAGTATTAGTAACAGGTTGTGCGGGATTTATTGGTTCTCATACATGTGAATATTTATTAAAACGTGGTGATGAAATTTTAGGGATTGATAATTTGAATGATTATTATGATATAGAGAGAAAGAAAGAAAATCTAGAAGTTTTAAACAAATATGAAAATTTCGAATTCAAGAAAGAAGATATAAGAACAACAAAAGTAATAGAAGAATGGAAACCAGATAAAATATGTCATTTAGCATCTATGGCAGGAGTAAGATATTCAATAGAACATCCTAAATTATATATAGATGTGAATATAAATGGTTTTATAAATATCTTAGAACAAGCGAGAAAAGTAGGTGTAAAACAAATAGTATATGCGAGTAGTAGTAGTGTATATGGTTTAAATAAAAAAAGACCTTTTTCAGAATCAGACGCGATAGAAACGCCGAATTCACCATATGCTTGTAGTAAAATGGCAATGGAATTATATGCAAAGACATATCATCAATTATATAATTTGAATTTGATAGGATTACGTTTTTTTACAGTATATGGTCCACGTGGAAGACCAGACATGGCACCATATAAGTTTTTGAAAGCAATAAAAGATGGAACAAAATTTTATAAATATGGAGATGGTACATCATCAAGAGATTATACATATGTGAGTGATATAGTGAGTGGTGTAGTTTTGGCACTAGATAACAAAAAGAAATTAAAATGTGAGGTATATAATTTGGGAAATAGTAGTCCTGTCTCTCTGAATGAGTTTATAGAGTTATGTGAAAAGGTAGTAGGAAAAAAGGCAAATTATGAACAAATTGGAAATCAGTTAGGTGATGTACCACATACATTTGCAGATATAAGTAAGGCAAAAAGAGATTTAGATTATGAACCAAAAGTGAAATTGAAAAATGGATTAAGTTTGATGTATTTGAATTTGTAATAATTTAATATTAATATAAATTAAATAATAATTTATATTATAAAATGCCATTTACAAAAAATATAGATGAAATTAAAATAGGGATAGCAATTTCAACTTATACAGAAGAAAAAACAGAACCTAAGAGATATGAAATAATTGATAGAAGTTTAAAATCATTACAAAAAGTATTAAAAACTACAAAAATTAATACATATGTGGTCATCATAGTAGATGGCAAAGTCCCTGATAAACATATAAATTTATTAAAAAAATATGATTTTAATGTTTATATTAGACCTAAAAATGGAGGAGTAGCAAGAACAAAAAACACATCAATACGATTATTGTTAGAACAAAATGTTGATATAGGATTTTTGGCGGATGATGATTTATTATATAAAAATAATTGCATTGATGTATATGCAAATTTTATTTGTAAAACCGAATGTCATCATTTAATAGCATCTTATCCACATCCAAAAGTTCATCCAGATTGGAATAAAATGAATTATATCCTCGATAACTATAAAGGACAAAAAATCAGACGACACGGAGGAGGAGTTGGATATTTTATGAGTTTTACATCAAAACTTATAGAAAAAATAGGATATTTTAAAATTTTACCTGGAAAATTTGGAAGTGAACATATTAATTTTTCGAAAAGGGTAATTAAAATGGGTATGGCGGATTTTCATATGGATATTGATGAATCTGTTAATTATGTGGAACATATTGGATTTTGGCCAATAGCTGAAAATTTATATGGTAAATGCCATAGTATTTCAAAAAAAAATCAAAAAAAATCAAGTCAACAAAATAAAAAATATGTTAATGTGGATTTAAATAAAAAGATTGAATTGATTGAATAAGATTTGTAAATTTATTTAATTTAATATTTAAAAAAACATGCGTTAAAAATATATTTATATTATTCTATGAATATATATATATATAATATGTCATACTCGCAATTGTGGTTAAATAACATTAAAAAAAGAAACAATATTAATAAAAAAGTAATAATATTTGATGTTGGTTCTGCTGACGGAAATGAATTTTTAAATTTAGCAATTAATAATAATGATATAGAAATATATGCATTTGAACCATTACCAAAACAATTTGAAATAATAAAAAAAAAAACAAAGGGTTTGATGAATTTTAATATTTATAATTTAGCTGTAAGTAATTATGAAGGAAATTCAAAATTTAATGTTTGTTCTGATATTAATTTTAGAACTTCATCTTTAAAGAAATATGATAATAATGCAGATAATACTTGGAAATATTGTTGGAGTGGTCGATTTAAAGATACTAAAATTACAGATGAATGGAAATTTATAAACCAATTAGAAGTAGATGTGATAAGATTAGATAAATTTATGAATAAAAATAATATACAATTAATACATTATTTACATTGTGACACACAAGGCAATGACTTTGAAGTTATTAAAGATTTAATTGAACAAAAAAAAATTATTGAAGGAGTTATAGAATGTAACACTTTTGATGATAGACCCTTATATGAAAATCAAAAATCAGTAAATTTTGTAGAAAAGTTTTTAAAAGAGAATGATTATAGTATAATTAATAAAAAAGAACAATCAACTGATAAAAATTTAAAAAGAGGATTAGAAACTAATTTATTTTTTAAATTAATTGGATAATAATAATATTATATTATTATTTTTTTCCATTATTAAATTAAAATTTTTTATATATGTTTTTAATTCTATTTCAGTTAATATTTTATTTTTATTAAAATTAGTTTTATGACAAATTCTATTTGTTATATTTAAATCAATAGATTTTTTTATATCATATCCAGACCAATTCATGCCATATTTACTTGTAATAAATAAACCATTTTTTGATAAATTTAGAATATAAAATTTAAATAATTCCTCAAAATGTGTTTGACAACATGCATAACATTTTATCCCTTGATCGATTATTAAATCATAATCATTTTTTAATAATTGTTTCATATCATTTAAATTATATTTATTACAAATATGAATATTTCTGTAACAATTATAATTCGATGCTTTTATTTTTTCTGGAACACTGATCGTCATACCATCAATATATTTTGCATATTTATAAAAAGTTAATCCTAATTCTGAATTACCAATACCCATATGTAAAATTTTTTTATTTTTAATTATATGTAAATTATTTTTTAAATAATCTATTATCTCTTTTTCATCTCTAGTAGTTTCATTGTTTTCCCAACAACTAAAATTGCTATTTTCACTTATTGTAATATTTTTATCACACATTTCTTATAATTATACAAGTTAAAATAATTTTTATTATTATATTTTTTTATTTTTATTAATTTATCGTCTTGAATAATTTCTAAAGTACTATCACTTTCAAATGAAAATGTAATAGGACTATTATTAATAACATTATTAATAGATAAATTATATTCTGTTTCATTTATTTTATTAAGTTTAAAATTAATACTTTCTCTCTGTTTTATATATTTTGAAATATTCAAAATAGTATTACACCAAATATTTTTATTTGAAACATAATCATAATGTTTTAATAACATATCTTTATCAACTGGACACCATGCGTCATTTTCCCACCCATGTCCATATTCAATTAACCATCCTTTTTTTTGTATAGTATTATCTAAAATAAAATTCAATTCTAAAGTAGATTTTTTATATGGGTGTGTACCAACATGGATGGTTTTTAATAATTTCAAATTTATATTTTCATTTGTATTTATATAATTAAGTTGTTGGCTCGTGTTTTTAGCATAATCCGCTCCGCGACTTGAGATAAATTTATTATTTATGTAATTACTTATTTCTGCATGTTTTGGTAGATGACCATGAGGATAACAAAATGTAAATTCATTTTGATTTGTAATAGATTTAATAAGTTTATTGCATTGTTCTATTTCTAAGATAATATTATCATCTAATTTTTTATTTTTTAAACTAATATGTGAATATGTATGATTTCCTATTTCATTACCATTATCGTGTATTGTTTTTAATCTATTTTTTATTTTTTCATTAAATATTAAATCGCTTGAATTTTTATAATCATTTCCATAAAATAAATCAGTATTCCATTCTTTATTAATACCATTTATGTAAATTGTTGTTTTGATATTTCTTTTATTTGCTTCATTGGTAATATCATATATACTAGTTATTGTCATATCATCCCATGACGATGAAAAAGCTGCGTCACACCCATTATACCAATTTTCTAATTTAAAAGTTTTATTTATGTTTGACATAATGTATATATAATTAATTAATTTTAAGTAATTATATATATTTCATTTAAGTAAATATAGTTTCGATAAATCTGTCTTCTGTATAATATTCACGTGTTTTTTTTGCTATATCAATATGATTTAAGTTTCTATTTTTTAAAATATTTAATACTTTATCACAACCACTAATTAAAAAACTATCAGCTTCTTTATTATCATCACATATTCTTGCAAAATCATGTATGTATTCACCCGTTTCATTTTCAATTATACTAATTGGTGCAACTGAATGATTACATATTTGAGATGTTCTATTATTTATAAAACCAATCACATAACAACCCATAAAGGTTATTTCATTTATTGAAATAGCACCCGCATCATAAAATGATAGATAAAGACATATACAACTATTATTTGCTGATTCTAACAATTCAGTTCTTCGGAATCCACCGCCTCTGTCATAACCATATACAACTGATATACATTCATAATTATTATTATTAAAATATTTAATTATTTTTTTACTCTGATTGGACAATTTATTTCTTACATTTTTATTTTTTGTATTAGTTTTAGTAAATATTAATATTTTATTTCTATTATTGGATATATTTTTTAAGGGGTATTTTTCATATAATGTTCTATGAATGGGATATGCTAATAAATATTGTGCATCTTTTCTTACATTGTGAGCGTAAGAATGTACCCATTTAATATATTGTATATTTAAATTATCAAGTAATTTTTTATTAATTTCATGATATTTCAAGTAATGAATTGAAAATATAAATGTTGTATTATTTATAGTCAATTCATTTAAATTAGGAAGTGTATTATGAAAATAATAAAAATCAAATCCTTCAATAATTTTATCAGATATTTCTATATAAAAATTATCTCGTAAACTCAAGTTATATAGTAATGCTTTTATACCAACATCAGGTCCACCTTCCCAATATATTTTAAAATTTTTATATTTTTTATTACCATATACTTTTGTTTTATTTCCAAGATGTAATTCATCGCTAATATCAGGATAAGTATATTTACTTATATAACCCCAATGACCACAATTTCTTAAAAAAGTATATTCACCATTTTTATATTCTGCAAATTTATCATCGTTTGTCATTAAAAATAATATTTTAATTTTATTAGGTGAATTTTCCATTATATATATATATATATATATAATATAATATGAATTTAATGATCACAGCACATTGCGATGATGAAATGTTTTTTGGAGGACAAGAATTATTAATTGAACCATTAAATTATGAAGTATTATGTATAACACACAATAGTAATGAGGGTGAATTTATAAAAATAATGAAAGAATTAAAAATTAAATATGAATTATGGGATTTTAAAGCTAATGGAAAACAACATATTTTTGAAAGTAATGATGATAAAAATATATATAATTTAATTAAAAAAAAATTATTAAATACAAATTATGATAAAATAGTTACACATAATATTAATGGTGAATATGGACATCCTCAACATGTTCTATTATCATTAATAGTTTACTTAATCTGTAAAGAATTAAATATTTTTCATAAATTATTTAATTTTGATCTAACAGGAAAAGGAAGAAATTTGCGAAAAGAAAAATATTTTTTATATAAAAACAACAATAAAAATATTTATCAACCTGAAATTTTTGAAAAAAATAATACATTAAATGAAATATATTATGGAAATGATATAATAGAAAAAAAACTCCGATATTCAAAAATGTATAGTAAAAGTTGGGGTTTACTTACAGGACCATTAGTTGAATATTTAAATTATTCTATAATAACTAAGTGTAATCATGAATGTTATTTTAATAATATAACAAAACCGCGCTGGTTACCACGATTGAATAATTGTATATTATATCAAAATATAAGTGTAAAGAATAAATTATTAGAATTAAAAATTATTTGAAATTATATATCTTGCAATTGTTTCAATCATAATAAGATTACCTTTATTTATATATATCGGACCAGGCCAAATATTTTTTTTATTATTAGCTAATGCTCCTATAACAAATATATTTTTTAAATTTGAATGATAATTATTATCTAATTGGATATAATTATTTTTAGTATATTTAATACCAATTTTATTATTTAAACTATTAACAGAATTAAAACCAATTAAAATATAGCACTTATCAATATTATTTAATATTTGTTTATTAGATAAATAAACTTGATTATCATCAAATTTAATTACATTCGTATTTGAAAATTTTTGTAAATTAAATGAATATTTGGAAATAATATTTTTAAAATTTAAACCAATTTCACAATTCTCTATATCAACCGGTTTATTATTTCTATATACCCAATATATTTTATTATATGGAAGTGTTTTTATAATAAAATCTATCGCAGAATATGAAGAACCTATTAAAACAATGTTTTTATTTTTCAATGAAAAATCTTCATTATAATATGATATAAAATTAAAATTAGTATTAATTTTTAAAGTATTATTATTATTATACATTCCTGTTGACAATATAATATATTTACTAATAAAACTATTTCCTGATTCACAAATTATTTTGTATACATTATTATTTTTTTTTATATCAACAATATTTTCTTTAATAAAAGTAATACTATTTGTATTAATCCAATTTTTATAATAGTCTATAAGTGTTTTAGTAGTTGGTTGGGTATTATTATCATCATCTATATCATAAGTTAAACTCTTTAAAGGTGAATACCATAATACATTTGGCATATTTTGAAGATTATTTAATAAATTTTTTTTTTCAAATAAAACAATATTTTGATTTTTAAATATTTCTTTAAATTTTGAAAGAGCATAAATACCACATGGACCACCTCCTATTATTGATATAAATATCATTATATATACTATATATATATATATAAATTGGTACGGCTAGTTATCGTATGGTTAAAAGATATAATGAATTGCCTATTTAATAAATACTTCATGACCAATATTTAACGTAGGACCCATTTTTGAAGGTTTCCAATGGTCATATTGTGCTATAGGTTTAAAACCTTTATTAATTAATTTATTTCGAAATTTATCACATGAATTTTTATCCCAATCCCATTCTAATTGCAAATAAGTAATTTCATCATATAAGTTAGGATTTTCGTCAAAAATTATAGGTAATGCTCCTTCACAATCAGCTACAATGGCATTGAATTTTAAATTATATTTACCACATGCCTCATTATAAGTTAATGAATTTACTTTGGGTCCATTTTTTTTTGGAGACGTTATATAATATAAAGGAGGTTTATTCTTATTTTTTTCTACATTATTTAAATACAAGGGAACATTTGAAATAGCACCGATAAATACTTTAAATTTATAAGTATTTGATAATTTAAATAATTCATTTTTAAAATCTTCATTAGGTTCAACCGATAGTTGATTTTCTTTAATTATTAATTTACTATTTATACATCTCGAAACAGCTCCTGTTCTTGCTCCTAACTCTAAAACAATACTATCTTCTGGTAAATATTTACTAATTAATGATTGTTCATATTCTTCAGCACCATCATTAATATGTTTTGAATATTTTTTATCATTTATTATAGTATTTAAATTTTGATAATTTAACATATATAACTAAGAATTTTTTTTTAATTTAAATATAAACGTATGATATGTTAATTCTTTTTTTTCTAATATTTTTTCTTCTAAATTATGAAATGGGAATATTTGGAAATACTTATTGATATAATTTAAGATGTAGTTATTTTTTTTATTACCTTTAACAACTTTTAAACAATACAATCCTTCATCATCTAATAATAATATGATATTTTCAATATATTTATTAATTTCTATATTACTTAAATTATCAGAAACACCATTCCATCCTAATACTCCATAATCAATGATAACATCAAATTTAAGATTTATATTTATTTTTTTTGATAAATCCATAAAAAACATTTTTTCCCAAGTAGATGGATAATTAAAATAGGTAAATTTTTCTTTATCTAAACCATAAAACTTAATATTATTATTTAAAAACATTTCTCTGTCATAAATATTAGCTTTATTAATACCAATTTGTAAAACATTATATTTATTATTTCCATTTAAATATTTACCTAAATTAGGAAATAATGTTTGTAGTCTGTAAATTCTATCTATATTTCTATTTATTGTAGACAATACTCCTGTGTCAATATTTTTTATAGTGTTTAAATCTAGATAATTTAACATAATATATATTTATAGTAATAAAATTTTTTTACAATAATAAAATTAATTATTGTTTTCTAATTTTTCAAAATAACTATCTTTTTCTATTTTGTAATTATTTCTAGAATGCCAATGATAGGCGAATATCTGATTATCGAAAAATGTATTAATATTTTCATCTGTTTTTTTAAAAAAATCATCAAAATTTGATAATTTACTATATTTTGATTTTATTTTAGTATCAGTTAAAATCCAAACAGGATCAAACATTGCAGATGGAAAACACATTATATCTATTTCTTTTGTAAAAATTAATTTGTTGAAATTTATATTAAATATATTTTTTTTTAATATTTTAATATATTTTTTTATTATTTGAATACTTAATTGACTTTGTTTTTTAATTCTTAATATACCATTATTACCATAATCTAAATTTGACCACATATAACAGAACTCTGAATTCAATAATGGTTTTAAATCTTTCAATAATATCATATCTAAATCATAATATAAACCTCCATACTTATATAAAAATATTATTCGTGCAATATCACTTCTAAATTTTAAATATTTTTGCTGATTAAGATATGGATGTTTTTCAAATAAAGTTCCCTCTGCTTCTTTGTTTGATATATATTTTTTAACAATTATATTATCATGTTTAGGTACCTTATTTTTTGATAATTCATATGTTTTATAATCTAACCATACCCATAATTCAGTATTAGATAAATCTTGGGTTTTTAAATAAGAATTTATACAACATATTTGTTTTCTTTTTAATTCACCATACCAGTACACATGATAAATTGTTTTTTCTTCTTTTGGTAAATAATAGTTAAATTTATGAGTTTGTAAAAATTCAATACTTTTATCAATATTATTATAATCAACATTTTTTAAAAATTGCATATTATAATATATTTAAATATATTATAAAATGAATTTTAATAAATTAAAAAAAAAAGGAAATATACATTTATAAGTTATTTATAATTTGTTTAATTATGCTTTTTTTATTATCCATTGATTAAAATATTTTTGCTCAAAATAATCATATTTATATTTACTCCAAAGTTGAGAATATGGATGACAATCCTCACATTTATCACTATTTAAAATTACTTTTACAACTGCATTTCTAACTCCAACTTTTTGCCAATCATCGCCAGCCATTATACCACCTATTTTTAATTTTGGAAACCATAATAATATATCATTTAATACATCTTCCTCTCGATGACTTGCATCAACATATATAAAATCTAAACTATTATCTTCATATAATTTAACTGCATTATGTGTTAATTTTTTATGAATATTTTTTATATAACTCAAATCAGACCCCATGTTTTTTTTAAATGTATCTAAAAAAGATTTATTATATGTTGATTTATTATCAGTACTTGAATTATTTTCAAATACATCAACTACATCTAAATTAAACTCTATTCCCCTTTCTTTTAATCTTTGAATTAAATAATATGTTGATTTACCTAAGTAACAACCTAATTCTACTATATTTGCATTATCAGGTAATTTACTTGTTATTTCATCATAAACTTTTGCTCCTCTATCTAATTCGAAATGTCCTTTTATTTTTTCAAAATCCATATTAAATATAAAATATAAAATATCTTTATATTAAAATAATTATAAAATTTTAGATTTAAAGTATGTAAATAATTATACTGATAATAAAAAAGATAAAAGATGGCTTTGTTTTTCTGTATTACAAAAACAAGACAATTCAGAATTTATAACATTAG
>Ga0115000_10004672_pt1 | contig 11164 bp, 11 predicted proteins | sample ArcticOcean_MG_C_6_FD_89690 | JGI IMG/M metagenome (GOLD analysis project Ga0115000, IMG submission 89690) | Marine microbial communities from western Arctic Ocean - ArcticOcean_MG_CB8_128 | ecosystem: Environmental > Aquatic > Marine > Oceanic | place: Arctic Ocean: Canada Basin | collected... | reverse complement strand
TATGATTATGCAGGTTATCTTACTGGGTCAACATAAAGGCGGTCTTCATGAGAACGAATCTATAGACCTATGCCCTGCATGTACAGCAAGTCCTAGAAGCCTTAAAATAACAGAACTATAAAAAAAAACAAAACCTTGAAATTTTAGTGTGATAAACGCTACATTGAGCTATAATATAATAACAGAGGGCCTAAAGTTCTCTTTTTGAAATTTACATTGAAGGAACGACTATGAACTGGGCTCCACTATGCAATTATACTCACTATAGTTTATTAAAAGGCTTTTCTAAGCCAGACAAGTTAGTAGCCAAGTGTAGTAAAAATAAATATAAGGCCTGCGGTATTGCTGACTACAAATCAGTTTCGGGAGCCGTGGCCTTTGTTAAGTCTTGCAAAAAACATGGTATTAAACCAATTATTGGTTGCTCGTTTGACGGGTTTACGCTTTTTTCCAAGAATATTGACGGCTGGTTCAGCCTCATTAAGTTAATTTCTAGCTTAGATGAGGATGGCCAGCTCAATCCTAAATTTCTTAGAGCTATCTGCTCTGCTGGCAACTTAATATCAGTTGCGTCAGATAAGTCCCATTCTCCTATCGTTGGGGAAGATTTCTACCAGAAGTCCAAGTGGCTAATGGACACCTATTATACAGAAAAAGAAGAGGCAGAACTCCATAGAGTTTTACTCTGTTCTAAAATGAAAATGACTTTACCCAAAGTTAGGTCGGCCATTAAAAAAGGTGACGAGGTAGAGTATAAAGAGTTCTTTGCTAGGAATGACTTTCATGTGTTAGACCGAGTTGAAGTATGCGAACTCTTAGGAGAAGAGGGCGATACATCATGCTGTGACATAATTAGCAAATGTGAAGATTATGACATCCTAAGAAGACCAGAGCTTCCTGACTTTGAAACCCCTACTGGAGAGTCAGAAGAGGACTACCTTAAACAGCTTTGCAGAGAAGGATGGAGAGACATACTGCTCAATGGGGGAAAGATTAAGAATGAGGAGATGAAAGCCAAATACTTGGAAAGATTCAAGACAGAGTTTGACGTTATCAATGAAGCCAATCTCTTTGGTTACTTTTTAATCGTTAGGGATATAATCAACTATGTAAATGATCAAGGCTGGCTATCAGGGCCGGGACGAGGTTCTGCTGCGGGATGTTTAATATCTTACTTAGTTGGTATTACCAAGATTGACCCGATTGAATTCGACCTGCTTTTTGAAAGGTTTTATAACAGCGGACGTAACACAGAAGATCACGTGTCTTTACCGGATATTGATATTGATGTACCCGGAAAAAAGAGGGATGAAATCATTGCATATCTCAAGGATAGGTATGGTCATAACAGTGTTAGTCAGATGCTTACATTCGGTAGACTTCAGGGGCGAAGTGCCATTAAAGAAGTTTTAAGAATGAACGAGGCGTGTTCCTTTGGAGAAATGAACGAGATATCAAAAGCCATACCAAACGAAGCAGATGTGTCTGATCAACTTCAGGCTATGGAAGAAGAAGACAGGTCAATCATTCGTTATGCATTGATCAATAATTCAGAAGACTTGCGTGACTATTGCTTTATCAATTCAAGTGGTGAGCTAGAGGGAGATTATGCGAAGTACTTTCAGCAGGCAATTGATATTGAAGGAACATTTAAAACACAGGGGAAGCACGCTGCTGGAGTGGTGATATCTTCTAGCAACCTAAGTGAATCATGCCCAATGGTTCCCCAAAAAAGCGGCGGTGAAAAAATTGTAGGCATCGAAATGGCAGACCTAGAAAGTCTAGGCCATGTTAAGTTTGATGTTTTAGGTATTAATTTATTAGATAAGATTATGAAAATCAAGGAGTTATTGGATGTCTAACAGAGACTATATTGTATTTGACTTTGAAACAGGTTCTAGAAACCCGCAGAAAACCCAACCCACGCAGATTGCAGCGTTGGCACTAGACGGAAGAAACTTTCGTCTTAAGGGAACTTTTAACAGCGAGATGAGGCCCATTATAGATGATGACAAAGCCATTGCGGCTGGATTAGATCCGCTAGAGGAGGAGGCGCTTAGAATTACTGGTAAGAACAGAGAAGACCTAGCAAAAGCACCTTTACCAAAAACCGTCTGGAAGAAGTTTGAAAGCTTTGTAAATCAATTCAATTGGAAGGGAACGCAATTCTTTGCCCCTATTCCAGCAGGATTTAATATCATTGGATTTGATATGATTATTGCGAATAGAATGTGCGAGCAATATGGATCATACGACAAAGAGAGAAAGCAACAAAAGATATTTAGCAAAATCTACAAGATAGATATGATGGATAACATGTTCATGTGGACTGAGGGAGATCCTTCTATTAAGTCAATTAGCATGGACTCTCTACGAGACAGAATGGGACTTAGTAAAGAAAACGCCCACGACGCACTTCAGGATGTAAAAGATACGGCCAATATTATGATTAAGTTTATGAAGACACATAGGTCAGTATACAGAAACCTAAAGATTGACAAAGCGTTTGCAGATGGTGAATTATATGTCTGAAGAGATAGACTACAACTGTGAGAAAACGTGGGATTTATTCCATGAAGGAAGAACCAAGGGTGTCTTTCAACTTGAAAGTAATCTGGGAAAATCTTGGTCTAGAAAATTAAAGCCAAGTAGCATGGAAGAACTGTCTGCATTGATCGCATTGATTAGACCGGGCTGTTTAAAAGCTATTTCTGATGGCAAGTCAATGACACAGAGGTATGTAGATAGAAAAAATGGCCTAGAAGAAACAGGGTATTTGCATGAGTCTCTAGAAGAAATCCTGAAGCCAACATATGGAGTGCTTGTTTACCAAGAACAATCCATGAGAATCGCACAGAAGCTAGCAGGCTTCAACCTTAAAGAGGCTGACATGCTTCGTAAGGCCATCGGCAAGAAAAAAGCCGACCTAATGGCAGAAGTTAAAAAGGGCTTTATCAAAGGGTGCAAAAAGATGGGCATCGTTGACTCAGAGGTGGCAGAAGAAATTTTTAGCTGGATCGAAAAATCATCTAGGTATTCTTTCAATAAGTCTCATGCAGTAGCTTACGGAATGTGTTCTTTTTGGAGCGCCTACTATAAGGTTCATAACACTCAAGAGTTTTTCTTAGCATATCTTTACCACGCCAACGAGAAACAAGACACTCATGAAGAAGTCTATGAGTTAGTAACAGACGCCAAACTGTTTGACATTCCAGTCAAGACTCCAAATATTACAAACTTCTCACCCAAGTTTGACATGAAGGACGGCACTATATACTTTGGTATAAAAGATATTAAATCGCTAACTGGAAAGACTGGTGACAAAGCAATTCAAGCGGTAAACGACCTATGTGAGGAGTTAGATAAGCCAGCAAGAAACTTAAGATGGATGGACGTACTTATTTACCTTACTCCTAAGATCAATGCAACTGCATTTAAATCACTGGCATCAGTCGGATTCTTTAGGGGTTTTAAGGACAAGATTACTAGAAATAGAGCCCTATATGAATACGAGATATACAGAGGTTTAACAAAGGCTGAAACAACTTGGATTGAAGAAAACTATAAAACTAAAAAGTGGAAGTCACTAGTGGACTGCCTCACCAGCTTGGCCCCAATAAAAAAAGAGGGCGGTGGAACAAATAGGGTTCAAAGAAGTCAACATGTAGAAAATGAGATTCATTTCCTAAACCACCCGCCCTATGAACTTGACGATGATCCGTCTTGGGTTGTAGATCAAGAGGTTAAATTTTTAGGATGCCCTGTCTCTATGGCAAAAATAGAAACTGCCGACACTTCTGGTGCAAACACTACATGTAAAGAAGTGCTAGATGGAAAAGACGGAAAAAACCTAATGATAGCAGGAAACATTAAAAGAGTATCCGACTACAAAATTAAAAAAGGTAAGTCCAAGGGGCAGTATATGTCGTTTCTAACTATAGAAGATGAGACGTGTGCCCTAGACAGTGTTATTGTTTTTCCAGAGTGCAGATCAAAGTTCCAGTATTTTTTATACGAGGGTAACAACTTACTCTTTAGTGGGTCGGTGTCCAAAAAAGACACCAGCTTTATAGTAAGTAAAGTTTTTGAAATTTAATTTGTGTTTTATTTAGTAGTTCTTGCTATTATAATATAGACACTACAACAAGACGAAAGAAAGTAGATATGAATTTTTGTTCTTTTACGGGGTTTGTTACTGAAGACCCATATGTTCTTGAATCCAATGGGGTTAGTCTAATCAGATTTTCACTAGTGGTTTACTCGTACAGAAAAATTAAAAGTACCGGCGAAAGAAGTAGGATTCCTACTTTTTTAGACTGTGAAGCTTGGCATACTGGAGCAGAGACTATTGCAAAGTTTGCGCAGAAGGGCACTAAGATGCACATTCATGCGTCAGCACGCAACCCCGGAAAAGGTGAGTCAGGCATTGTGTTTAGAGTAAATGAATTTGACTTTATAAATCAAGAGGACATAGATGCGTAAAAAACGTATACTGTTTTGTAGCGAGGCGACCTTTCTTAATACTGGTTACGCTACATATACAAGGGAAATACTGAACTATCTTTATGGAACTGGGAAATATGAGATTGCCGAATTAGCTTCCTATGGTTTAATGGGAGACCAAAGAGCTGAGAACATACCTTGGAAATTCTATGGCGTTACCCCACCAGACAATGCTCCACAAGAACAAAAAGATGAGTACAACGCGAAGCCAACAAATCAGTTTGGCGAATGGATATTTGAGAAGGTTTGCCTTGACTTTCTACCTGACGTTGTATGTGACATCAGAGACTTTTGGATGCTAGACTTTGCAGAAAGGTCTCCATATAGAGACTACTTTAAGTGGTGTATCATGCCCACCGTAGACGCTAGACCACAAGCTAGACAGTGGATAGCTACATATGAAGGGGCAGACGCTTGTTTGACTTACTCTGATTGGGCGGGTGACATCTTAACAGATCAGTCCGGCGGTAAGATTAAATACAGGGGCTGTGCCCCACCTTCTGCCCATGCGGCTTATAGCCCAGTAGAAGACAAAGATATGCACAAGGTTAACATGGGCATTGACCCAAGTTATAAGGTCATCGGCACGGTGATGAGGAATCAGAGACGGAAACTGTTTCCAGACCTATTCGAGGCATTTAGAAAGTTTTTGGATTCATCTGAAGACAAAAAATATTATCTATATTGCCACACAAGTTATCCTGATTTAGGTTGGGATATTCCAGAGCTCATCCATCAGTACGGTTTATCTTCTAATGTGATGATGACCTATCTCTGCAAGGAAACAGGTAAGCCGTTCCCATCTTTATTCAAAGGCGCAATGGCTCAGTCCCCATTCACAGGAAAAAGATGTGCCGTAGTTTGTAGTGTAAAAGATGGAGCCAGCTATGAATACTTATCCTCTATCATAAATTCTTTTGATTTATATGTTCAGTACGCCAATTCAGAGGGGTTTGGTCTTCCTCAGGTTGAAGCCGCTGCGTGTGGAGTCCCCGTGATGGCTACGGACTACTCCGCAATGGAAAGCGAAGTACGTAAACTTGGTGGAATCCCACTAAAGCCAAAGGCTTTATATAAGGAACTAGAAACAGGGTGCTATAGAGCCGTTCCAGACAATGACTTAACGGCAAAAGAGTTTGCAAAGTTCTTCGCCCTTAGCGATAAAGAGCGTGAAGAAATGGGAGAAGCAACTAGAAAAAACTTTGAAGAAAAGTATCAATGGAATATAAGTGGTAAAATGTGGGAAGACTGTTTTGATGGGTTTGACATACTGCCCATTGAACAAACGTGGGCTTCTCCTGCTAGAATTAAAAATCCAGATCCTAAGCCAGAGGAAATGCCTCAAAATATTTCTCACTCTGAACTAGCAAGATGGCTTATTACGAATGTCTTATGTGAGCCACAAAGGATTAATACATTCTTTGAATCCAGACTATGCAGAGACTTAGCATATCAAAGCTCCACTAGCACCACGGGAGGGATGTACTTCAATGAAAGCTCCGCAGCTTTCGATGGATCTGCGATGAGAAGTCCTTTTAATTTCGACATGGCTTATGAACACATGGCCTCTCTTTGCATGAGACGAAACAGTTGGGAATCATCTAGGATGCACATGCTTGATAATATGAATAATAAAAATGATTAGTTTTATTGTACAAGGGCCAGTAGAGGACAAAACGCAGCACACTGTAGACTCGATTAGAGAGCACTACCCAAGCTCAGAGATAATTATAGCTTCCACTAACGGTGTTAGTGATATTTCCAATGTAGACTTGGTAGAATGTGCCGGAGAAGAAGAAGAGGTAATACTCAACAAGCAGATACTTAGTAGCCAGATGGTCAACAGGTCTAAGTTTAAGATTTCTTGCAAATTAAGAAACGACATAATTTTTACAAACAACAACCTAATGGAGTTTGTTGATAAGGAGCTTTTAGGAGATTCTCCCACAGAAAGATTAAAAACCCATAGATTGTTTAAACGTATGGTTTTAAACAGCAACTATTTTTTTTGCAACCCAACGGTGACTGGATTTTTCTTTCACCCCTCTGACTGGCTTTTTTTAGGTTTAACAGAAGACCTAAAGAAGTTATTTAACATACCAAAACAAGACCCAAGTACGAATTATTACTACTTAGAAAACGAGATGACTCTACCTTTTGGAGATGTGATTCAAGGGGACAGGCTGAAACACAGGCCAGAGCAGTATATTTTTCTATTGGCACTACAAGAAAACGGCTTTGACGTTGACCTAGACTACGAATATCAAATACCTATAGATATAGATGAGGCATACAAGTGGATGATAAATAATTTTTACGTGGCCGACGTAGGTGAGCAGTCAGGATTTTTCTGCTCTAAGTATCTGGGGTGTCATGGGCCTCATTCAGACCTGATTAACAATCGAGAATATGTAGCAATACAACAAGCAATGATTAAGGAATTTAAATGAAGGTTTTATATTTAGGACATTACCGAGAAGGAACAGGGTGGGCTCAGGCTGCTATTGACTATATTTTAGCAATGGATTCAGTGGGTATTGATGTCTCCTGTCGAAACATTTCTCTAACAGGTAATTATGGAGAGGTTCCAAGTAGAATAGCAGAGCTTGAGAAAAAAGGATACGAGGACGCAGAAATCTGTATACAGCATCTACTTCCTCATCATTTAGTTGGATCTGGTAAGTTTAAGAAAAACATAGCTCTGTTTGTGTCGGAAACTACTAGTGTAAAAACAACTCCTTGGTTTGTTCAGTTGGAACAAATGGATGAGATATGGGTTCCTAATGAAGGACTGTGGGATACTTTATCAAGAGACAATGTAGGGGCTCAGCTTAGGGTTGTTCCCCATGCGTTTGACTTGGATAAATACAGTAAAGAATATCCAAAAATGAATAATCCGGGTACAGATGGCACATTTAAATTTTATTATATAGGTGACATAAACCAGCGTAAAAATATAGAGGGCATACTTAAATGTTTTCATAGTGAGTTTGACCCCTCAGAGCCTGCTTCTCTAATACTAAAAGTAAGCAAGTTTGGTCTTAATAGCCAAGAGGTTCACAGGTTAATAGATCAAATATCACAAAATGTTAAAAGTGAACTTCGCATGTACGACAACCCAGCTTCCTATAAAATGGAAGCCATCTTGTCGGAAAGAATTCCAGAGGAAGACATATATGCTCTTCATTCTTACTGTGATTGCTTTATCTGTCCCTCTCACGGCGAGGCTTGGTCTATCCCTTCTTTCGACGCTATGGCGTTTGGAAATACTCCTATTTGCAGCAGCTTTGGAGGGCCAAAAGATTTCATTGATGCAGACAACAAGCAAACAGGATGGGCAGTAGGCGGGACTAACGCAGTTTGTACATGCCACGATGCAGCCTTTAAAGAAATCTTCACAGGTAGGGAAACATGGTTTAGCCCAGATGAGACTGAAGTCAAAAAGGCTATGCGGTATTATTACGAGAATCACGTCGGTTCACAAGATGGCTTGGACAGAGCCAACAAATTCTCATACGAATCAATAGGAAACATGATTAAGGAGTTTATTAGTGACACAGGTTCATAACAATAGAGTTCCTGCTCTTCCACCTTCCATAGAGGTTAGAAATATTATCAGCCAAGTCGGCAGCGAACAAACTGATAAGTATTCTATCCTAACATTTCCAACTCACGAAAGATACGAAACAGGTCTGGCTAAAACAGGCCATGACTTCTATGCGTTTCGGTCAGAGGGACTAAAAGAATGGAACAAGGACTACGCAGAGCTTCCCGATAACTATTACCTACTACCAAAAGATTCTCTGTATAATGGAATACAGTTTGATTTCATTTTATCACAGAGCAAATTTGGACAGTTCCAAACGGCTAAATTGCTGCAAGAAAAACTAGGGATACCCATCGTTTCTTTAGAGCATACCCTACCCACCTCAGTCTTGAAGCCAGAATGGCTTGTAGAAATCAAGCAGATGTCGGGCGACGTAGATGTATTCATCTCAGAGTTCTCGCGTGACGAATGGGGTATCGATGGTATCAATACAGAGGTTGTTCATCACGGAGTAGACTCCAAGTTGTTCAGCCCGTTAAAAGTAGAAAAACAACCCTATGCACTTAGCGTTGTAAATGACTTTATAAACAGAGACTATTGCTGTAACTATTCAGGGTGGGAAAGAATCACTGAAGGTCTCGAAACTAAAATCTTAGGAGACAATGGAGAGCTCGGCCAACCCGCTGAGTCTGTAGAAAAATTAGTAGAAGAATATAATCAAGCTAAGGTATTTCTGAACACATCAACGGTGAGCCCAGTGCCCACTGCTCTGTTAGAAGCTATGGCTTGCGGCTGCGCCGTTGTTACAACCGCCACATGTATGATACCAGAAATTGTGAAACATGGCGAAAATGGAATGATCTCCAACAATGAGAACGAACTTAGGGAATACATCGACCAGTTAATGGACGACGAGGACTTAAGGAATAAACTAGGAAAAGCAGCTAGAGAAACCATTGTAAAAGATTTCTCAGAGGACAAGTTTACAAACAAGTGGAATAAAATATTTGACTACGCATACGGAGTAAAAAAATAATGAAGATACATATAGTAGACCCTGACCAAGAAACCATCGAGGGGTATGAAAGAGTAGAAGTAACGAAGGGTAATGTTGACCTCTCAAAGTATGCAGACAACGAGTGTGATTTTATCCTTGCTTCTGACTGCATCAATGGAATGTCTATTGAGCAGGCTCATCAGACCGTTGTAGGAATTAGAAAAAAGATGAGAATAAATGCGAAGCTTGTAATTGGAGGGCTTGACATTAGGTTAATAGCTAGACATATTATAAGAGGTGGATGGAATACTCAAGAAGCCAATGCTGCTATATTTAATAATAGGTCATGCTTGGACTTGAACTATACAAAGAACCTTATCGAAAGCTGCGGGCTTAAGGTTGAAACAACTAGAATCTTAGGACTGTCATATGAAATCGAAGCAACAAGAAAGCTGGGCTAAAACCTCTTGTAGGGATTGCGCGTTTGCAATAACCTCTAGCGAGGAAGGCTCACGAGTCGTTCAAACAGGGTGTGAAGCTGGTAGGCTAGAAAAGTTTTCCGACGTAGCAGTTAACGCATACGACGACGAAAGAGAATTCTATATCATCAACTCTGTTTGTAATTATTACTGCCCAGAAACGTCGAACACAAGCCTGCAAGAGATGATAGAGGTTAGAAAAAATAGGTTCGCAGTAGTAATATACGCAAGCGATAAGAACTGGGACACGCGCACTTCTGTAGAATCAGTGGTAGGCGGAGGTTACGACCTCTCTAAGGTTGTGGTAATCATAGTTCACGGGCATGGATGTAGCGAATCGGTTTCAAAAAGCACATCAGACGCCATGAAGTTGTTACAAAGTAATGATATCCCATCTAGGGTAGTAGTAGTAGCCTCAGATACTAGCATGGACTTTGCTTCGTTTAAGTATACTAAGGGTACTAATTTTTGCACTAGGATTTTTGCAGGACAAACAATTCCTGTAGATACCTTTACGAAGATAAATGATATCCTTAATGAGGACTTGGAAAAGTATGTTTACTTTACAATAAATGATATTAACATTATTTTGCATCGTGTGATTACACTTAGATATCTTCAGTATAATGACTACCTTCTTTTTGAAGAGGGATCAAAGGTGGAAGCTAAGTCAGCAAACCTTTATAAAAAGTTGAACCATGCGTAGAGATACAAAGTTTATAACGTCGCCAAGAGAGGCTAAGTTAGGTGAGAGAATAGATGATTTTGTCACTATTGTTCTTCTGTCAGAAAATTCTGGGTATAGGATGAAATCGTATGGGGCGATCCCTCTGTTGAGAATAGGAAACAAAAACCTAATAGACATCCAGATAGAGGAAATAAAGAGTGTTTTCTCAGACTTTGAAATCATATTATGCAGTGGTTTTGAATCCTTAAAGATAGCTAAGTATGTAAGATGTCATTATCCAAACCTAAACGTTAGAATTGTAGAAAATCAACTTTACGAATACTCTAACTCGTGCGAAAGCTTGCGACTTTGTTTAAACAATACAACTAACAATAAAGTTCTGATCTGTAGTGGCGAGCTAATGATTCATAGAGATGTACTGGCTCTCACAACACTTAAGAAACCCTTTATAATATCCGAGATGCATCCAAGCGAAAACCTAGAAATCGGAATTGCTTCTAACGAATGGGGGACAGCAGAAAATCTATGCTACGGAGTAGAAAACAAATGGTCTGAGATTTTGTTTTTAAACGACCATGAGGCGGTAGAGGCGATGAGAAGTGTGATATCTGACATAGACTACAAAAATAGGTTTGTGTTTGAGGCAATAAACGAGATGTCAAAAAGCAAGCACAGGCTATCTGTCATACAAAATAATTGCAAACCATTGATCAAACTAAGTAATATAAAAACTTACCACAAAATTAGGAAAGCAAATGAGAACACTAATACAAAATTACGTTAACGGCGAGAGCACAGAGGCGAACTATATAACTGAAACGCTGACTAGAGTTGGGATAGAAACAGTCCCATGGAACGATGGGGCGAGCGCATACGACAAGCTCGACTCAGTGAATCCAGATCTTCTAGTGGCTCACTATATGTTTTTAACCAGAGATATCATCAGATAC
>Ga0115000_10004669_pt1 | contig 11169 bp, 7 predicted proteins | sample ArcticOcean_MG_C_6_FD_89690 | JGI IMG/M metagenome (GOLD analysis project Ga0115000, IMG submission 89690) | Marine microbial communities from western Arctic Ocean - ArcticOcean_MG_CB8_128 | ecosystem: Environmental > Aquatic > Marine > Oceanic | place: Arctic Ocean: Canada Basin | collected... | reverse complement strand
TTTGCAGATGTAGAAACTGTAATGGCTTCAATGGGTAAAGCAATGATGGGTACTGGAGAGGCTGAGGGTGAAGGAAGAGCTATGAAAGCAGCTGAAATGGCGATCAGTAATCCTTTAATAGATGACTACACTCTTAAAGGAGCAAAAGGATTATTAGTAAATATTACTGGAGGTGAAGATCTTAAACTTTTTGAGGTTGATGAAGTTGTTAATAAAATAAGAGCAGAAGTGGATGTAGAGGCTGAAGTAATTATAGGTGCAATAACCGATCCAGCACTTGATGGTAAAATAAGAGTTTCAATTGTAGCAACATCTCTTGATGGACAACAACCAGAAGCAAAGTCCGTCATAAATATGGTTCACAGAATACAGAATAGGAATCCTGGTTATTCAGATTTCTCTAATGCAAGTTCTGCACAATCTTTTAATTTTTCAACAACAATGAATAGCCCAACCACAAGTGGAGCTAATGCTTTAAAACTTGAAAATGAAGTTGTTAATGAATCAATGACAGATTTATCATCTTCTGAAATTATCAGTGAAAATAATCAAAATATAATATCATCAGAAATAGAAAGTGTTATACAAGATCAATCACTGAGTAAATCCGCACCAGAGCAATCTTTTTCTGAAGAAATTAATGAGACAATCAGTGAAATAGAAGAGCCTTCTAATTCTAATGGTTTAGAAAACTTTGCAATTGAGGAAGAAACTCTAGGACTGTTTGATTCAGAAACTAATGATGATTTTAAAGACAATGTTCAAGAACTTTCCTCTTTAGACACGGAAGACGCAGGTAAAGAAAATAGTGAAGAAGATGATCTTGAAATACCAGCATTTTTAAGAAGACAAAAAAATTAATGGTCTTCAAAAAAATAAATGAATGCCACCATATCCCTGGAAAAAAAGAAACATTTTCCGGTACTGCTAAAAGAAATTATTAGCATTATTTCCCCTCAATATGGTGGCACTTTTATAGATTGTACATTTGGACAGGGTGGCTATAGCAAAAAGATCTTAGAATATGCAGATTCAAAAGTTATTGCTTTAGATAGAGATGTAGAAAGTTGTGAAAAAGCAAAAAAAATTCAAAATGAGTTTGAAGATAGATTTTTATTTAAAAATATAAAATTTAGTCAACTTGGTAATTTAAAATTAAAGAATGAAAATATAAAAAGTGTAATTTTTGATCTTGGCTATTCATATACACAAATAAAAGATTTTAAAAAAGGTCTTTCATTTAATTCGATCGGCGCACTTAACATGAGAATGGGTATTAATAATTTTTCAGCAAAAGATGTAATAAATAATCTAGAAGAAAAGGAACTTGAAAATATATTCAAATATTTTGGAGAAGAAAAAGAAAGTAAAAGAATTTCACATAATATTATAGAAGATAGAATAAAAAGAGAAATTACTACAGAAGAACTTGTAAGAATTATTGAGTCCTCAAAAAGAAAAAAAAATTATAAAACTCATAGTGCAACAAAAGTTTTTCAAGCATTAAGAATTTTTGTAAATAAGGAGATTACTGAACTAATATATGGATTGATCAATGCCGCAAAGATAGTTAAAAAAGATGGAATTATTGCAGTAGTAACATTTCATTCTTTAGAAGACAAAATAGTAAAGTATTTTTTTAAAAGTTTATCTGAAAATAAGAGTGTTTCAAGATATGCTCCAAAAGAAAAAGAAAAAGAAAATCTTTTTAAATTAATTAATAAAAAACCGATATTACCTTCAGCAAAAGAAATAAATCAAAACCCTCAATCCAGGTCGGCAAAATTAAGGTGTGTTATTAAAATGAAAGATTTTTATGATTTTAAAACAGACATCTTAGAGAAATTTGATTATTTGATTAAAGTTGAGAATTACTCAGAAAAATTATGAAAAAAATGTTATTAATTTTAAGTATTTTTTTGCTAATTGTAGTTACGGCTTTAATAAAAAATTCTACTAAAAAAATTGAAGATCAGATATTTGCAATAAACGAAAATATTAGAGTATTAAATGCTCACTTAGAGGATGTTTTATTAGAATATAACTACCTAAGTTCACCAAAAAAATTACTTCAGTACCAGTCTCAATATTTTGAAAATGATTTAATACAGATGAATATTGTTAATTTTAAAGTAATTTCTGAAAAAGGTAATCAAGTAATAATAAAAAATTTTACTCTAAACTCAGAAAATAATGATTGAAAAAGATAGTAGAAATATTGTTTTAGAAGAATATGAAAATGAGTTTTCATATAAGAAAAGTCAGTCAAATCTTAATATTGAATTTAATAGAATAGCATTTATTTTTTTTATTATTTTTACTATTTCTTTAATTTATTCAATACAATTAATCCATTTAGGATCACTACAATCAAATAATAAAACTGTAACCTCATCTCTTAAAAAAAAAAACTATAGAGCAGACATAGTAGATAATAATGGAAATTATTTAGCTAAAACTGTTAGTTCAATAGATATAGGTATTAATCCAGTAGAAGTTATAGATAAAAAAAAATTATTGATCAACTTACAGTTAATTTTTCCTAAAAAAAATTTTTCAAATATAAAAAAAAAACTTAATGGTAATAAATTTTTTTATTTTGAAAAAAAAATTACTGCTGAAAATTATGAAAAGATAATGAAGCTTGGAGATAAGTCTATTATACCAGAAGCAAAATTGACCAGAATATATCCACAAGAGAATTTGTTTAGCCATATTATTGGTCAAATAGATGATGATAATAATGGAATATCAGGCATAGAAAAGTCTTTTGATGAAAAACTAAAAAAGATGAATGAATCACTTCAGCTAACAGTTGATACAGATATTCAATTCTTAATAAGGGAAGAATTAATAAAATTTCAAACTATCTTTCAAAATATAGGAAGTGCCGCAATTCTTATGGATGTAAATAATGGTAATATTCTTTCAATGGTTTCTTTGCCTGATTTTAATCTAAATAAGAGAGAATCAATTAAAGATGTTAATTATATAAATAGAGCAACAAAAGGTGTTTATGAATTGGGATCAGTCTTCAAAACATTTACCATTGCAGCAGGATTAAATGAAGAAGTGATTAAACCTGACGAAGAATTTTTAGGATTAGAAAAAAAAATTTACTGTGATGGAAGACCTATAGGAGAATATGATGAAATCTCTCCAGATTTAACTGTTGAACAAATTTTAATACAATCTGGAAATATTGGTTCTGTTAGGATTGGACAAAGAGTAGGGAAAGAAAAACTTAAATTATTTTTAAACAATTTAGGAATTTTGAAAAAAATTGATTTTGATATTGAGGAAGTTGGCCAACCCATACCTTTTAGATGGGGAAAATGTAAGCTTGCAACAGTATCTTTTGGTCATGGCATAACAACCACACCATTACAATTAGCAAAGGGATATTCTATTGTGACAAATGGAGGTTACAATATTAAACCAACATTAATTAAGCAAAATCTAGAAAAGAAAAAAAAAAGTATTTTAAAAAAAGGAGTTTCTAAAAAAATGAATTTAATTTTAAGAAAAATTGTATCCACTGATGAAGGAACAGCAAAATTTGCAAATGTTTCAGGATACGAGGTTGGTGGAAAAACTGGTACTGCACAAAAATCGGTCAAAGGTGTCTATTCAAAAAAAAAAGTTAATACTTTTGCTGCAATTTTTCCAATGTCAAAACCTAAATTTGTTTTAATAGTTTTACTAGATGAACCGAAGGTAAATAAAGAGTATATTTATTATTATAGAGATGACAGACCTCCGTACAAAGGTAATTGGAGAAACACAGCAGGATGGACATCAGTTGAAGTTGCAGGCAAAATTATAGAAAAAATTGGGCCTATTTTAGCCACAAAGTATATAGAAATTAATTAACCTAATGTTAATCGGCAATTATTTTAAAAAAATTAATTCAAAATATAAAGACTATTACTTTTCTGGTATTAGCTTTAATAGTTTGAATTGCAAAAAAAGTAATATTTTTTTTGCAATAAAAGGTAACGAAAGTGATGGGAATCAATTCATTAAAAATGCAATTAAAAATGGTGCTAAAACAATTGTTTCAGACCAAAAATACCAAGGAATAAAAAATAATATTCTTTATATAAATTCTTCAAATGTTAGAAAATCATTAGCGGAAATTTCATTCAGCATTCATAGAGCTAAGCCTAAAAATTTAATTGCAGTGACAGGCACAAATGGAAAATCATCAATCGCAGATTTTTATTTTCAAATATTAAAGTTAAATAGAAAAAAAGTTGCTTCTATTGGAACCTTAGGAATTCAAACTATTTTTAATAAAACACCTGTTTCGAATACCACTTTGGATCCTATTAAATTAAGCACTTGTTTAAAAAAATTAAAAAAACAAAAAATAGATAACGTAATATTAGAAGCATCTAGTCATGGTCTTAAACAGAATAGATTAGATGGATTAGAATTTAGTACAGGAATTTTTACTAATTTATCACATGACCATTTAGATTATCACAAAAAATATAAAGATTATTTAAAATCAAAATTATATTTGTTTGAAAAATTACTTAAAAAAAATTCCAATATAATTACAGATAGTGAAATTTTAGAATATAAAAAAATTAAAAAAATAGCATTAAGGAAAAAATTAAATATAAGTACAATATCTAATTACAAGAGTAATTTAAGTTTAATCTCTCATCAATATTTAGAGGGTAAGCAAATAAGTGAAGTTAGATATAAGAATAAAATTTATAAATTTCAAACAAGTTTAGTAGGAAAAATACAAATAAAAAATATTTTGATGGCTATGCTAGCAGCAGAAAAAAGTGGGTTAAACTTTAAGCAAATAATAAATGTAATTGATAAGGTTAAACCAGTAAATGGAAGATTAGAAAAAATAGGAACTATAAAAAATAATTCTTTAGTATTACTAGATTATGCTCATACACCCGATGCTCTACAAACATGTTTACAAAACTTAAAAGAACAATTTAAAAATAAAAAGATTTCAATAGTTTTTGGTTGTGGAGGTAATAGAGATCAATTAAAGAGACCAATGATGGGCAAAATTGTAAATTATTATTGTAATAAGGTTTACCTAACTGATGATAATCCAAGAAATGAAAACCCAAAAAAAATAAGGTTAGCAATTAAAAAAAAAATTGGTAAATCAAAAGTTTATGAGATTGCAAATAGGTCGGAAGCAATTAAAAAAGCAATATTAGATTTAAAAACTAACAATATTTTGATTATAGCAGGTAAGGGGCATGAAAATAACCAAGACTATGGAAAAAATATAAGATTATTTTCTGATAAAAAAGAAATATTAAAAAATATAAAAATAAAAAATAAAAATTTATTTAGTGACATTAAATTAAATATTTTAAAAGAAACAAGTAATTCAAAAAATATTTCTTTAAAAACAAAAATCAAAAAAGCCTCAATCAATTCAAGAGAAATTAAAAAGAAAGATATTTTTTTTGCAATTAAAGGAAAAAATAGAGATGGAAATTTATTTGTAAAAGAAGCCTTTAAAAGAGGTGCATCCTTAGCAGTGGTTAATGGATCAAAAAAAAAACCTAAAGAAATTAAAGTAAAAAATACTCTAAGATTTTTAACAGAGGTTTCTTCAATCTTAAGAGAAAATACTCTGAGTAAAATTATTGCAATTACGGGAAGCTGTGGAAAAACTTCATTAAAAGAATTAATTGGCAAAACTCTTAAAAAGATTAGTAAAGTCACGTATTCACCCAAATCATTTAATAATAAATTTGGGGTTCCTTTAAGCTTATTTAATTTAAATATAAGCGATGATTTTGGAATTTTTGAAATAGGGATGGATAAAAAGGGTGAAATAGGCGCATTATCAAAAATTATTAAACCTGATGTAGGAGTAATTACCAATATATCTTATGCCCATGCAAAAAATTTTAGAAATATAAAGCAAATCGCTCTAGCAAAATCTGAGATTATAAAAAATATCAAAGATGATGGAGCCATCGTTCTAAATGCTGATGATCAATTTTATAATTTTCATAGAAAGATAGCGTTAAAAAGAAAACTAAGAATTTATTCTTTTAGTACTAAGAAAAAAAACGCAAATATAAGATTAAATTCTATTAAAAAAGAAGGTAAAAAATATAAAGTCTTCATCAATATAGAAAATCAAAAAATGTACTTTTATACTTCTTCTAATTTTGAAAATGATATTAAAAATTTATTAGCAGCCTTAACAGTCATTGGAATTTTTAAAAGTATTAAAAAATTAAAAAAGAATATTTTTTATGACCACAAAAAGTTAGAAGGACGTGGTGATATTTCAAAAATAAAAATTAATAAGAAAAATATTTATTTAATTGATGAAAGTTATAATTCAAATCCTCTATCATTGAAATCTGCAATAAAAAATTTTGATGGTCTAAAAGTAAATGATTCTAAAAAACATTTAATTTTAGGAGATATGCTTGAGTTGGGTAGACACTCAAAAAAACTGCACTCAGGAATTGGTACAATTATAAACAAAACATCAATCGATTATGTTAATGTTATTGGTAAAAATATTGCTGAAACTTACAAAAATATTAATAAAAACAAAAAAGGTCTTATTTTGAAAAAAAACTCTCATATAATTCATTTGATAAAAAACAATATAAATAATAATGATTACCTAATGATAAAAGGATCAAATTCTACAGGGCTTAATAAATTAACTAATTCTTTAAAAACTGGAAAGATTAATGTTTTATAATTTAGTCTTAGATTTTGTAGATCAATATACATTTTTAAATGTTTTTAAATATCTTACGGTTAGAACTGGTTTGGCAATGTTTACATCCATGATAATAGTATTGTTAATAGGAACTCCATTCATTAACTTTTTTTCAACTAAAAAAATTTTAAATCCAATAAGAAATGATGGCCCAACTGACCATATTATAAAAAAAATAGGAACACCTACTATGGGTGGAGTATTAATTCTTATAGGTTTATTTTCAGGTATTCTTTTATGGGGTGACCTATCTAGTAGTTATATTTGGTTTCTACTTTTTATTGTTACTTCATTTGGGATATTAGGTGCTTATGATGATTATAAAAAAATTAAATATAAAAATTCATCAGGGATTTCATTTAGATTTAAAATTACTTGTCAAATTTTAATAGCAATTGTGGGTATACTTTTATTAAGTCATTTTTCCAAACATGAAGAATTGACTAATTTATATTTTCCTTTTTTTAAAAATTTAATAATAAATCTTGGTTGGTTTTTTATTCCATTTTCAGTTTTTATAATTGTTGGATCATCAAATGCAGTAAATTTAACAGACGGACTTGATGGATTAGCAACCGTTCCAGTTATATTAGTTGCTGCATGCTTTGCATTTATTAGTTATGTAACTGGCAATCTAGTTTTTTCAAATTACCTACAGATACCGCACATTCAGGGACTCGGTGAAGCATCTGTATTCTGTGGATCTATTATTGGAGCATGTTTGGGTTTTTTATGGTTTAACGCACCGCCAGCTAAAATTTTCATGGGTGATACAGGATCATTAGCTCTTGGTGGTTCATTAGGAGCGGTGGGTATAATTACTAAACATGAAATAGTTTTAGCTATTACAGGTGGGCTTTTTGTGCTCGAAGCAGTTTCAGTAATTGTTCAAGTTGTTTCTTACAAATTAACTGGAAAAAGGGTTTTTAAGATGGCACCAATTCATCATCATTTCGAAAAAAAAGGTTGGGCGGAGTCTACAGTAGTTGTAAGATTTTGGATTATTTCTATAATTCTAGCGATGATTGGTCTAGCAACATTAAAATTAAGATAATGCTAAAAGATGAAAATATTTTTTTTAAAAAAAAAATTTTAATTTATGGTCTTGGCAAGAGTGGTTTATCTACATATGAATGTTTGAATAAATATAGTGAAATTTTTTTATTTGATGATAAAAAAAAATTTATTAAAAATACCAATATAAAAAAAAAATTAATTAAACATAAAGACCTAATTAATAAGGTATTTGATTATATAATTATTAGTCCAGGAATTGATATTAACAGATGTATTATTAGCAATTATCTAAAAAAAAATTTAAAAAAGATTAATACAGATTTAGATATTTTTTATAGTCTGCATCAATCAAATAAAAACATCACCATTACAGGTACAAATGGAAAATCTACTACTGCTAAAATTTTACATGAAGTATTAAAAGATCAAAAATTTGATGTGCGTTTAGTTGGCAACATAGGAAATCCTATTTTACTTGAAAAAAATATTACAAAAAAAACAATTTATGTAATTGAAGCTTCCTCTTATCAGCTAGAATACAGCAAGTTGTTTAAGGCAGATTATGCAGTAATATTAAATATTACGCCAGATCATTTAGAAAGACATAAAACATTAAAAAATTATATAAAAGCAAAATTTAGATTATTAGATAATCAAACCAGTAAAGGATTAGCATTTTTAAATACAAAAAATTTATATATTAAAAAAGAAATAAAAAAACATAAAATTAATTCTAAATTAATTATAATTAATAAAGAAGTCGAATCAAAATTTATAGAAAAAATAAATAATCCGTATTTGGTAACAGAAGGTAATAAAGAAAATTTATCTTTTGTTATTGAGATAGCAAAAAAATTTAATATAAAAAAACGTGATTTATTTAAAACCTTAAAAAAATTTAATGGGCTAAAATATAGGCAACAAATAATTTATAAATCAAAAAACTTATCTATTATAAATGACTCAAAATCTACAAGCTATTCATCTTCAGTAAGTATGTTAAAATCACTCACTAATGTTTATTGGATAGTTGGAGGATTAGCAAAAAAAGGTGATAAATTTTTATTATCCAAAAATGATTGTAAAACTTTTAAAGCTTATATTTATGGAAAAGATAAAAATTTTTTTATTAAACAGCTAAAGAATGTTATGAGTTATCAATATTTTAAAAATTTGACATTACTACTTAGAAAAGTTTTTTTAGATATCAAAAAAGAAAAAATAAACAAACATAAGATTATTCTTTTTAGTCCTGCGGCAGCTTCTTTTGATAGTTTTAAAAACTTTGAAGAAAGAGGAAGATATTTTAATAGTCTTATAAAAAAAAAAATAAATGCTTAATGGTAATTTAATTTATAGGTCTTATTATGAATGGTGGAAAAATATTGATAAAACAATTTTTTTAATAATCGTAATTTTGTTTGCCCTAGGATTATTTTTTTCACTGGCATCAATATCATTAATTGCTTCTGACAAGTTAGATACTAATAGTTATTTTTTTTTCTTTAGGCATTTAATCTATGTATGTCTTGGAATATGTGTGATAATTTTTTTTTCATTTTTGAGTCAAAAAAATTTATTTAAAATTTCTATTTTATTATTTTTCGTTTTTTTATTTTTTTTAGCATTAGTACCTATTATTGGAGTTGAAATTAAAACAGCAAAACGTTGGTTAGACCTATTCTTTTTGCCCAGATTTCAACCCATAGAACTTCTTAAGCCTTTTATAACGGTTTTACTTGCAACAATTTTAAGTAGTAAGAAAAATTTTCATATTTATTATAAATATTTTTTAAGTTTTATTACTATTTTACCAATAGTACTTTTATTAATGATGCAACCTGATATTGGTCAAACTTTATTAATTTTTTTATCCTGGCTAACTTTAATTTTTATATCAGGTATTAGCTTAATAGTTTTTTTTAGTTTTTTTGGCGTTTCATTTGTTGCATTATTATATTTAATTTTTATTATTCCCAGATTTGAATACATTAGAAGTAGAATTCATTCTTTTTTTTATCCATCTACAGGAACACATACGGGTCAATCAGAAAAAGCTATAGATGCTATAACTAGTGGTGGTTTTTTTGGAAAAGGTATTGGAGAAGGAACATTAAAGAATAGAGTGCCAGAAGCACATACAGATTATATAGTCTCAGTAATTTCCGAAGAATTTGGAGTAGTTGTAATTATTTTATTATTAATAATTTTTTTAATATTTATCTATAATGTGTTTAAAAAAATATATTTAGAAAAAAATGAAAAAATAAAACTTGTTTTAGTAGGGTCAATTACTCTTATTTTAACTCAAACATTGATTCATTTAGGAGTTAATATAAGTCTATTTCCAACAACAGGTATGACACTGCCATATTTAAGCTATGGAGGATCTTCCATTATAGGAATTTCTATTTTATCAGGTATTATTTTAAATTTAACTAAGAGAAAAATTAATTAAGATGAGTAAAAATCTTTTAATTAGCACTGGTGGTTCCGGAGGGCATGTTGTGCCAGGAACAATATTCTACGATCATCTAAAAAAAGAATTTGAAGTCTGTATAACTTCTGACAAAAGAGGTACTCAATTTTTAAATAAAGAAAAATATAATGTAAAAATTATTAATACACCTAAACTATCAAACAATTTATTTTTACTATTATTTCAATTTTTTTTAATAATATATTTAATAGTTAAATCTTTCTTTTTTTTAAAAAAGAAAAAAATTGATATATTGGTTTCTACAGGAGGCTACATGTCTTTACCACTTTGTGTAGCATCTAAAATCCTTAATATTAAAATATTCTTATTTGAGCCAAATATGGTTTTGGGAAGAGCCAATAAATTATTTTTAAATTTTTGTGAAAAAATTTTTTGTTATTCTAATGAAATCAAAAACTTTCCAAGTAAATTTACTAGTAAAATTATATTAATTGATTCATTGTTAAGGAAAGAATTTTATTCAGCAAAATCCACTGAAAATATAAATAAAGTAATTAATTTATTAATAATAGGTGGTAGTCAAAGTACCAAATTATTTGATACTAAAGTTAAAAGTTCAGTCATTAAACTTTCAAAAGAATATAAATTAAAAGTTTTTCATCAAACGAATTTTAAAAACTATGAGAATTTAAGAAACTTTTATTACAACAATAATATTGAAAATGAATTATTTTATTTTAGAAACAATATTGCAGAATTTATGAATCAAACAAATGTATGTGTGACTAGAGCTGGGGCTTCAACTTTAGCTGAATTAACTTTTTTAAACATACCTTTTCTAGCAATTCCTTTGCCTTTAGCTAAAGATGACCATCAATTTCAAAATGCTTTATTTTATAAAAATATGAATTGTTGTTGGCTGCTAAAACAAAACGATTTAAAAGATGATGTGTTATTTGATAATTTG
>Ga0115000_10004668_pt1 | contig 11170 bp, 9 predicted proteins | sample ArcticOcean_MG_C_6_FD_89690 | JGI IMG/M metagenome (GOLD analysis project Ga0115000, IMG submission 89690) | Marine microbial communities from western Arctic Ocean - ArcticOcean_MG_CB8_128 | ecosystem: Environmental > Aquatic > Marine > Oceanic | place: Arctic Ocean: Canada Basin | collected... | reverse complement strand
ATCGAGTAAGAAGGCATTCAACTTTAAACGGAAAATCAATATTAGAATTTAATCAAATCAATAACCTGAAATCAGCAGCTTAACTACCTTAACTTTTTTCTCTAGCTTTTAGTTGCAATTCCAAAGCTATTGAGCTTAAGTATAGTATTCAATAAAGTAATACATTTATACTTAAGCCATTTAGGTTTTGTTTTTTTTCACTTGCTCCTTTTTCCTCTATCAACGTTGTAAAAACAAACCATAACTAGGCTATGCTTAATTTTTTCGCCTTGGTAAAGAAAAAATGTCCTTCGTCAAAAATCCCAAAAGCTAAGTGATTTGAGTATATTCACATTAAAATTAATAAGATGGTAAAGTTTTTCAGAATAATTGCTTTTCTTGAGGGGGTAAGCTACTTGTTTTTATTTCTCGTAAGTATGCCCCTTAAATACAGTGGAGTTTCTGAAGTTCCCAATCAAATTGGTGGAATGGTACATGGAGGATTGTTTGTTTTGTACATATTGATGATTATACCTGTTGGCTTGAAAGTAAAATGGAACTTTAAGACAATGCTCATAGTTGGCGTGTTGTCGGTTTTACCATTTGGCACTTTTTATATGGATAAAAAATATTTTAAAAAATAACTATGCTTAGTAACAACGATATTTTAAAGAAACTGAGAGTTGCTCACAAATTTAGAGATGACGATATTTTGAAAGTTTTGAAGTTGGTTGATTTTGAAATTTCAAAAGCTGCACTAGGGGATATGTTCCGAAGTGAAGACCATCCTAAATTTGTAGAAGCCGGTGATCAAATTTTAAGAAATTTCTTAAATGGTTTGGTAATTCACTTGCGTGGACCAAGGCCAAAAAAGGAAGTAAAGAAGTAGATTTGATGCAACCTATTTTATCAGTGCGCATATTGCCCGTACAACTTATCTTTGTAGCTCATGTCTGAAATAAATACTAGTATTGGATTCTCTGATCGTTTAAAGCTGGTAGGTAAAAACGAAAAATTACTCGTTGGAGCTTTAATTTTGTTGTACGTAATCGTAAACATTACTTATGGGGTGTTTGACGATGCTACTTGGGATGATGATTGTCCCACTAGAATATACAATGCAACAAATGCCTTTAATGATCCTAAGCAGTTTATATCACTGTGGAACAGGCCGTTGTTTATGTTGATATTTTCCCCGTTTGTTCCTTTAGGTACAGGTGTGGTTTTTGTGTTGATGGTACTAATAAGTGCCGCAGCCTCTTATTATTTGTATTTAGGAGCAAAGAAGGTTAAGTTACAAAATGCCTTCATGGTTGTTCCGTTATTGTTATTTCAAACCTTTTATTTTTCAGTTAGTAGAAATGCAGAAACAGAACCGTTAGCAGTCGCACTACTCTGTTTTGGCTTTTATTTTTTAACCCACAAAAAGTGGTTTTACTTTGCGTTAATTGGTGGATTGTTGCCGCTGGCAAGACTTGAGTTGGCAGTCTTTTTAGTTATCTGGGCATTTTTTCTAGTTAAAAACAAACAGTATAAATACGTTTTATTACTTGGTGTTCCAGTTGTTCTTTGGAATGTTGCAGGTGGTATTATTGAAGGAGATTTTTTGTATGTTTTGCATAATACCATTGGAAAAGATAATTCCTCCAACCGATATGGACACACTTCCTTTGGACACTATTTTCAACGATACATATATCTAATAGGCCCTGTTGTTTACCTCTTTTTCATAATTGGATTAATTGGTAAAATGTATAAAAATAGAATGGACCTTTTCGTTTTTGTTCAGTTCATTTTAGGGTTCACGCTTTATGTTGTGTTTTCGTGGAAGTTTAACATGGGAAATGCAGCAGGTTTTTTAAGGAACCTTATACCGTTAGCACCCTTAACAGCTTTGATAGCATTAGAAGGTTATAATTTCGTTTGGTATTCCATCATTGCATTTGACGAGTCAACAAAGCTGGGAGACAAAAGAGGTGATGAAAAAGATTTTGAAGTTTTATCGGATGAAGAGTTCAATAAGTTAAATGCTAAAAATAGGAAGCAGTACCAAACGAAGGTTCGCAAACGGGAAGAACAGTTTGAACAAAGACAGCTGAGCGTACTTGTTTCCTTGAAAAAAGAGGGGCAATCAAGAATAATTAATATTTTAATTGTTCTTATTTCTTTGCTTGGAATACTTACTAGTGTGTATTTGTACCATTCATTGGAAATGGAAATTCATCATAACTTATTGGAAGAGTTTGATTACACAAATCTATACGTAACGACAGCACTCGCTTTTCTGATGGTTGCGCTGTTTTTGGTTGTTCGTTACAGCTCATTTAAAAAAATACAATTATATCTGTTCGGAATTACTATTTCACTAGTTGCATTAATGTACACTGCTGTGACGGAACCGCCTAATGAAAACATGAATCCGGAAAGAGACACCATGCAAGATGTTTCGGATTTTTATACGAGCTCCTACTTGCAGGAAAAAACTACTTATGTAAACCATGTTTGGTTTTTTTGGGCCAATAAATTGGACAAATACGATACGCTTCAATTTAAACCAGTAACAATTGAAAACTTAGACAATGCAGCCCTTGGTGACATTGTAATTTACGAAACTCATTATTCTCATAGACTTGCAGGTGATGTTCCTTTAGCGTGGTTTGAAACTCATAAAGAATGGGAAGAGTTGTATAGGTACATTTCAGAAGACAATGGATTTCAATGCGCTATTTTTCAAAATACTGACTCTACAAAAGAGGCAAAGTTATCGGCACATAATGTATTCATAGAAAACCATCCTGAAAACATATTAGGACACTATTACAGAGGTGCATTCTATCAACAGCATAAAGAGTTTGAATTGGCTGTTGAAGACTATGCTGTTGCTTTAAAAGACAGCAATCCTCATTTTACTCCTTTTATTTATTTCAAGAGGGGGTTGTCTTATTTTTCATTAGGAAAGTACCCGTTAGCAATTAAAGATTTTAAGAAAAATTTTGCTTTGAAAGATACTGTTGTGGACGCACTGTTCAATATATCATCAAGTTTTACCAATTTAGGCAAACCAGATTCAGCTTTGTTCTATTTAGAGAAAGCCATAAAAATTGATCCAAAGTATGAAAATGCATACATCAATAAAGCTAAAATATTGAAGAAAAAGAATAGGAATAAAGAAGCTATGGAAGCCTTGAATAAGGCTGTGGAAATTAATCCAAAAAATGAAATTTCAATTCTGGAACGAGCGCAAATACATTTTGACAACAAAAGCTGGAAAGAATGTGCTGAAGAATTATCTAAAGCGATGCTGTTGAGTCCAAAAAAGGCTAACAATTATTTTATTAGAGGGATGTGCTATCGTAACATGAAACTGCACGATTTGAGCTGTAAGGACTGGAGAAAAGCAAAATCATTAGAGGACCAAAGAGCTGTTCAGTACCTTCGTTTTTATTGTAAATAGTTTCTGCCTATTTTTAAATTATAATTGCTAATTCGATTAGCAAAAATTACAAACAACTTTTATGAAAAAACTCAACCTTACCGTTTTATTGATCACATTGTTTACTTTAAATAGCATTGGACAGTCAAGAGAAGAGTACTTAGAAACTGTTGCTACAGAGTACTATAAGGTAACTGTTGGAACCTGGAAATATGTAAAGGAAGGAAAGAATTCTGGTGAGGTTAAACCATTAGAATTAACAAGAAAAAAGTTAATTTCAGAAACACAATCAGCCATTAATAAATTGAAAGACATTGGTACTTGGGAAGGTGATGCTACCTTTAGTGATGCGGTAATGAGGCATTATGAAACTACTCTAAAGGTACTGCAACATGGATATCCACTACTCATGGATTTGGGTGTTTATAAAGACAAATCGGCCTTTGAAATGCAAAAGTACATCAACAAAGAAAAAAAGTTGAGGGATGATTTATTGAGAACGAACAAGGTTGCGGCTCAAGCTCAGGAAGATTTTACTATTTCACATAAAATAAATACGAATGCCGATAATTCTGGATTGGTAAAACGAATGGAAAAAGCTGGAAAAGCTTATGATTACTACGATAAAATTTTCATGTTCAATTTTGAGTCCACAAAACTGGACGCAGAGCTGGTCGAGGTTTTAAAAACTAAGGATGTTAAAAAGATAGAAGTTGTTAGACTAAAACTATTAAAAAGTTCAAAAGAAGGTTTAGCACAAATTAAAGTAGTTGGACCTCATGGGTCGGACAACAGAATGATGATGCCAACTAAGCAGCTATTAGAGTTTTACAAAAAGGAAGCTCAAGAATTAGTTCCTAGTCAAATTGAATTTTTTAACGCTAAAACTCACTTTGAAAATCATGCCAAGGAAATGAAGGCAAAGAAAAAACGGACCAAGCAAGACGTGGACAAATTCAAAAATGAAATGAAGGAGTTAAAAGCTAAGACCGAATTATACAACAGAGAAAATCACAAGATGAATGCTAGACGAACTTATGTTGTTAATGTTTGGAACAATGACGCTAAGAATTTTATTGACATAAACGTTCCTGAATAATTATTAGAATTCACCTTCTGAACACACATTATTGCTAGCTTTGCAGTTCAATTAATTATATGTCTAAAAATTTAGTTTTAGCATGGACTTTACTCCTTTTGCTGGGGTCTGCTTCTGCTCAAGAAAGTTCAACTGAATCATATAGCAGCACTGTTGAGGCGGTAGCTCATGGAAAGCAAATCGATTTACTTATTGGTACATTAACTAAGTATCACTACAGTCCAAAGACAATCACAAAAAAAGAATTAGAAGAAATTAATTATGTATTTCTTAATGAGCTTGACCAGGATCAAGTTTATTTCACGAAGGAAGACGTAACGAAGTTAATAGCCGATGCGCAAAACATTTCCGGTATTGGACTTTCCGGGGCTCAGTTTTTTAATGATGCTTTTAAATTGTTCGTTAATAGAATCGTATTCCAAAAGAACTTAGTGGAAAGTTTTTTGGCGAAAAAAATTGATTTCAATACTAGGTCCGTTTTCAAGAATCACCTTATTGGAGATTTTTCAATGGCCAATACGGAAGCTGATTTACTTAAACGATACGAAGAAGTGCTTAAGTACGAATGTTTAGATCAAATGTACGACTGGGCTGATTTAGCTGATAGTTCGGTTATTACAAAAGATTCACTCTTGCAGTACGAGGATGACGCAAAAGAAGCTATAACTGCTGAGGCTATCCTGTTCGCAAAAATGGCGGGAGAAAATTCTGAAGAGCTAAAGGAGATTCTCTATGAAGAATACTTGAATTGTATCAGTACTTATTTTGATCCTTATTCGATGTTTTTTTCGGTGTCAAAGAAAAAGAGATTCGAACAAGCTTTGTCCAAAGAAATTTTAGTTTTTGGCTTTGTTCTTCGCCCAAATGACAACAAAGAGATGGTCATTGAAAAATTAAGTCCAGGTAGTGCAGCATGGAAATCGGGACTGTTGAATGAGGGAGATGTGATATTGGAGATAAGAGTAAAAGGAGGGAAGAGGCTTATACCATCAAAAATGAGTTTTAATAAATTCCAAAAGGCTTTAAGTGAAATATCTAACGAGGATGTTGTTATTAAAGTTCGGAAAGAAAACAACGAAATTAAACGTGTTCCAATTAATAAGCAGAAAGAAACAAATGATGACAACATCATCAAAGCATACATACTCAAGGGGGTTGATGATACTAGGATAGGATATATTTCTTTGCCGAGTTTTTATACCAACATGGAAATGGCTGGCGGTTTGGGTTGTGCCAATGACATTGCTAAGGAAATAATTAAGTTAGAGAATAGTAGTCCTTTAGATGGTCTAATTCTAGATTTAAGGTACAACGGGGGAGGGTCTTTAACTGAAGCTGTTGATTTAGCTGGGATATTTATCGATGCAGGACCAATGCTAGTTTATCATGGAAAGGGCGAAAAAGCTCAAACGATGAAGGACAGGAACCGAGGTGCTGCTTATATGGGACCAATGGCTGTATTAATTAACGGATCAAGTGCTTCAGCTTCTGAAGTTGTAGCGGCTTCACTACAAGATTATAACAGAGCTGTGGTTATTGGTCAAACTAGTTATGGAAAAGCTTCAGCACAGTCCGTTTTACCTGTTGATACTACGGTTATGAAAGGAAAGGCAGTTAATGGGGGCGAGAAAATGGGTTATTTAAAAATTACACAAGGAGTACTTTACAGGATAAACACCAATTCAAACCAAAGAGTAGGTGTTGTCCCAGATGTTTTTGTTCCCGGAGTGTTAGATTTTTCAGTTAAAAGAGAATCCGATAACAAGTACGCGCTTAATATAGGAAAGGTAAATAAGAAGGTATATTACAGACCTTTACTTCCTATTCCCAATGCTAGTTTGAGTGACAAAAGTAAAGCTAGACTATTGGCTAACACAACGTTTATTGAAATGAATAGGCTTAACAAATCCTACCAAACAATGTACGAGGAACGAAAGAAAGGTACTAGTTTAAACATCAATGACTACATTATTAGAAGTCAAAAGATGGACGCTCTTATTGAAAAGCTTGTAGAGGTGAGGTATAAAAAAACTAAGGTATTTAAAGCACAAAGTTCTACCTTTGAGCAGGACATCCTAGATGCTGCCGAGCACGAAGCTGAAGCAACAGATGCTGTTATTGAAGTGTTAGAAAAGGATATCTTTTTAGAAGAATCTTTTAAGATTGTAAACGATTTAATTAAGAAAAAATAAAGTCAATTTAATCACGAGATAAAGTCGAAATAAGTCAAAAAAATAAACAATTAATCATGAGAAACATCACTTTAACTATTGCCATGCTTGCAATTTCATTTCAAGCTTCCTTTGGCCAGGACGTAATCGAATACTTAACACCGATTAGTGATGAGTACAAAAAGGTTTCAAAAGCTACTTGGGATTACACAAGAGCTTCCTCACATTCAAGTAGTTTCAGAAAAATTGAAAGCAAGCGGAAAAAACTTTTAAAAATTACCAAATCTGCAGCGGCTACAGTAAAAGCTATGAATGGATTTAATGGTAATACTGCTTATCGTGATTCAACAGTATCCTACTTGAACATTAGTTACAATGTAATCAATGATGATTACGCTAAGTTGATGGATTTAGAGGAAGTTAAAGAGCAATCTTATGACGGAATGGAGGCGTACATGATGGCAGAACAAATTGCTAACGATAAATTAGACAGTGCGAACGCAGTTGTGAACAGAGAGCAAGTCAGATTCTGTAAAGAGAACAATGTTACTTTACAAGAAGACAATTCTGAACTGTCTAAGAAAATGCAAAAAGCTGGTGAGGTATATAAGTATTACAACGAGATCTACCTGATATTTTTCAAGGCAAATGTTCAAGAAACTTACTTGATGGAAGCAATTAATGCTAACGATGTTGCTGCAATGGGTCAAATTAAAAACACCTTAGCGCAGTACGCAAAAGAAGGGTTGGCTAAAATGAAAGCTATTAAAGGCTTTAAAGGAGACAACAGTGTGGTAACAATCACTAAACAAATGTTGACTTTCTACCAAAAAGAGGCCGAGAACGATGTACAAATGTACATTGATCAGAACTTAAGAACTGAAAAGTTTCAAAAGACGGTTAAAGCAATGGAAAAGAAAAAGAACCGTACTCAGAAAGATGTGGACGAATACAATGCTGAAGTTAATGCTCATAACAAGGCAAATAATGAGTACAATAAGACCAATGAAAAATTAAATACAAAGCGAACTGCCTTGATTAATTCTTGGAATAAGAAAACCAAAGGGTTCATTGATAAGCATGTGCCTAAGTAAAATCTGCACAAAATTTCACAATGTATAATGGGATTATGGGTAACCAACTGAGAAAGTGGTTACCCTTTTTGTTATTCATTTAATTAGTTGAAACAACGTTTCCTGAATAGCGACTTATTTACTGTGAACAGTAAAAGTAGTCGACCTTTATAATTTAACTAAGAATAAAAGGTTACCTTTTTGAATTCCATTACATAAAGAAGAAAAGCACTTTATGAAAGACAACGAAATAATTCAAAACATAAGAGCTGGGCAGCGAAATAAAGCTTTGCAGTTCCTATACAAGGAGTTCCCTAAAATTCAGGTGAACATTTGTAAGTCTGGTGGAACAAAACAAGAAGCAGAAGAAATTTTCACAGATGCACTTATCCTACTGGTCGAAAAAGTAAGCAATCCTAAGTTTGAGCTTACTTCCAAACTGTCCACGTACTTGTATGGAATAACTAGGTTCTTGTGGATGAACGAGCTTAAAAAAACAAAACGAAAGTATGAATTAGAATGGAGTGACACCCTTATTCTCATGGATAAGGATTTAGATTATGATGCCGATAAAGAAGAACAACTTAAACAGTTAGAGTCTGTGATAGCTCAAGTATCTCAAAGATGTCAAGAGATATTTGAGATGTTCTACTTTAAAAAGGAATCAATGCAAAGGATAGCTGATGTGCTGGGTTTTACCAGTGTTAATTCAGCAAAGACGCAAAAGTACAAATGCATTGAAAAAGCAATTGTGATAGCACAAAGTGTTCAATCTAAAACCTACCAGTCATGAGAAACGAATTAGAAAATATAGAGTTAATAGAGCGTTACATTAATAATGAGCTCTCAGCAGAGGAATTAACTCAAGTAGAGTCAAAGTTAGTAACCGACTCAGAATTTAAGGATCAATTGAAAACTCAGCAGAATTTACAAATTGCAGTTTCACGTTCGGCTTTAAGGAGCGAAATGATTTCAGCGGGCAAAACTGTGGTATTTAAAAACAAATTGAAGAAATGGATCATTGGAAGTGTTGTAGTAGTTGCTGCAGCAGGATCAATGTTTTATTTGATGAACTGGTATGCTGAAAATCAAGTTCAAAATAATCAAATCATTGATTCAACAGAATTAACCGACCAAGTCATCACAACAGAAGTTAATGGACATTCTGAAAGTGCGGAATCATTTATAATTGAAGATGATGTAATAGGTTCCGAAAATGTTGATCAAGGAGAAAAAATTGCGGAGTTTGTCCAGAAAGAACGAGGAGTAGAAGACGAAAACGGTAAAAACGAAGGAGTGTTAGTTGGAGCTTTGACTAGTCTAAACGAATCATTTTCTGTTGATAAAACTGATAATGTTACAAATATCAATGGGGAAAAAGTGTCCCCTTCATATAGTGGAGTAATTGCTAGCAGCGAAAGTACTACGGGCAGTGCTGGAAGTCCATACGAGATTTCAACAGACGAAAATTGTGATTTTTCTATCGAAGACTTTAAACAAAAAGAGCAGGAGTTCACCATTAATTCATCGAGGGACACCATCATTTTTGGAGAAGAAGGAATCACAGTGCAAGTACCTGCAAACTCTTTCAATACAAGGAAGAATGGACCTGTAACAATTAAGATGAAAGAGTTCCTAAAATTGTCAGACATGATTTTAGAGGGCTTGATCACCACTTCCAACGGCCAATTAATTGAGACTGCTGGAATGGTTCATATTGAAGCTTTTCAAAATGGAAAGAAATTAGATTCACTTCCAGGAAATCTTCTTAGAATTTCTTTTCCTACACCTAATGACAACAAAGGTTTTCAAATATTCAATGGAGAACAAAAGGATAATGACAGCACTGTCAATTGGGTTGCTCAAGGGGATTTACATCTGTTTAACGCTGAAAGTAAATTGATGTCAGCGACTGCTTATGCATTTTCGTTCCCTAAGTACTTAACCAAGAGCATTGGTGAAAATGAAATTAATGATGAGCTTGCCTCACGTAAACAACAAAAAAAGAATCTGATATCAAATACTATATATGGTAAAGATGGACCTAGAGAAGTATCTGCATTCGGGAATAGAAAAACGAAGGTATATACCACTTATCCAAACACTGTTGATCATGACGGATTAACTACAAGAGCAAACACTGCGGAGATAGGATACTTGTATCACAAACTATTAGATAAAGGTTGTTTGCCTAAAGGAATTATCACCTTCCAGTTATCTAACACTAACAAGGCAAGTAATTTCGAACTTCATGACAACAAAGATCAAAGTACAGACTCTATGTTTCTAGCACTTCAGCACCATGAAAAATGGACGGTGATAAGGGATTTTCATTTTTCGATAAACAAAGTAAATGTTCCAAAAAAGAAAATTGTGATACTTGACTTGGATTTCAAAAAGTACATTGATCATCCAGGTTTTGGTCCTAAAATAAAAGATATTCTTGCAGAAAAAGGAATGTCAAGACCAGACGTTAATGCTGCTACAATGTTTAAAGTTTTAAAGATGGGCTGGGTGAATTGCGATCGGTTTTTAGGTTCAAATAAGAACGTGAAAGACATGGCAGTTACAGGACCAAAGTATTTTGGACCTACACTAGTTTATAAAAGTATTCGTTCGCTTCTGAATCCTGAACGAGTTTCACATACAGAAATGAAATTTAAAAATGTACCAAGGGAAATGGAGGTTGCTTTAATTTCCATTACCCATGAAGATGATGGAATATATGTCAATCGAAAGGATGTATATTACCAAGGCGAAAAACAAGAAATGGGACCTTCTCGAAAAGTGAATGTAGAAGAATTCAAAAAATTTCTGGATGATTTAGATAATATTCATAAAAAAACACGGAAAAAATAGATGCTGCGTAATATAATTACAACAATTATTATATTGTCTAGCACCTCTTTAGTTGGTGCGGAAACTGATGCTATTTATAAATGGGAACCTCTTTTAAATATCCAGTACGAAGGAATTAACAATGTCCTTTCAGGGAGTGTATTACTTTCAAAAACGTATTATAAACGTGGCAGTACAAGAACGGTATTGAGAGGTTCAAGAGGGAGGAAAAGTGATGGACTTTCCCGAAAACTAGGTATTGGTGGGAGTTTAATCTACTTTGAAAAGTGGAGAGCTGTTCCATTTATACAGTGGCGTGTCACCTATAGGATAAGTCACAACTTTTATGTTCTTGCAAGTCATCGATTCCATTTAGATGTTGATAATAAACACGTCAATGCGAGGAACAAAGCACCCCGTAATCGACAGGTAAACAGTAGTTTATAGCTACTGGAGGTTTTGATCAAAATAGCCAAACGAGGCATGGAATTCTTTTGAGGATTTTAGAAAGGATAACGGAAAAAGAGAGATTGCTTTGCTGCGCGCGCAATGACAATAGGAGTAAAAAGCTTTGGTT
>Ga0115000_10004665_pt1 | contig 11174 bp, 10 predicted proteins | sample ArcticOcean_MG_C_6_FD_89690 | JGI IMG/M metagenome (GOLD analysis project Ga0115000, IMG submission 89690) | Marine microbial communities from western Arctic Ocean - ArcticOcean_MG_CB8_128 | ecosystem: Environmental > Aquatic > Marine > Oceanic | place: Arctic Ocean: Canada Basin | collected... | reverse complement strand
TAAAAACTGATCATTTGGTTCTTCCCAAATAAAATCAGTATCTATAGAAAAATCAACTCCAGGCAAATTATGTTCTAATGAATTATCAGAAATGCACCCTAGTAAATCAAGTGCAGGAGAAGAATTATAATAAACAATTTTTTTATCACCGGTATTCCATACCTCTTTTCCATTCATATCAATCATTGCGCTAAAATAGTTATAAAATGATCCAAATATTGTAAGGCCAGGACTAACATTATTTTCATCATAAATATTGACAGTTGATTCCGAACGCTTTTGCCCAGTAAAAAAATGATATGTTTCAGACCGCTCGCTTGTTAGCAAATTTTCAAAAATCGGTCTTATTCGCCAATAATATTTTGAATCCCAATTAATAGTTTCTTTTTCAATAAAAATTAATGAACTGACAGTAGCTGTCCTTATTACGTTATTAAAAAGAGAATCAGCAGAAATTTCAATATTATAACTATCTGCTCCAGGAAATTGATTCCATTCAAAAAGAACATGTATATAGTTTAGGACACTATTATTAGTTGGTAAAACCAGTTGAGCATTCAAGATTTGAAAAAACCCTGAATATATTAAAAATATGGCTGAAAAATAATATTTGGCCATTAAATGATATTTTTAGATAAAAGATGAGCTTTTAATAAAATCATAAATCTTCTCAACAAGTTTTTCAGGATCAACATCACTAGAATCGATTACAAGCTCAGCATCTTGGGGAGCTTCATATGGATCAGAGACGCCTGTAAATTCTTTCACTACCCCTTTTCTTGCTAATTTATAAAGACCTTTAACATCTCTCTCCTCGCACTTTTCTAACGAAGTCGAAACATGTATCTCAATGTATCCGCCTAATTTTGAAATAAGATTTCTATTATAAGATCTATCTTTTTCATATGGTGCTATAGGAGCACAAATAGCGATGCCACCATTTTTTGTTATTTCACTTGCTACATACCCAATACGCTTGACGTTTAAAGATCGATGCTCTTTTGAAAAACCTAGTTCACTTGACAAATGAGTTCTAACAATGTCACCATCTAAAAGTGTAACTGGTCTATTTCCATTTTCTAAAAGTTTTATTAACAAACCATTTGCAAGTGTGGATTTCCCCGATCCAGAAAGACCAGTAAAAAAGATTGTGAGCCCTCTTTTAGACTTAGGCGGTCTAGACTTTTGAAGTTCATTAGCGACATCTTTATATGTGAACCATTCTGGAATATCTTTTCCTTTATCAAGGTAGTCTCTTAGCTCAGTACCTGAAACGGTTTTGTAATTAGTATCATTCGAAATTTCATCAATTGGCTTATAAATATTTTCGTCAGGTAAATATACCAAAAACTTAAAAGGGACCATCTTAATTCCAATTTCTTCTTCAAATTTTTGAAGCATCTCTTGGGCATCATAGGGACCATAAAATGGATTACCATCTTTATCTAAACCTGGTCCTGCATGGTCTCTACCCACTATCAAATGAGTACAACCATAATTCTTCCTAATTAAAGCATGCCATAAAGCTTCCCTTGGCCCGCCCATCCGCATTGCTAAGGGTATTAAACTTAGCATTGCTTTATTCTTAGGATACTTTTCTAAAACATGCTGGTAACATCTAACTCGAGTATAATGATCAACATCGCCTGGCTTCGTCATACCAACCACCGGATGAATTAATAGGTTAGCATCTAAATCTTTTAAAGCTTTCAATGTCATTTCAACATGTGCTTTGTGGAGAGGATTGCGTGTTTGAAAAGCCACTATATTGTCCCATCCTAAATCTTTGAATTTCTGTTTCAAATGTTTTGGACTATCACGCAAATTTTTATAGTCATAGTGATGGGGTAGGTCTATTAATTCTACTTTTCCGCCAATATAAACATCATTACTATGATTTTGTAGATAATCAGCACTTGGGTGAGAAAGATCTTTTGTTCCAAAAACTAATTCTGATTCTTTTAATAAATCTGGTTCCCAATTATCCTCCACTTCCAGTATAGCAATCGAGAAACCTTCTTTATCCTTAAGAGTGATTCTATCTCCAATTGATATTAATTTAGAAAACTCTTGATTAACATCTAGGGTTATTGGCATTGGCCATACACTACCATCCGAAAGCCTCATTTCATTCAACACATTTTCATAATCATCTTTGTTTAAAAAACCATTTAAAGGGGCGAAGCCTCCGTTTAAAATCATTTCTAAATCGCAAATTTGTCTGTCGCGCAACACCCAAGACCTGTATTTTGATGCATCTATCTTCAATTTTTTAACTATTTTTTCTCAATCCTATGTTGAATGTTTTAAAAGTTTATCAGTTAATTTTTTTCTATCAGAAAAGATTCAGTAAAAACTTGATCATCTAATCCTTTATCAGGTTTAAAAGCCTCCATTTTCATAATAGTGTAATTACCATTTTCTTTCCGCATCTCTAATATTTTAGGAAACCAATACTTTCCTATTTTTACTATATCCTTGAAATGCAATGTTTTCTCTAATTTTGATTGCGTTGAAAAATATTCTACTTTCCTAATTTTCCATATTTTGGTATCAACATATATTTTTTTACCCCAATAAAAACTCTCTTTTATTGGAGCAGAAGAAATAATGATACAATCACGATTATTAATTACTTCTTTTCCCTGTATATTAAAACTGTCGTCTGAAATTTCTCTGCTTTCTAAATCTTCATAAATGAAGTCTGTAGACATAAAAGATTTTGATTTTTCTTTAGATTTTATTTTTTTTGCTGTTTTTAATATCGGAAGGAAAAACCATTGCTCTGATAACCCGTTAAATTTTGTCCAGCTTAATAAGCCAGTACCTTTCACAGATTTAGGCTCCAAAAATTTAACTAACGACTTTTTCTTATAATCACCCTCTGTATATAATTTTTCATAACTGATAAAAGCTCTGTTTTTTTGCTTTCTCTTTCCTCCTTTTTTTCTAATTATTTCTAGGTGGACTTCTGATATTAAGGTCTGCGGGTTTGGATGGGCTATTACTTTTTTCATAATTTCTAATGCTTTTAGATTACTGTCAGAAGGAAAAACTAAGTTGACTAAAAATAAAATAGATATAATTTTATTCGTCACGTTTTTCTTTTTCATCTTTTATAAAGAGTAAGCCAATTGGAGTGAAGACTATACTAATTAAAGCAACTAGAAGATAGTCTTGCCGCTGTTTAAATTCTGATAACCCTGCCAGCTGTAAGCATAAAAATATATAGAAAATCAGTATTAAATCTGAGTTGTTTTTTCCCCATGACACTATAGCTTTAAGGTTAAAAGTTCCAACCCCACCTAAACTATCTGAACCTGAATAATAATTATACAACCACCAAATTATAGCTAAACCTGATAAAGAGAGTACGATAAGACTAATTGATTTATCTTGGTTTCTTTTCATTATTTATACAAAAATCTAGGCTTTACAAGACTTACAATGGCTGGTAAAATTGCCATCCCTCCAATTAGACAAAAACCAATTGAAGCCATAATTAAAATACTAAATTCTTTCAAAGGCATAAATACTGAAAACATTAGAACAGAAAAACCTACTATTACAGAGACGCCATTAAATAGAATACCCTTACCAGAAACTTTCATCGTATTAGAAATTGCAGAGTCTAATTCATACCCTTCGCGAAGATACTCTCTTAGATGCCAAAGAAAATGGACAGAATAATCTATTCCAACGCCAACAAGAATACATGTTAATAAAGAAGTTGTCATATTTAGTGGAATACCAAAATTTCCTAACAAGCTAAATATAAGTATTACTGCAAGCATCATCGGAAGACTAGCAAAAAGTCCGCCAACAAAAGATCTAAAAACAATTGCCATTATTACAAATAATATCAATGAGGCCATTCCAAGACTAATAATTTGACCTCTAATAATAGAATGGCTAACCGCTCCTAACAATGCTGCCGGCCCAGATAACATCGGACTAATTGGGTTACCGTCATAGTAGTTCGATCGGATATAATCTTCCGTATCATCTACTAGTGCCATTAAATCTACAGTACTAACTTTTTTAATTCTTACAAAGCCTTGAGAATAATTGGGATTATCTGTATCATTTAATATCAAATCAAAATCATTATCTTCGCCTGCTATTGAATATAAAAACATATACTGCTCTATAAGTTCACGGCTAAATGGAATTTTTAAAGAATCTACATTTCCATTGTTAAAAGAAAAATGCATTTTTTTAATTACGTCTGCTATAGAGTAAGTTGAACTAACTACATCGTTTTTTTCTTTTATATGGGCCATTAGTTCATCAATATGCTTTAATGAAATAGGATCGTAGATATCCCCTTCTATAAGAATATTTAATTGTGTTGAGCCTCCAAAAACTTCATTAATGACGGCACTAGCCCTTCTTATTTTTGAATCTTCGGGGAAATAATTATCTGGCACTGTATCTATGGTAATATCTCGGATACCAAAAGAAAATAAAAACATGCCTGAAAATAAAAGTATTAAAAAAGACTTATTATTTTTTACAAAAAACTTTCCCCAATTGACAAGAAATTTATTTACTGCTTCTAGACTGTTTTCTTTGCCGAGATAAGTCGGCCTTGGTACTAAAATTAAAATTGCAGGTATGAAGAAAAGACTTAAAAAGAAAGAGACTGCTATGCCAAAAGAAACTAACAATCCAATTTCGCGTACTTTTGTGAGCTCGTGGGTTAATAGACTTAAAAAACTAATGACTGTTGTAAACCCTGCTAAGAAAATAGGCATCCCTAGTCTTTTCATAGTCCTGTTCATTATTTCAACTCGATCAAGAGTTTGATTTAATTTTGTAAATTCATAATAATGAGATATGATATGGATACCATAATTGTTTGCAATCGCAATCAGCATTATTGGAATCAAGCCACCTATGATTGGAACAGATATTTCTAGCCAAGCCATTAATCCAAATGTCCAAAGTATTGAAAACCCAACAACAAATAAAGGTAAAAATGTCCCCGTCCAACTTCTAAAACTCAAGATTAAGAGTACAATCATTAAACCTAGAGCAATGGGCGTAAAAGTTCTCATATCTCTCTTTACGCTATCAATAGATTCAGCAGCTGAAATAATAGAACTAGCGATATAAATATTTTCTGGGCCTTCAAATCGATTTACTATTCGAAATAGATTTTTTCTGAAAGCTATCTCATCAAAATCTGTTGGGGCCGAAACTTGAGCTATAAAGCACATAATATTAAGATCTGAAGAAATCAAACTACCAATGATTTCGCTTGATTGAATAGTTTCAATAAAATTCGCAGTTTCAATTGAATCTTCTGGTATTTTTGGAAGTATTTTTTGTATTTCGAAACCACCATCATCTGGGACGATATATTTTTGAGTATATATAGAACCAACGCGACTGACAGAAGGTATACTAACTAAAGAATCGTGCATGGAAGAGAATTTTGTAAGACAAGCATTAGATAATAAACTTTCAGATTCAACAGCAATGATTACAATTTCGTTACTACTAAATAAATCTTTTGCTAATTCCATATTTTTAACAATTTTATGATTTGGTGGAACCAAAGACCTTAAGCCTGGATCAATTTTTAATTCAGGGATTCTCCACATGAAAAAGATTGTTAAAAGAATGATAGAGGCTATTATCGTTCTTGGATAATATGCGTCTAATAAGAAAATACGTTTTATAATGCTTTTTAAATTCATAATCTTTAAAAGATGTAGAATCTACAAAGTATTATTTTTAGATGTTAAGAACTAGAATATCTATTTTTTTTATTAGTAATATCTCAAATGAAAGAATTCAAAAATCCTGTTTTAGTGATAGCAAATGGTGAATTCCCTTACCATACCTCAACTTTAAACTATCTTAAAGAAAAAAGAACAATTATTTGTGTCGATGGAGCGGCTGATAAACTTGAATCTTTTGGCAAAAAGCCAGATGTTGTCATGGGTGATTTTGATTCAACTAAAATTGAAAAAATCGAAAGAACAAATCTATGGATTGAAAGACCTAATCAAAATAAAACAGATCTAGAAAAAACTTTTGAGTGGTGTGTTCAAAAAAAAATTAAAAAAATAATCTTACTTGGAGCAGGTGGCGAAAGAGAAGATCATCTGTTAGGTAATCTATTTATAGTATCAAAATTTTATAATGATTTAAACATTAAGGTTATTACAAATTATTCAAAGATAATTTGTGTGAGCGGTTCAAAACGTATTAAAACACAACCGAACCAAAACATATCTATCATAGCTTCCGAAGTTGTTAAAAACATAAAAATAATTGGCTTAAAATATAGCTTGGTGAATAAACAGTTATATCCATCCGCAATGGCAATTTCAAATAAAGCTTTAAGTAGTCAATTCCATATTGAATCAACTGGGAAAGTTTTTGTGTTTTTAAACCATATGAAAATTAAATGAGCATAAATAAATACGATTTAATTATAGTTTTTGGATATTTTATTATTCTCTTTTCTGTAGGGTTTTTTCGTAAAAAGGAAGACCAAGTGAGTCAGAATGAGTATATCCTTTCTGGTCGAAGATTAAGCTTGCCAGGATTTGTAATTACTTTAGTGAGTACCTGGTATGGAGCGATTTTAGGCGTTGGTGAGAATACCTACCTATATGGTATTCAAACTTGGTTTATTTTTGCATTACCTTATTACGTTTTTGCAATAGCTTATGCAATATGGCTATCCAAAATAATATGGAACAAAAATATATTATCTATTCCTGATATTTTTAGGAAAAGCTACGGTGATGAAGTTGGCATCATTAGCGCTATTTTTATATTTATTCTTTCAAGCCCAGCTCCTTATATATTGAGCCTTGGAGTTTTAATTAATTTTATATTTCAAATAAAATTAATTTGGTGTCTTTTGATTTCTACAATTTTTAGTACAGTATATGTTTGGAAGGGTGGTTTATCATCAATCATCAAAACTGATTACTTACAATTAGTATTAATGTTTTTAGGTTTTTTTACATTAATAGGTTTTTCTTGGCACAATTCAGTCTCTCCTGTGATGCTATTTAAATCTTTACCAGAAAGCCATCTTGACCCTCTAGGTGGAAATTCAATACAGTATGTTCTAGTCTGGTTTTTTATTGCAGTATGGACGATCATAGATCCAAACTTTTTCCAAAGATGTGCAGCTGTTAAAAATCCAGATATCGCAAAAAAAGGCTTATTAATTTCAGTGTGCTTGTGGTTTTTGTTTGATTTAATGACATTAACAGCTGGGCTATATGCATATATTTTTATAATTCCTAAAAACGCAATTATGACGTATCCACTATTAGGATTCGAAGTGTTACCACCTGGATTTTTAGGACTTTTCCTTGTTTCTATTTTTGCAATTATCATGTCAACAATAGACTCTATGAGTTTTGTCAATGCAATTACAGTTGGAAGAGATATTTTCTGGCGATTAAGAAAAAAAGAGTCAACTAAGAATCCAGTATATCTTATTAAAAACGGGCTATTGGCTGTAGGCTTATTATCAATATTTTTATCACTAGCTATTCCATCTGTAGTCAAAATGATTTATACAATAGGATCAATAATAATTCCAGGCCTAATATTGCCTTTTATAAATGCTTTAAAAAGCTTCAATATTCGTATTACTAAAACACAAGCAATATTATGGATATGTATACCGATAGCTATTTCAAGCATTGCCTTATTTATGTTAAAACTTAATCTTGAATTTTATCCAGACATTGAGCCATTCTATCCTGGAATGTTCGCTTCAATTATAATTTTTAGCTATTTAAAACTAAAAGGTATTTTAAGCTAAGAAATTTAAGTTTATTGCGCCTGACCAATATCTACGAGCATATCATTAAATTCTTTCCCATTGGGATCGAATGGTTTCCCTCCTTTTATTCTATTGAAATCAATCAAAACGAGGTCATTCTCTTTATTCATATCTTTACCGACTACACCACTATTTTGATTCAAAGCAGATATAATAGCCAATTTTGCTGAATCCTTGATAAGTTTTAAATCTTTATCATTTGATTTTGCAGACCTTGCAAAATAACCGCTCTTTTGAACTAAGGTTTTTTCGGCACCCAAAGCCTCTGAGAATTTTTTAGCAAACCATTGACCCGGATTTATTTCATCAAGCTTTACATGCCCGAATGCATCGCGAGGTATAGTTTCACCATTATTTTCCATTTCTCTTGTAATCGTATCTAAACCAGCTCCCTCACTTAAAAAAATATTTACACCATCTTTTTGATTCATAACATCCTTCAATCGATTTACTTCAGATTGAAAACTAAAGTCAATTTCAGGTATGTAGATTGCATCTACATCCCATTTTTGTTTAGTAATTAACAGTTCAGTTAAAAATGTTTTTTTATGTAACCTTTTCCTATATTCTAAAGCCGTTTCAGCTGTTAGCCAGCCACAGTTTCTACCCATGACTTCATGAATAATAAGCTGACGAACACTTGTAGTATTCTCGTTCACAATGTTTTCAAAAAAGACCGCACCTTGCTCAGCTGCAGTCCAAGCGCCTAAAGTTTGAGCAATTGGGTATACATCATTGTCGACTGTTTTTGGTAAACCAACAACTGTTAAATCATAACCATTATTTTTTAAATACTTTGATAGCTGCGCAGCCATTGTATTCGTGTCATCGCCACCAATAGTATGTAAAATATCTACTTTATCTTTTTTTAATTGTTCGGCAGCGACCTTTAATGGGTCTTCGCCTTCTTTCACATAACCCTTTCCAATACAATCATCGACATTTGTTAGTTTTACACGGCTATTTCCTATTGGACTACCGCCATATTCATAAAGAGTAGAAAAATTATTTTTAATTGAATCTGGAAATTCAATCGATTGTCCAAGCAACAATCCTCGATACCCATTCAAATAGCCGACCATTTCAGCATCTGCCTTAGACTTAGCATATTGCTCAATAAGAGCACCAATACTAGACGATAAACACGGCGCGATTCCGCCAGCTGTTAAAAAAGCAATTTTCATAAAATTATTCCTTGTTATTGTTTATTGTTTTGCAGATCTTGACCAGCCTAGCTCTCCATATCTATCATTAAGCACTAATATACCGTCCATATCTTTATTTGTCCCAACATATGCCGTAGGCTGTTGAAACTTATTAAATGTTTGGATATACCCATTGTTTTCTTCACCTGTCCCAAGATATAAGGTTCTTTTTTGGTCTTGATTATAGGCCGTAATAAATCCACCATAACCATTATCTAATACTGTTATTGAGTTTACAACAATATCCCCAAGATTTTTCTTTTGCTTTGCTCCCATAAGTGTAAAAATTAATGCTGCTCCTAAAAAACCTATGCAAGTGCTTTTAAAGTCTATATTACCCATATTTGAATTGCCTTTCATATTTAAATTTTTATTTATCAAACTTTTTTATTAGATCTTTCATTTTAAGTATACTAGCATCCTTTGCATAGTTTTCATCATTAAATTCTTTATGCCATATTTTTTTTGCATACAAAATTCTTACTATCAATATGGTCGTATAAATAAATAGCAGAGAAAGAAAGCCGATTACATATAATTTGTTTTCTCGATCTACGAAAATTAGCATCAACAATAAAATTACTGGCATTACTCTAATAATTTTTTGAATAATGTTTCCCATGCTAAGCTAGTTTAATTCTTTTTCAACAAAATTAAGCATTTTTCTTTGCTGAGATAACCAACCTAATCTAGTTTCAATGTTAATATACCTAACCCCCTTTTGAATAGCAGCCCAAGATAATGAACCATCATTATCAATATTTATTGCATTTTGCAAAACAATATTATAAGGACCATTTTTAAGTTTTTCATAATCGACATTATTCGTACATATAATAAAGTCCCGAGGATTTTCATGCTTTTTGATAGAAAACAACTGACTTCTTTTTAGCTCATGATTAATATTATAGCCTCTAAAATTATTGTGCAAGGCTATGAGTAAGCCACCCTTCCTTGGAAAAATGCTATCTAAAAACTTATTTCTTGATATCTTTAGTTCTGTTAATAACTCTTCTAATTCACTCTTAATCCAATCTGCTTTAAAATTTTTGAGAGCTTTCCTTGCACCAGAATTTGAAAAGATCCTGTTAGGATCTACAATTGTAGGACCCAAAGTGACTTCCCTGTCTTCTGACTTGATTATAAACGCCTTACCTTTATTTTTTTTAATATGTTCATTGATAAGCATTTTGGCAGTTTTCTCATCTCCATGTATTAAAATATAATTTGTACCAGATGAGCTATTTGCTTTTATTTCAAAAGGAATTCCGCAATATGAAACCTCAGAAATCTCGACACCCATTACTAGGTTCAAAGCACCGAGGAAAATTTTTGAAATAAAAAGTATGCTTTTGTTTTTAAAGGTAGAGAACAACTCAGGACTTCACTTAAGCTTGTCTTCCTCTTCAGGGTCATACATCCTATATAGGATTGCCAAAATAAGAGCTCCGAGCGTAAAGACCAAAAATGATATATAAAGAAAAAATTTCATGATTATCTAATTACATAATTTACGATTATCATTTAAAAAGTTATCTATATCAAGCAAATTTATTTTTATTAATTTTTGAATCTGTTTGGAGCTTAAATATTTCGCATCTAAATCCATAAAATCTGATACTATTTTTATAATAGTTAACTTATTTAAATAGTTAAAATTACTTAGTACTGTACAGATTTCATGCGCCTCCATATCGACAAGTCCTCTCCGCTCTTGCTCACTATTAACGATAGGTTCAAAAACAGTAGTGACATGGTTTTTTAAAAGATTCGTTCCACTTTCAATTTTAATATCGTAATCAATTTTTAAATTCTCATCAAAAACTTTATCTATTAAAAATAATTCCCCTATTTTACAATTTCCTTTCACTCCTCCTGCAATCCCAATATTTATGAATTTAGCCTTTTCAATGTTTTTAGATTTTTCGATATACCTACTTAGTGTTCTGTTAACATTGTTTTTTCCGACACCCGTGATTAAAATAGTGATAATATCATTTCTATAAATTTGAATGCCAATAGAATTATTGGGCAAAAGTTCATAATATTTAATTAATGGAATTGCTTCGGCTTTAAGCGCTGATAATATAATTTTCATGATAGGATTACTTTTTAGGTACAGCAAATTCCAAAAATTTCTTTTC
>Ga0115000_10004662_pt1 | contig 11190 bp, 11 predicted proteins | sample ArcticOcean_MG_C_6_FD_89690 | JGI IMG/M metagenome (GOLD analysis project Ga0115000, IMG submission 89690) | Marine microbial communities from western Arctic Ocean - ArcticOcean_MG_CB8_128 | ecosystem: Environmental > Aquatic > Marine > Oceanic | place: Arctic Ocean: Canada Basin | collected... | reverse complement strand
TTCGGTAAAAATTAATTCAAATTAAAAAATAAAATTGATACTAGTAATAGGGTAATCAATGAAAAAAATACAAATATCACCTTCAATACTATCTGCTGACTTTAGTCAGTTAGGCAATGAAATAAGAAGACTTGAAGAAGGTGGGGCGGACATGATTCATGTAGATGTGATGGACGGTCATTTTGTTCCTAATTTAACAATGGGACCACCTATCATTAAATCATTAAGACAACATACAGATTTACCATTTGATGTTCATTTAATGATTTCTCCTGTTCACAAATATATTCAAGATTATGCAGATGCAGGAGCAGATATTATTACGATTCATCCAGAAGCAACTAAGAATTTAAAAGAATCATTAAATCACATAAAAAAATTGAATAAAAAAGCCGGTGTTTCATTAAACCCTGAAACTAAAATTAATCTAGTTATAAATCTTTTAAATGAGATTGATTTGATTTTAATTATGAGTGTAAATCCAGGTTTTGGTGGTCAAAAATTTATGCCTGAAGTATTGACTAAAATTAAAGATCTAAAAAAAATTAGAGAGGAAAAAAATTTAGATTTTGAAATTGAAATAGATGGTGGAATTAATTTTGATAATGGTAAATTAGCCATTGAAGCAGGGGCTGACATTCTAGTATCTGGCACAACTATTTTTAAGAATAATGATGGAAATATAAAAAAAAATATTGATCTTTTAAAATCAAGTTAAAATAATGATTTTTAAGAATAATTTTTTTTTATTTATAAAAAAAAAAACTCGTTTTTTTTATTTAAATTCTAATATTTATAACAAAAAAATTACTTCCTTTAATAATAATTCATTAGAATATAGACCAAGTCCTAATTTAATAGATTGCCTTATAAAATATAATAAAAAAAAAATTAATATAAAAAACTATTCTCTAAGTGAAATCTGGAATAATCAAAACTTAAAAGAAAAAGATTATAATAATTTAAATAGTTTCTTTTGGTTGTTTAGTTTAGATTTAAAATCTTCAAAAAAAGATACACAAAATATACTTTTACAATGGATTGAAAAAAATTATAGATATAATTCTAAAAGTTGGAAGATTGATATAGTTGCAAAAAGAATAATTGCTTGGCTTTCAAACTCTAAACTTACTTATGAAGATGGAAGCACTGATTACAAAAAAAAATTTGATGCTCTTGTCAAAAAACAAGTTAATCACTTAATTAATGAAATAGAAAAATCTGAATGGATTGATGATAAAATGATAGGATGTGCTGCGATCATTTTAGCTGGTTTATCTTATCAAGATAAAGAGAATTATTTAAATGCAGGTTTAAATTTATTAAAAAAAATAATCAAATTTTCTTTTGATAATGATGGATTTCCCAAATCAAGAAATATAAGACAATTAAACTTTTACTTGAAATACTTTGTATTAATAAGAGAGTGGCTCAAAGAGTCTCAAAGTGAAATACCAGACTATATTAATGAAAACATATATTACCTGGGTCAAGCGTATGCATTCATTTGTCAAAACAATAAAAAAAGTATACTTTTTAATGGTAACCATGAAGCTAACAATATTGCATTTGATAATTATTTAAAAAGATTAGGATATAATTTTAAAAATCAAAGTAATGAACTGGGCGGTTATGCAATTCTAAATAATAAAAAAATTGCTATTATAATGGATATTGGCCCTAGCCCTGATAAAAAATTTTCATCTAATTATCAAGCTGGCTCTTTATCGTTTGAAATAATTTCTAATGGAAAAAAACTAGTTTGTAACTCTGGGTATTTTCAAGACTTTAAACATCAATTAAATAGATTATCAAAATCAAGTGCCACACATAGTACTCTGTCATTGGATAATACTTCTTCATGTAAATTTACCAAAAATTTAAATTCTCACTCTAGAGTTTCTCAGGGTTTAAAAATCATAAAAAAAAATATTGTATTTGAAAAAAATTATTGGAAAATTAATGCTGCACATAATGGATATTTAAAACAATATGGGATTATTCATGATAGAGAAATAGAGTTTTATCCTGAACAAATGCAGTTTATCGGACATGATAAAATAAATTCAAAGAATGGTATTAAAGGTCTTAATTTTGAAATTAGATTCCATTTAGAGCCAAACGTTAAGGTAATGAAAACACAAGATAATAAATCAATACTTATAGAGCTTGGTGACGAAGGTTGGAAATTTAATTCTACCAGTAATATAAGCATTGATAACGGCCTATATTTTGGTAAAAAAAATTCTTTTGCAGATAATCAAAACATATTTATTTCGGAAATGACTAATAAAGAAAATCAGACTATAAAATGGGAATTCAAAAAACTATAATGAAAAAAATAAAAAAGGCCCTAATTTCAGTATCTGATAAAAAAAACTTAAAAAATATCTTAAAAGTTCTAACTAAACACAAAATTGATCTAATTAGTTCTGGTGGAACATATAAAGAAATTAAAAGACTTAAATTTAAATGCCTTGAAGTTTCAGAATATACAAATTTTACTGAAATACTTGGTGGTAGAGTTAAAACATTACATCCCAAAATACATGCTGGTATCCTAAGTAAAAGAAATAATAAGTCACACAAAAAAGATTTAAAAAATAATGGTTTTGAAGAAATAGATTTGGTAATTGTTAACTTTTATCCTTTTGAAAAAACTTTAAAACAAACTAAAAATCATTCAAAAATTATAGAAAATATAGACATTGGTGGACCAACAATGGTCAGGGCTGCTGCAAAAAATTACAATGATGTTACAGTTATTACAAAGCCCAAACAATACAATGAATTAATTTTTGAGATAGAAAGGTATAAAGGATCTACTTCATTAGAATTTAGAGAAAAAATGTCATCAGAATCTTTTTCAGAAACTGCCTATTATGATGCCATAATTTCAAATTATTTTAACCAAATTAGAAAAGATAATTTTCCAAAAAAGAAAATAATTTATGGAAACTTGATTCAAAAATTAAGGTATGGTGAAAATCCACATCAAGAAAGTGCAATTTACTCAATAGCAGGAAATCCAAACATAAAACAAATCCACGGTAAACAACTAAGCTATAATAACTATAATGATATATTTTCGGCTTTAACCATTTCAAAATCCTTACCTAATAATAATGGAACAGTAATAGTTAAACATGCAAATCCTTGTGGGGTTTCTATCAATAAAAACAAATTAAAAAGTTATCAAATGGCGCTTGCCTGCGATCCATTGAGTGCTTTTGGAGGTATAGTTTCTTGTAATTTTAAAATTAACAAAATTCTAGCTATGGAGCTAAATAAACTTTTTTTTGAAGTTATCATCGCAAACGAATTTGATAGTGATGCCTTAAAAATTTTAAAAAAAAAAAAAAATCTAAGAATAATCAACTCAAAGGATTTTTTTATGAAAGATGTAATAAATTATAAATCGTCTAATGGAATTATTTTAACACAAACTGAAGATGTAAAAAAATTTAATATCAATGGATTTAAAATAGTATCCCAAAAAAAACCTAGCAAGTCTCAACTTAAAAATTTGATTTTTGCATTTAATGTCTGTAGATACGTTAAATCTAACGCAATAGTTTTGGCAAGCAACGAGGCAACAGTTGGGATAGGCTCTGGGCAACCTAGCAGACTTGATAGTTGTCAGATAGCGATAGATAAGATGAATAAATTTCAAAATTTTAAAGAAGATGTGGTTGCAGCATCAGATGCTTTTTTTCCGTTTGTAGATGGAATTGAGAAATTAGTTCAATCTGGGATTTCTGCTGTAATACAACCTTCTGGATCGATCAGAGATAATGAAATAATAAAATTTGCTAATCAAACGAATACTATTTTAGTATTTTCAAGTACTAGACATTTTAGACATTAACAATTTGATCAATTTTGGCTGCTAAAATAAAATCGTTTTCTGACAGTCCCTCTATTGCATGGGTAGTAATAATAACCTTTGCATAACCCCATCCAAATGAGATATCTGGGTGGTGATTTTCATTTTCTGAAATTTCACCAACTTTATTTATAAAATTTTGGCTAATTTTAAAATTTTTAAATTTAAAATTTTTTTCTAGAAAAAATATTCCTTTATTGTTTTTTTTTACATCCCATCCATCTATTTTTTTTTGATATTTGTGAATTTCACTAAGATCTAGGGGAGGAACTCCACCCTCACATGGAACACATTTTTTATTTAAAAGATCATTCATTTTATATTTTTACCTTAAAATTAATGGAGCGGGTCAAGGGAATCGAACCCTCTACCTAATCGTTGGCAACGATTCGCTCTACCAATGAGCTAGACCCGCACATATAAAACATATTATAAATAGAGGTTTTTTTTAATGCAAGCAATAATAAAATTAATCTTTTTCAATCCACTTGTATTGATCCAAAAAATTTTTCAGGAATATTTTATAGTCACTATACTTTTCTTTATCATATTTGTATAAATTACTTCTGATTTGTACATTGCTTGCCGTTGAAGAAAATAAATCTTTCCTTTTATAAAATTCCAAAGCTTTATTGCTCCATTCTAATTCACAAAAATTATATAATTTTTTTGATATTTCTTCCTTGTTATTTATCAATTCTTCAAGATTAACTGAAAATATTTTGTCTGGAAATTTTTTTTTAAAAAAAATCATTATCTTTAAATAATTATTTACATAATTCAAAATATTTTCAAAAGAATGGGTCCAGGGATTTTTAACTAAAAATTGCTGATAAATTGCAAATAAATTATCATTCATATTTCTTACAGAATTAATAAATTTTGCTTTTGGAAAAATTTTTAAAATTAATTCTATATAAAAAAAATTTTCAAGAGACTTTTCTATAAATAAATTATTTTTTGTATTAGATACTCCTAAACTTTCAAAAGCTCTAGAAAGTTTTTTACAAATTAAATTTTTATCTAGTGATAATAATTGTTCTTCTCCTTTTTTGCTATCCGTAAACATTTCTTTATGTGTGCTGATGATCGACCAATTTATTAAACCTGTTTCTCCTAAATTTAAGATTTTTTCTTCTCCAGAAGAAATGATCGACTCTAAAATTGTTGACCCAGATCTAGGTAGACCAACAATAAAGATTGGACTTAGATTTTTAATTTCAAAATTATTTTTTTTTAGATTAAAGTTTAATTTATCATATATTTTTGGGATAATATTTATCCAATAATGAACTGATTTCTTGTTAGAATTTAAATTTGCTTCAAAAGTATACTTATGAGCAATTTCTAATTTTTTCATTTCATCAATAATTTGATTTTTTTTTTTATGATTTTCGGCAAGTAAAAAATATCCAGAAGCGGTATTCAAAGAGTTTAATTTTTCATTTTGTAAAGTTTTTTCAATTAATTCGATTTTTTCGCTATTTATGAAATCTTTATCAATTTTACTTAAGTTGTAAAAAACAGCAAAATTTTTTGGTGATAAGTCAATTGCTCTATAATAAAATTTTTTAGCATTTTCTATATTTCCAACTCCCTGATAAAATAACGCAAGATTAATTATAGCAGTCAAATAATCATTTTTGGACTCTATCGCTTTTAAATATAATTTTTCTGCTTTTTCTATTTGTCTTTCAAGAACATAAAGATTTGCTAATTTATTTAAAGCAATATAATTTTCACTATCTAATTCTACAAACTTGACTAAGTATTTTTTTGCATTTTTTGCATCATTTAATTTAATAAATGTTTCATAAAGAATGAAATATATTTTTTTGTTAACTTTGGGATTTTTTATTAAATTTAAAAAGATTGATTTTGCTTCAATATATTTTTTTTTATTAAATAAATCTAGTGCTTTATTAGTGTCTTCATCTAGGTTATTTATCATTGTAATTATTTTATTTTAATAATATTAAATATAAATAAAAATATGATTAATCTTCCTAAATATATACCTGTTTTTCCTTTATCTAATTTTATAATATTTCCAAAAACTACTGTTCCATTGATTATTTTTGAGCCAAGATATTTGGCAATGATTGATGAATGTATAAAAACAAATAAAATGATAGGTATAATTCAACCTAAAAAAAAGGATGGGTCTATTCCAGAATTATATGATGTGGGGTGTTTAGGTAAAATAACTAAATTTAAAGATACTTCAGATGGTAGATATTTAATAGACTTAAATGGAATAAATAGATTTAATATTATTAGAGAAATTAAGAACAACAAGCCTTATAGAGAATGTGAAGTTACATTTGACAACTTCAAAGATGATATAAAAGTTCAAGATGAAAAAATCAAGTTTTCAGACATGGAATTAATGTTTAAAGATTTAAAATCTTTATTTGAAAAAAAGGGCTATATAATAAATTGGAAATCATTAGAAAAACAAAATTTAAATGAAACAATAAATGCTTTGGCTATGGCATCTCCATTTTCACTTGAAGAAAAACAAATATTATTAGAAACTCAAAGTTTGGGAGCTAGAAAAAATAAAATTACCGAAATTTTAAGCACATACAACTATGATAACTTTAATAATTCAACTCTCCAATAAAAATTAAACACCAAAACCTCTGTCTGCATATTTAACAAGTACATTATTTAATATTTTGTTTTTTCCCAAAAGTTTTAGCGCTTTATTTAAATTATTATTTTTATTTTTTTTATCAAAGTTAAAAAATTCATAAATAAAATCTATCCCATTTGAAAAAATAAAATTTGTATGCTTTGTTTTTTTCTCAAATTCTTCAAAAATTAATGAATCTAATTGCATGCCTAGATCAATTCTATTTTGAATAATTTTAGAAATAACCTTTATGTCTCTAATGGTCATATTAAACCCTTGTCCCGCCAAAGGATGAACCTTATGTAAGCAATCTCCAAAAGCAAGTATATTGTTATAATAATAATGCCTTGTATTAGATGATTTTAATTGAAAGCGATCCAATTTAGAAATTTTTTTTATTTTAAATTTCGGGTTATATTTTTCGATTAGATCAATAATTTTTTTTTTATCATATTTATAATTATTGGTATCCAGGGAATATACGATAGAGGTTTCTGTTGTTGAAATTGGTAAGAATGCAATTGGTCCATATTTGGTAAAAATTTGAATTGCAGAATTATTTTTTAGTTTTTCGTGTTTTAAAATTCCAGTATATGCAAGATTATTATAATTTTTTTCAATTCTTCCTAAAAAATATTTTTTTGCTATTAAATTATTAGAATCACAATTTATAATTAGATCATATTTTTTTTCTTTTAATAATTTTTTATAAAAATTATCGTCTTTTATTATTTTATTTTTAAAAAATTTACTTTTTAATAATTTGGTATTTAATAATTTATAAAGATAGTTATTTTTTATAATACAAAAAAGATTATCTTTATTTTTTTCGAAATTCAGAATTTTTTCATTCTTTAATTTTTCAGAATAAACTTCTATTTTATTAATTTCCCAAATATTTTTTTTTTCTATATCTAAAATTTCCTTTTTAAAAAAATTTAAATTATTTTTAGATATCCCTATAGTGCGTGTTAAAGATAAATTATTATTATTTTTTTTACTATAAATATGAACATTTATTTTTTTTTTTATAAGATTATTAGCAAAAGATAGACTTGATAATCCATCACCTATTATACAAACATTCATAATTAATTTTTAATTTTAACAATAAAAATTAGATGATACAAAGTGATTAATTTATGGAAATTAAAAAAATACTTAATAATACTTTAAATTTCACCTTCAATAGGTTTATTGAGGCCATTAACCTAGCTATTATAATACTTGGGACATTATTACTAATTTCGCTGTTAAGTTACTCTCCAGAAGATCCAAACTTTATTTTTCCTAATAATACAAGTATTAACAATATTATCGGATTCCGTGGAAGTTTTGTTGCAGATCTCTTTTATCAATCGTTAGGTCTTATTTCTCTATTAATTCCCTTTACTCTTATTTTTACTGGATTACATATTTTTTTTACAAAAAAAATTTCTGTGCTCATCGAAAGTTTTTTTTATATAACTTTATATTCTTTAATTGGTTCTTTATTTTTTTCTATTTTTTATCCTAATGCTTTTAAACTTTACATTAATGGTAATGGGGGATTTGTTGGAAAATACATCGAAACTACTTTTTTAAATTTTCCAATTAATTTAAATAATAATATTTCATATTATTTATTTCTAATTATAATTTTAATTCTATTTTTAATAAGCGTACAATTTAACTCTACTTCTTTTTATAACTTTTTTAAAAAAATATACAAAATTCTATTTTCAAAAAAAGAAAGGAGTTATACTAATAAAAATGAAATAATTAATGAATATATTCCTCAAGATGAAATAAAAAATCTTATACAGGAAGACTTGCCATTTATTAAAAACGAAACAAATCAAAGCACTTATAAGGCAAAGTTTAAGCTACCTTCTGTTGATTTATTGAAAATGCCCTCCAAAAAAGAAAGGAATAATTCCAAAATAGAAGATGAAGTTGATACAGAATTTTTAGAAAAAATACTCTTAGATTTTGGAGTTAACGGAAATATTAAAAAAATAAGTCATGGGCCTGTTGTTACTTTAAATGAATTTGAGCCAGCTGCTGGTGTTAAAGTTTCAAAAATTATTAATTTGTCAGATGATATAGCAAGAAATACCAGTTCTGAATCTGCCAGAATTGCAACGATTCCTGGCAGAAGCACTATTGGAATTGAACTGCCAAACTCTACTAGAGAAAATGTCTACTTAAGTGAAATAATTTCTAGCAGTGATTTTTTAAAAAAAGATATTCACTTACCAATTGCTTTAGGCAAGAATATTTCTGGTGCCCCTATAGTTGGTGATTTAGCTTCAATGCCACATTTGTTAATAGCTGGCACTACTGGTTCAGGTAAATCTGTTTGTATTAATACTATTATACTTTCTTTGCTCTATCGACATACGCCAGATAAATGTAAGTTTATTTTAATTGATCCAAAAATGTTGGAGTTGTCAACCTATGAGGGTATCCCGCACCTGTTATGCCCCGTAATTACAGAAGCAAAAAAAGCTGCTTCTGTATTGGGCTGGGTCGTAAAAGAAATGGAAAACAGGTACAAGCTTATGACAAAAGATGGTGTTAGAAACATTGATGGATATAACTCCAAACACAAATTGGCCATGCCTTATATCGTGGTTGTGGTCGATGAAATGTCTGACTTGATGCTAGTGGCAGGAAAAGAAATTGAAAATTATATCCAAAAATTATCTCAAATGGCTAGAGCTGCTGGCATTCATATAATTATGGCAACTCAGAGACCAAGTGTTGATGTAATTACGGGAACTATAAAAGCAAATTTTCCAACAAGAATTTCATTTCAGGTAACCTCTAAAATAGATAGCAGAACTATACTTGGGGAACAGGGAGCAGAACAACTGTTGGGTAAGGGTGATATGCTTTATATGTCTTCTGCTAACCGAATAGTTAGAATTCATGCACCATTTGTCTCTGAACATGAAATTGAAAAAATTAACAATTACTTAAGGAGCCAGGCTGAGCCAGATTATATTGATGAAATTTTGAACTTTGTAGATGAAAAAGAAAGTGGTGAAAATTCATTAATTAAAGGAGAAAAAGATGAACTATATCAAGCAGCTCTAGATATTATAAGATCAGAAGGGAAAGCCTCTACATCATTTTTACAAAGAAAATTACAAATTGGATATAACAGAGCGGCAAGGATTATAGATATGATGGAAGCAGATGGAATAGTTAGTAAAGCAAACCATGTTGGTAAAAGAGATGTTCTTTAATGTTTAGAATTTTAATATTTTTTATTGTATTAAATATTTTCAGTTCTGCTCAAGCATCATTAAAAGAAAAAATAATTTATAAATTAAAAGAAACCAAAAATTTAAGTTTTAATTTTAAGCAAACTATTAACGAAAATAGTGAGACTGGAAATTGTATAATAAAATATTCTAAAAAAATTTATTGTGAATATGATAACTTAAATAAAAAAATTATTGTGTCTAATGGTAAATCTTTAGTAATTAAAAATAGAAACAGCGGAACTTCATTTATATACCCGATAAAGAAAACACCCCTTAGGCTATTGCTTGATAAAAATTATCTCATTGAAAAGATAAGTGCCTTGGAGCCTAGGGAGGCTAATAAATATTTAAACTTTAGGATTGAAGAAAATGATAATGTAATTAATATTTTTTTCAATAAAGAAACTCTTAATTTAATAGGCTGGCAAACTGAAGATATTTACCAAAATCTAATTATTACCTTTATTCATTCAGTTAAAATAAATCAAAAAATAAGTGAAAAAATATTCACATTACCAAGTTTGGATTAATTAATTATCCAATTAATGTTTCAGACTTAAAAATTTTCATCCCTCTTGCTAAATAATTTTTTAGTGCGTTTTTATGATCCAATGAACATGTGTGAGCCCAAATTCTTGTTGAGCCAAATAAAAATGATTTTTTAATTGCCTCGCTCAACAAATAACCACCTAATTTTCTTCCATAGTATTCCTCTAAAATACCAAAATAAGCAATTTCAGCTTCTTTGTTTTCTTTATTAAACAATAATTCAAAATAGCCAGCAATTTCGCTTTTATCTTTAAGAATAAATGTAGAAAGCTTTTCATCAGAAATATACTTAGTCCAATCTAAATCTGTCCAAACAAGTCTATCAACCCATCGACAATTTTTACCTATATTCTTGTAAAGAAATTTATTTAATTGAAAATCTTTTGGGTCAACCAATTCTACATAATATTCTTCTAGTGGTTTTTTAACTTCTTTAAAATTTTCAGCTGACCTTAGCTCTAAGTAATTTCTAAATATTTTTTCTGTCACTCGACCATTTTTCCTATTTTTTCACCACCAAATAAATGGAAGTGTAAATGTGGAACCTCTTGGCCTCCGTGCTCATCTAAATTAGTAAGAGCTCTATAGCCTTTTCCATTATCTGTTGATATTCCTAGGATTTTTGAAACTTCTGAAATTGCTTTACTTAATGCTACTATCTCTTGATCTGAAGCTCTGTTATTAAAATCATCCAGATTGGTATATTCGCCCTTTGGGATCACTAATGCATGAATTTTTTTTTGAGGATTAATATCATGGAAAGAAAGAACATAATCATTTTCAAATATTTTTTGACATGGAATTTCTTTTCTCAAAATTTTTGCAAAAATATTGTTTTTATTGTAGCTCATTATCTATTATTT
>Ga0115000_10004656_pt1 | contig 11194 bp, 2 predicted proteins | sample ArcticOcean_MG_C_6_FD_89690 | JGI IMG/M metagenome (GOLD analysis project Ga0115000, IMG submission 89690) | Marine microbial communities from western Arctic Ocean - ArcticOcean_MG_CB8_128 | ecosystem: Environmental > Aquatic > Marine > Oceanic | place: Arctic Ocean: Canada Basin | collected... | reverse complement strand
TATTTCATCTACAACCTTTTGTACTTCTTTTCTTTTTGTTCCAATTTTAAATCTTAAACAAGCTTGAAATCTTTCAACCTCTTTCCCATTAAAAACTATTATTGTTGGCACAACTGTTATATTATAATCTTTTTTTACTTTTTCTAGTAATCCATCTTCGCTTATATTAATTCTTATTACTCCGCAATTTTCTAAATCATCTAACCATTTAACACTGTTCACTTTGTTCCAATCAGCATTAAATTCAACAACACAAACTTCTTGTTTGCAAAATTTAGTTTGACTAAAAGCGTTACTTCCAATTAACATTAAGAATATTAATAACATATATACTCCAAAAATTCTCCAAGTATAATTCTTATTCATAAAGCTTTTGTTTTATAAGTTTAATGTCTTCTTTGATTTCAATTACATCTTCTCGGGTTGTCATGATAGTTTGACGTACTAATTCATCTTTCATATCAAATTCCATTCTAGTAACGTCTGGTTTTGGTAATTCCCTCGCCTCAGCAATATCAGCCTGCAACACAAACCACATGCTTACTAACGTGAAGATTAAAGTAGCTATTCCAGCCAATGTCTTTAAACTTACCTTAAACCCAGTATTTTCATTTAATTCTTTCATCATTTTTATATAATCACTTGTTTTTTAAATTGTTTAATCATGATAATAGCAATAACCACTTTTATTAGAAGTCATCATTTTGCACGGACCTTTTCCAATACCTCTACTTGCCCCACATTGGGTTTTTTCTCCTGTAGTGTTTTGTTCTACTTTTTCATGAATAGTACATCTATCCCCAATAGAACCAACAGATATAGTACAACGAGTTCCTTTAGAACTTGCCCCACTACATTTTGGATCTCGAATGAATTCAGTTTTATTTCGTTTTATTTCTTCTTTAACTTCTTCATCAATTACTCTTTGTATTTCTTCTAATTTTTTTTGTTGTTTTAAGTTTTGTTTTTGCTTTGATTCTATTTTCTTTTTTCCTTTAACTATTTCTTTAACTTCTTCTAATTCCTTATCTTCTAATCCTAACGCCCATTTATTAAGACCCATGAACATAGATATTCTTTGCCAGTTTTCAAAATCAGAATTATTAGCATCTTTAAGGTTTTGAGCTTTCATAACAGCTCTATCGGTTGGTATATTTGTCAATGCCGATATAACATTCGCCACAGCTAATACAGCTGGGTTGTTTAATTTTAATCCCATCTCAGGTATAACATCTCTATTATATTTATATGTTTTTCCAGCGCTATATAATTTCCTAGCTTTTGATCCTATAGGTGGAGATACGTTTAGCATATCTATAACAACATTACCGTAATCAGCATTTCTACCTTTATTTTGTTCGGCTGCAAATCTAACAATACCATTTTTTATAGCTGAAAAAGCAGCGCCACTAGTACCCATACCTCTAAAATAAGAATCCGCTATAGTGTGTATGTGTCTAGAGTTTTTCTTTTCGGCAAAAGCAATATCTTTTGGATCTTCACTTTCTTCATCTACAGCAAACATTGCGTTTGTTAAATACGAGAACACTATGGTTTGTGCAAAACCGTAGTATAAGGCACTCATTACATTCTCTTTCATATCACCTCTATTACTAGCTATATCTTGCACGCGTCTTTTATGCCTTCTAAACATTTGCATAGGCGTGTTAGCAAAAGCAAGTATCGGCCTACCAAGTCCAGACGCTTGTTGCATGGATATTAAATCTGGTCTAGATGATTGTTGTGTTTCCTCTGTTAATTCTGTAAAATCTTCCCAAGCTGTTTTTTCAGCTTCTTTTTCCGAAAGACCTTGTTTTTTATACATCCGTATTCTATTTCTAAAGAAAGTAGCACCACCAGAAGCTATAGCAAAACTATCCGCGTATTTAGTAGGTATAAATCCTTTTTGTAATAGATACGCTAAAGCTCTTTGGGCTTTATTAGATTTACCATCTAACGCAGAAATTAATTCAGAAGCCTCAACGTTGATCGACAGACCAGCACGCCTCTGCTTTAGCATGTCTGAGTTAAATATTTTCGAAAAATCCTTACAGTATTGAGGTAGATTAGCAAAGGCTCTTGCGGCGGCTAAAGGATTGTTTTCTTTACCGTTAACGTAGTTAGCGCTAGATATTGTTTGTAGTGCGGCGGATTTTTGATTAAAAAACATAATCGCGCCCACAGAGTTATTAACCCAATTCATCCATCTATTAGTATTTGAATCAGTGCCACGAGGTCTATTACTACCAGTCTCCATTCTCCATAACATATTCTCTAAAGCTTCTTTATGTTTAGGTCCATATATAGACTCTATCTTATTCATGTTTTCACCGACTAACTTTCCATCTTTCCATTTCCCAAATATAGCTTCTCTATTTTCTACGAATTCAGTTAATACTTCTTTTCTATAAACCTTATCAACAACATTATTTAAATCAGCAGTTACGGTTTCACCCAACCAATATTCTTTAGGTGCTATCCAACCTTCTTTTCTTTTACTAATAGCAGCTAGGTTCTCAGAAAATCCTTGTAACTCAAGATCTTTAGCTACTACTTCTAATAAGTTTTTATGATCAGTTTTAGAAAGTCCAGGAATTTCAAATCCAGCTTTAGTCCAACGATCAACTCTAACAGCTGTATCATAAGTATATACGGATCCAGGTATTTTCTCATTAAGCTTGTTAGCAATATCCGGCATTTCTTTCCTCAACGCTTTGTAATCTTCAGATATCGTTTGCTTCATGGTATGCATATCTAAATATGCTCTATTAAACGGCCTGTGTAAGTTCTCTTTAAAAAACTCTATGTGGCTCTCACCTTGCTTGCCTTTACCAGCAAAAGCATAAGTTACTAATCCCATAAGATCTTCAGATCCCCAACCACCCATAGTTCGTTTACCTCCAGTTCTACCCATCTCTTGTCCCTTAGCCACACTGTAACTTTTTTCACCACCAACACCGGTAGATTGCTCTAATATACCATTAAAATCATTACTCAACTTAACTCTTTTACTTGATCTAGCTTGTTGTACTTTAGACTTAATATCAAGTTGGTCAAGCACATCTTTAACTGCCTTAACATTCCCCATCATATCATCGGCAAAATACATGTCATTATATCCTTCTGAAAACTTCTCTAGCATCCACATTGCCTTAGCTTTTCCCGTGCTATTACCTAACCCAGTTATATTCTCCAAAGGTATCTCTAAACCTTGAGATTTTAAAAACTCATATATAGGCACGGCTGATTCAGGTGGCCTAGCTGTTAAAACAAATTGATCCTTTAATCCAAATTTCTTAGCTCTATCTAATGCTTTTTGAAAAAATGGACCTTGCTCACCTTCTTTAACCACATTAAACTCTGAGAAATCAAACTCTGCTCCTTGTTCTTTTAATTCAGCTCCTTTACCCGCATATTCTCCAGCATTTAATCTACCTTTAATATACCCTTTAGTAAACGCATCTAATTTTTTAATTAATTCCGGGGGCATAGCATCCTTCATCTTCAAATTATCTGTATTAACCTCTGCGAATCGTTCTCCAAATAATTCCTGAAATCCTTTTTTATTTCCCATCACGGATTTATGATTACGTTCAACTATAAAGTCTTTTAATGATCTTTCTTTCCTAGCTTTATTCCTTGCTAACGCAACGTTTAAAGATGTCTCAACAAACATCATTTGAACATCATACCCAGCGTTTCTAAATTTCATAACTTGCGCTCCCATAGATACAGAACTAGCACCGGTTCCGTCTACTATTATACCATCTCCTTTACCTTGGAACTTCATTTGTTTACGTTGAGCTATATCTCTAGCTTCCCACTGTAAACTACCCCATTTACTAGCTTGCTCTGGGGTGAAATCTCTCATATCTTTTGGAAGTCCACTGTTTTTAGATAACCATTCAAGTGATATATCTTGATTAACTAATTTAAACCCTTGCTCTTCAAGACCTAATTTTTTTATAACACTAGATTTCCCAGCACCAGCACTCCCAGCCATAAATATAACTTTCTTTCCAGGTGAGGGTTTACCGCTTGGATTTGGTAAAGTATATCTTACTCCAGATTTTGTCTTCGCTAAAGTATCATCGAAGTCCCAGGTACTCATGCCTTTTCTTTTTTTCTTACCTTTTCTACCCTCAACCATAGCTTTATCTATCATTTCCATTCTTCTAACTACACCTGTTTTAGATAAGTTTACTTTTTTAGAAGAAAGACCTGTTGCTTTAAATTTAGTTTCCAAAGCTTTTGTAGCCGCAGCTTCTAAAGCTTTCATTCCAGGCGCAGCATTTAAATAAGAATCAAATAGCTCAGCGTATGTTTTATTAGTCTTTAAATCAAGCATCGATTCCATTATCTCTCTATTCAATAAGAAATTACCCTTTGCTGGACTATCCCAGTTAACTCCTTTCTTACCAGCATATATACCGGTAGTATTCCCATTGGCATCAATAACTTCTTGTAACTTTTTACTAATGATACTTTGCTTAAATTCTATAATTGATGGTTCTAAATTCTCTTTAAATAGTTTTTTATTTCCAGAACTACTAAGTATATTGTGTAATAAATTTCCACTAAAATTAGCCATTTGTAATTCATGTTCACTTCTATATCTTTTCGCTAAAGCTAAATGAAACTGAGTACTTCTATTTAACGGTATAGCGGTATGTGTAGCCAAACCTCTAAACATTCCCCCACCTAGATTAGTTTGCATTTGTAAAAAATAACTAACATTATTTATAGCTTCTTCCAAAGAACCTTCTTTCCCTGAATTTCTAGCGTTTTCAACATATTCAAATAATTTAGTTGATACATACTTCAGCATCTTCTGGTTTTCTTTTACCATTTTATGATAGCCCTTTACTGTTTTATCAGGAGATATTGACTCCTTGAAAGCATTACCATAACCTTCTCTACCTTTTTCAGTTGCAAGATCATATGTCTTATTAGTTTCAATATCGAGCAAAAGATTATCAGTTTTTCTTTGAGCCATGGTATTATCAATCGCTCTTACAAATCTTTGATCAGCAGGCAATTTTTCCTTTGCATTTCCTTTAGTTCCCAACACTAGCCCGTCACGAAATGTTTTATCCATCACCTTGTGTCTTAACCCCTCGTATTTTTCTGTTGTTTTATTGTACTTATAACCTTTTATTTTCGTAGATGTAGAGTGGAAAACGAGCTCCCTGTAACCCCATCGCTCTCCACCCATACCGCTTGTATTACCTATCATTTTTTTAGCCCATTTTATGTTTTTCTTGCCAAAAACATCAGCACTAAACGTGTTCCAAAATTCAGGTAAAAACTTTTGAGCAAATTGTTTAGAGAATATAGGATCTAATTCTCTCAAACTTTTTTTCTCATGAATATTTAAGTATGATTTTCCTGTTTCTAGATTTACCAGAGTTGGATCAATTCCATACTCCTTGGCTTTCTTTAATATAAGATTATTAACATCTTTAAATCCTTCTGCAAATTCTAATGGTTCTAATTGCGCACGTTTTGTTATTCCTACTGCTACTCTACCTTTCCCAACACCTTGTAGCAATGTACCATGCGTTTTATATTGTTGCAGATCAAGATTCATTTGTCCCAATATCCAATCACTGTAAGGTTCTAATTCAGGAGTTTTAGCAATTATTTCTAACATAGCTGCTCTAGATTCTTCACCTTTTCTTATTCTTGAAGCATACTCTTCGGTTATAAGTGTAACATCCTTAGATGATACACTCTTAGGGACAGTACCACGTATGTTTTCTTTTACATTATTTAAAACGTTTTCGAATTGTAAACCTTCATATATACCAGGATTTTTAGCTTTCAACATAGCTGCAAATCTAGGATTTTCTAATTGATTTCTAAGAACTTTATTTGTAACGCTAAACGCAATATGAGGTATAAGAGTAGTAATACGTTTTTGGTGTTCATCTTTTCTGCCTTTGAATATAAGATCTGTTAATATACCTTTTTTATAAGGTACTTTCTCCATCTTTATTCTACCCTCTGCTTTTTGAGATGGTGTTAATATTTTCCCAGCAATACCTTTTAATTCTTTAAACGTAAATTCACCAACTTCTTTATAAAGAGACTTAGCCCAAGTTTTACCTATATTTGTTGTCTCCGATGTAGACATATCTCTAGTTTCGGGTAAACCACCTTCAAAAATAGCTCGTTCATTCTTTTCTATTACAGATTTTGAATAATCATAGTAATCTTTCTTTGCCATACCAGGCTCTCTACCAAGCCAATTTTCAATTAATTCAATTGTTTCAGGATTAATTTTCTCTGCTATTTTAACTGACCTAAGATCTATGATTTCTGACGCAGCTAATATGTCTGTTGTATTCTTTCTTATGTTTACTAAATCTCTACCGGTGAAAGCGACCTCTCCATCTGGGTTTTTTAGATCTTTAGTCATATCTATTTTCTTAACACCCTTTGCTTCTCTTGCTCTGTCGTTAGCACTTTTGAACTCGTACTCTACAGCTTCAACACGTCCTTCTCCTTCCTCGTATTTAAAATTTGGATCATCTCTACTTATAAAAGCCCCCTCCTCTAAATAAGGTTCTGCTAGTTTATGAATACGCAAAGCTAACGTTTGCATGACAGTTTTAGTTAAATTTTGCTTACCTTTATATCCTTCTGCTATAGCTTGATCTATAAATTCTTGAGAACTAGTTTTAGCATTAAACTTTTTTTCTAAAGATTTTATTTGTTCTGTAGTTAATTTTTTATTACCTTCTTTATCAAATATAACAAACTTATCATTTTCAACAAAATCTTTTCTTTGATGATATTCCTCTATTATACCTTTTAATCCTCTATTTTTACTTCCTATAGTACCTTTAAGATCATATACCATATCTAAAGCTAATTCATATCTTTTTCCTGGATCATCATATATACTAGTTTTATACATACCCTTTATCATGTCGTATATTATAGGATCAAAATCTTTTCCAGCTACAGTCGTTCTAGGATTTTTAGGATCTGGTGCAATAAGATTATCTATAGATCTTTTTAAATCTACACCTTCTTTCCCTCTTACACTTTTATCGTATTTGCTTTGTGTTTCGGCAGATAATATTTTTACATCTTTAGAAGAAGTTCCCTTCATATACTTGTCAGTTGCTATTTCTTGTTTCTTTTCAGTTGTTGTACTGTTAGCTTCTATACCTTCTTTAAATGTACCCTCAGTTTCAACCTTCTTAAACATGTTAAGTTGTTTTTCTGTAACGGTACCAGACCTAACACTAACAGCAAAGTTACCTAGAAAATCTATAAGATCTTGTTTTGTTTTTAGATTATTACCAATGATAGGTAATTTTGCTCCAAACTGTTCTTCAGTAAATCTATTAATATCTTGTTTTAGATTCTTCCACGTTCCTTTACCGACTAAATCCGCGTAATGCCTAGGATTAGCTAATATCTCCGCAGCATAAGCAACAAACTCTTCTGCTTTCATTTCTTTAGTTTCTTTACCATATTGATTTTCAATCATTTCCTCTAAAGACATTTCTACTTCCTTACCCACCATATCCTCTGTAAACTTACCAAACTTCTTTTTAACTGGTTCTAAATATGTAAAACCCTTAAAAGAATCTTTAATCATACTTTTAAATTCTATAGCTTTTGTAGGATTGCTTTTAAATATATGTTGAAACACTAAATGTACAACTTCATGTGGAAGTTTACCAGGTTTTACTAAGTTAGTATCAATTCGCAACCATTGTCCACCGCTAGATCTTGGTGCTAATTCTGCTGCCGCGCCTTTATCTGCCCATTCACTTTTATTATTTGTTGGTTTAAAATGAACGTCAATCCCCATGCTTTTAAAAACTTCTCTAATATTACCTCCACCCTCATCTAACATCTTCTTAGCTTCTTCTGGATCTTGCCATCTATAAACTAAATCAATAGTATTTACTCTATGATTAACCATTTGATAAAGTTCATTAGCTTTATCCCGCTTATCTAATAATTTTTGATGAGGTTCAATACCTAATTTTTCCGCATCTCTTATTTCTTTTTCTACAGCTTCCTTTTTCTGAAACAGATCAGTTCTTAAACCTCTTAATCCCGCAGTAGTTCTTATAGCGTGTGGCATTAATCCATTACGTCCTTTTCCAACCCAACCCTTAGCGCCTATAATACCAAATACAAAAGCATCAACTATAAACTCTGATCTAGCTAAATCTAAATCACCATAGGCTTCATCAAACCAACCTTGTACTGATTGATTTCCTTTCGCATCTTCTATAGCGTGGTGTAAAGCATCTGCAGCTTTAACAGACACGGCTCCCGCCATCATGCTTTTTGAACCTTTTATAACAGTGTTTAGTTGATTATATTTACCAAGCTTAAACCAAGGCATAAATCTTCCGACGGCATAGAAACCAGCTCCAGCACCCATTTCATAGTGCTCACCAAAAGCTAAATTCATTTTTAACTCCTCTCTGAATAACCCATGGTATACGTGCCCGAGACCTGTGTTGGTCCAAGTTTTACCTACTGTTCCTCCACCCTTAAGTATATTCGCCGCGCGTACTCCAGCCTCCACATCAACAACCATAGCAGCTATAGCTTTGTCACCACCAACAATAGCTTCTTCAAATCTAGCGCTACCTCTCGTAGTTTTTGTTGCTTTTTCTATTGTTCTAATTTGCTTTTCTGTATATCTAACTCCTTTAGAGTTTTTATATATTTTACCAAGTTTACTAGTAAACCTAGCAAATCCAGCTGCCATTCCAGGAAGAGCTACGGCTGATGCAAGTCCCCCAGTTCCAACTTCAATAGCTCCTAAAGCTAATTCAATTGCTGCAAATTCTGCTATAGCTGGTAAAAATCCTACAACTCCTTCAAAAACCTTATAAGTATCACTTCGTTTAAATCTTTCCTTTTGATCTTCGGTCATTTGTAAACTTGTCGTGTTGACTATACTTTCTAAAATATCATTTTGTGCTCTTGAACTTATAATACCAAAATCCTCTGTAAGATTCTTAGGATCATCGCCAAACATAGATGTAACGCCTTCGTAAAATACTTCAGCTCCACGAGCTATATCACTGCCCACACCCCCACCTGAACCAACATCAATATTAAGGAAGTGCATGTTGCCTAACACCTCTTGTTTTCTTAATACATCTTTTCTATTATCTCTCCAATCTTTTAAAAATCTTTTAAACTTTGTAGACTTGTCGTCAGACTCATGCGTGTATTCACCTTCATCAAATTGAAACCATTTTCTTGTTTCTTTTTCAGTAAAAGTTTGCTCATCAACTTTTGAAGTTGAACCAAAATGACCTTCTGGTGAAGCAAAACCTGAATCGTCAAATCCATAATCCTTAGAAAATATTGCACTTCCTCCAGAGAACATATCCCAACCATCAGATTTAACTATTGTTTCATAATGCTCACCTAATAGTGATACTGGTAACTCGTATATATAGCCGTGTTTGTTTTTACCTTTTGGTAAGATTTTAAATCTTGCAAACTCGTTATAAACGGATTCATCGTTAATAGTAATACTAACTATTTCTTGACCTTTTTTATCACTTATATATTTTGCTTCTATATTTTTATTTAACTCTTGCTCTATACTTGATCCGTGATTGTAAACTTGATCGTTTATTTCATTTTCAGTGGTTACCATTTCATCTGAAGTATATGTAAAACTTGGAGTAGTTTCATCAAGTGGACTGATTGGATCTCCATTGTAAGTAACGTTTTGTGCATCTGCCTTTCTCCACCAAGGAGCAACAGCTGCTCTTGCTATCTTCATTTGCTTTTCCTTAGCTTTTAATTGAGCAAATAATTCAGGTGTTCTTTCTCCCTTTGCTAATTCTTGATATTCTAAAACTAATCTTCTAAGATTTCTAGCATCCTTATCTTGTGTTATTTTAGCCTCAAGAACTGTCTTACCATTTTCAACTACTTGATTAGATGTCCAATTATCTACTGTTAAATATTGCGCATATTCAGCTTCAACTTTATTAATTTCTTGTTTAGTTTGCAGTACTTGCTTCTTTTCTATAGCAATCCTAATAACTTCTTCTAAATTCCTTTCATCTAAGTTTTTATACTTATCACCCATGGTGAATCCGAACGCTCCATCTTCTTTTCCGAATTCTTCCTTTAAACGTTTTTGTAATTTATTATAAGACGCTTCTTCTCCTGGTTTTGTTAAAGCGTTAAAATTCTCAAAATCAGAACCTAGTTTGTCGAGGTTTGATTGATCACTAATCCACGCTTCAACAGCGTTAGAGGCGTCATTTAATTCTTCTTTATGTTTTGTTTTCTCTGCATTTCCATAAGAAGTATTCATCCACTTTACAATATCTTCTTCGGTACCTTTCCACATACCTTCTTTATGGTTAAGTTGATTATCTGAAAATATACTTCGTGCTACCACAGGATCACTTGTGTTTATATCAAAAGCTCCTTTTGTTAAACCCGTTGGTAATGCAAACACTCCAACTTCACCAGTTATATCATTTACTACTGTAACGCCATCTCTAAAAGGTGTGTCTTTAAGGTTTTTACCAAAAAATGTATCTTCATCTTTAAATGAAAAACCATATTTCCCATATTTTCCCTCAAGTTTTTCTATTATATCACCTTCACCTCTCCACCAATCATAATCTTGTAACTCATCTGTCGTAATATGATCTTCTTCATTAATAACTCCTGGTTTTGTATTAACACCGCTGTTTTCCCAATCTACATCCTCAACATCTAAATCATCAACATCTAAATCATCAACATCTAAATCATCAACATCAAGACTATCTATTTTAACACGTTCATCTTTCTTTCTTTTTTCTTCGTTTGCTAAGAACTCTTCTTTTTCTTTTTTTAATCTTTCCTCTTCTTCTATCCGCTTCTCTTCCTCTCCCTTTTTTATACTTTCCGAGGTAGTTTTAGTATAATATCCAAATTGTTTTAATGGTGATGGTTTTTTAGACATATTATTGTTGTTCTATATTTTTCTGAACTTCTCCAGCCGGTGTAGAATCTTCTATAATTTTATCTTGTTCCTTTTTTTGCTTTTCAAGATCAGCACCTGTTGGATAAATTTCCCCATCAAATGTGAAGTCTTTTCTACCTTCAGCCGCTGCTTTTGCTTTTTCTAATTTAAAACGTTTCTTTATTAAATCTTTTTGTTTTAATCGCATGACATCTATTCTACCTT
>Ga0115000_10004655_pt1 | contig 11198 bp, 5 predicted proteins | sample ArcticOcean_MG_C_6_FD_89690 | JGI IMG/M metagenome (GOLD analysis project Ga0115000, IMG submission 89690) | Marine microbial communities from western Arctic Ocean - ArcticOcean_MG_CB8_128 | ecosystem: Environmental > Aquatic > Marine > Oceanic | place: Arctic Ocean: Canada Basin | collected... | reverse complement strand
TATTTTTTGCTTCAAAGCGCTGCTTTCGTCTTTTCTAGTTTTGGCCAAACCTTCGAGTTCTCTTCGTAGGAGCTTTACCTGCCGCATCAACGTGTGCACTTCGTCGTTTTCATCGTGACGGTTATGATGATGTTGATTCGATGTTACGTTTCGGTTGGAGGCGTCTCCGAATGGATCTAAGCAGTTGTAATCGAAATCTTCATCATCTCCTCTGGAGACGTAACTTTTCGATTCCGGCGAAAACGGATCGTCGTACTCTTCTTCTTCTTCTTGTTCAGAAGTTTGATATGCCCGTGTGCGATGATGGTGATGAGCATGGAACTCGCGTTGATGCATTCTCTCTTCGTATTTTTCAAACTCTCGTCTTTTCTCGCTCGTCATTTCAATCGCATTCGCGAGTTCTCTCAACGCCTCTTCTCTTTTCACCGCGATTTTCTCCAGCTTTATTTTGGCTTTTTCAACCATCGTCGCGCACTTCATACCCAAAGCATCTATTTTCTTTTTCTGCCCGTCCAAAGCTTTCGTAAAACCTAATCCAGTGTTTGCTGTCATATCGAAAGTTTCCTCGACGGAGCGCGCGATCGTTTTCACCGCCTCTTTCACTCGCGCTTCCACCATTTTCTCGCACTCGATTTCCAACAATCGAATTTCTTTTCGAACTTCGCGTTCTTTCGATCTCGTTTCTCGCTCGAACCGTTCTATCTTTTCGTTGAACTCTTCTTTGGCTTTTGCTCGTGCTTCGGATACCGCCCGTTCCACCTCCCTTCTATATTTCGAGTATTCTCTCTCGGCGATCTCGTTCTTCTCTCTTTCGTATCTTTCGTACTGCTGTTCCTTTTGATTCTTTTCGTATTGCAAATGGAATTCGTGCTCCTTTTGCGCTCTCTCGAGCTCGTTCTGGTAGTGCTGCTTGTGTACCTCGACCTCTTTTCTGAGCAACGCTTCGTGCGCTTTCGAATTCTCCGCTTGCATTTGATCCCAATCGTTCAATTTCTTATACAAGTTCTTCACATTTGCCTTCAACGTCTCCCTCTCCGCGGTCATCTTGGATATTTCAAGTTTTGTCTGTTCGTTCTTTATCGCGTGTTCTTTCGCTTTCGCTTCTAAATCTCTCTCTAATTGCGCGCTCCTTTCGCGCTCTTTATGTAAAGCGACTTCCATGTCTAAAAATTCAGTCAAAGATATTTCGTTGGTGTTATTGTTGTTGTTCTCGGCTTTGTCGTCTTCCGCGGCGCTCGTCGTCGCCCGATGATTTTCGTTCTCCATCGACGTCCGTTTCCTCTCCTCCTCTTCCTTCTCTCTCTTCAACCTCTCCACTTCGTTCTCCAACTTCTTCATTTCTTTGTTCAACCTTTTCCTCTCTTGTTCCCAGAGTCTTTTCTCGTTCAGCAATTGAACCTGCGTTTCCTTCGCTTCGTTCTTCATCTGAAGTTTTTCCTTCTTGAAGAGCGCAACGGCAGTCTCTCCGAATTCCCTCGCCTCGTCTCGCTCTTTCGTTAACACGAGTATTTTCTTCTTCATCGTCATCATCGAGGAGGAGGACACCGACGACAACGGCGGAGGCGTCGTCGAGAAAGCAGAAGAAGAACGTTTGTTGTTGTTGTTGCTCTTCTTCGTCTTCTTTTCATCGTCATTGTCTGAATCGTCAACGCCTCCTCCTCCTAAAGAAGAAGAAGAGTTGTTGTTTTTTGGCGGAGGCGTGAACATCATCTCATAATACGTGTTATTACTCTTCTTCTTCAAATAGTATATCGTCGTCTCGGTCGTCGCGCAAAGTCATATTTCATCATCATCATCATCGTTGATGAGAAGAGGGGGCAAAAATTGTGTAAAATTATTGTGTAGACTTTTCTCTTCATTTTTTGACGAAATCACACACGAAAGAGGAGGACAGAAAAAGGGGATTTGATATTTGATGTGATGAAGACGACGACGGAAACGACGACGACTGAAGAAGAAGAAGAAGAAGAAATGAGGGGAGTCGATGGGAGCGCAAAAGAGAATACGAATAAAGAAGAAGAAGACGTAAACGACGACGGGACGACGAAGAAAGAAAATGACGACGATGTTGGAGTACTATTGAAACCTTCTTTGATGAAGGAGCGCAATAACAATAATAATAACGAGAATGATAACAACAACAACAACAACAACAAACATCAGTATCATCATCATCATTTATGGCTCGGGCGAAGAATGAAAATAGAACGAGGCACGGGAACCGCCGGCAACTCGTACAAGAGACCGACGATAGCTTGCATCGTCTTCCACGACCCGAGCGAGTCGCACCCGTTTCACGTGACGTTTGAAGATGGAACGAACGCGTGGGTGAGAATTGAGTGCACGTCGTTACCGACGTTGAACGTGAACGGACAGAACACGGCGAACGCATCTGCACTGGTGGCGGACGGGGAAATATTTATCCGAAACGAGGATTATAAAGCGAACACGCGGTTGGGGAGTCATGGGAAAGGAAACGGGAAGGAAAGTGGGGAGAAGAGCTTTGAATGGTTGGGGGATAAGTCAACCTTAGGGATCGCTATTAATAACAACGGTGGGGTGAACAAGCACGCGATGAATAATAATAATAATAATGATAAAAAAGGAGGACAACAGTATAACAATAGCCAGCAACAACAATACCAACGAAGACAACAACAGCTTCGACTCCAGCAACAACAACAACAGATGCGAAGGACGAACACGAGTAGCTTGGGACGACAACAGCAACAACGGAAACCGAAACGTGGGATGCAACAATATGGTAATAATAATAATAACAACAACAATAACAACAGCAACAGACGTGGGAATGGTACCGGCCAACAAGGTGGATATTTCAACGAAGCTGGTATGTATGACAACTCGTACATAGGTTTCGGAGGTATGCGAGTGAACGATAATTGGAACGCGAATAATAATAATAATAAAAACAACAACGCAAACGCAAACAGTTATAACTTCCAGCTTCAACAGTATCAGCAACAAATGCAACACTTGCAAATGCAGCAGCAACAACTTCAAATGCGATACAACAACGTTGCGAACAACAACAACAGCAACGGGAAAAAGAGCAAGAAGAAAAGCGCAAAGAAAGATACGCATAATAATACCATGAACGATCTGTACGGCAGTGGCAACATGATGAATTTGCCGCCATTGCAACTGCCACCGAACGCCACTCAGCAACAACGTTATTCAATGCTTCAACACCAAATGCAACAGCAACAGCACCAAATGCAACAACATATGTTTCAGCAGCAACAACAAATGCAACGTCAGCAGCAAATGCAAAGGCAGCGTCAGGAGCACCAACAACAACAGCAAAGACAACATCACAGCCAACAAAACGCGCAACAACAAAAATCGCACCATAAGAACACTGGTGGCGGTGGCGGTGGTACATCGTCACCTCGCGCGAAGAATAACAACACTGGAGCATCGCCTGCGAGAGGTTCCAGCCGTATGAATAACGATACGACGGAAATGTTAGCTCCGTCACAACCTACGCGACCTTTAGCCGCGACGTTGTTTGAGCAACACGAAATCGCGAGGTGTACCGTGTGTGGCAAGGTCTGTAAATCTCACCCTGGTTTTGTCGCGCACGTAAAAAAACACGCGGAAGAACATCCGGCGAAAGTTCGCGCAATGCTCGCCGCATCGAAAAAGTATCGATCCAAACAGCCGCATCGTAGCGCTGAATATCTCGAGAAAATGAACGCTGCGAACAACAGTAATAATACCATTAACACTGTAAGCGGAAAAATGACTACAAAAACGACATCGAGGGCAACGCGAGCCGAGCGAAAGCACTCACCGCATCCACAAGTGAACGAGTTTGGCATGTCTGGATTTGAACCGTACGTATCGGACGAAGAAGTGCCCACGGTCACTACCGGTCGCGCAAGACGCCAAGGTGCGGGACAGAAAATTGAAAGCGATTACGTCTATGCCGGAAAGATGGAGAAGATGCGAAGAGCGCGAGAGGGAAGAGGCGCGCGAGGAATGTCGCAAGAACCATCCATGCCGCCGCCACCACCACCACCGTCGCAACTACAACAACAACAACAATAACACACGTCGATGCCGCCGTACGACCCGAACATTCGTTCGGATAACAACAAAAAACGAACATTCGTGAACGTACCTCGAACGTGCGAAAAGTGCGGACGCGTGTGTGCTTCAGCCGTTGGACACGCCAGTCACGTCCGCGCGTGCAAGAAGCCGCGTCGGAGTTGAATCCATGTACTATTATTGATATACTTTTACAAAAACTCAAGACAAAGGAGAGACCCCTAAATTTCAAAGATACATTTTAATGCCAAAAATACGCGCTTTCATCACACACACAAATATGTCTTCGAAATCCTCCTCCTCCTCCTCTTCCGCGGACTCAATCGCCCGACACTTCATCCAGAAGTATTACACAACACTACACAATGCGCCTAAGAAAGTTCCGTCGATCTTTTATTCGCCTTTTGCGCACAGGGCCACTTCGTACGTTTCGAATGGCAACAACAACAACAAAACCAAAAACGGAGGTAAAGACGCAACAACTTCGAAAACAAACCTAACACTGCCCCCGAAGAACGAAGTTCAAGACTCACGCGCGTCTCTGCAATCACATTTCACTTCGCACGAGAAGTATTACATGGATTTCAACACGACGATTTCGAGTTTAGATGCCTCGGAGGTGACTTTTGTGCAAGACAAGACGCTGCTCGTGTTGGTTAAAGGAGCGTTTAGTAGCAGTAATAATCTAGGAGAGGAAAAGATCAGAAGGAATTTTTCGCAAACGTTTCTTTTGACGACGGCGAGGGGAGGAGGTCGAGTCGAGCACGGACAATACCACCAACAGCAACAACAACAACAAGAACAACAACAGTCGTACGAGTTTGTGTGTACGAACGAGTTATTACAGCTCAGCCGCGAGCATCAAATCGATAAAGGCGTTGGGACGAGAGATACGGGCGCAGACTTATACGACGACGCGGTGAAGGTGTTTCCTCCGTCGACGCCAAAACCAGTTGCGCAGACGCCTAGGAAACAACAAGAACGGCAACAGATGGCGCCAACAACACCGATACCCGCTCCGCGCCCAACTGGAGGAGGAGGAAGAGTAGAAGGCGGTAGGCGAACATCTTTTGGAGATAAGACGACGAAGCACGAGATGAAATTCATCGAGAAGCAAATCGACGCGCTTTATACAGAGAAAAAGGAACACAGGAGATTCGACGAGATGGATTCGGAGGTAGGAAGTGAAAGGTCCCCGGGAAGAAGCGATTCGAAGAAGACGCCGCCACCGGGGTACGAGAAAACGAAACCACTCGGTGATGTAAACTTGGCCGAGGCAAAGCAACAGCTTCTCGCTGAGTTGAAGCAGAAAAAGAAACCAACGCCGACCGCGGTTATTAAGCAAACGTCGTCTTCTCACGTCGTGTTTGTGAAAAATATTCATTTTCACACTCCTGCTTCGGCCATGAGAAGAGAGTTCTCCAAATTTGGCGACATAATATCGATCGATTTTGGATTCCCGAAAGACGATTTTGGAGAAGAGAGAAAGAAGTTTTGCTTCATTGAATATGCATCTCGCAGTGAGTGCGAAGCAGCTGTCGCGCAATCGAGCAACATCTTTGTCGATAGTCGCCGCTTAATTGTGCAGCACAGGACCGGCAAAGGACAACAATCGAAGTAATGGTATTAAAGAGGAGTGAACATTTTAGGGTGCGCTTATCGAACGTATGAGAGAGAGAGAGAGAGTGTGTGTGTGTGTGTGCGTGTTTTCGTGTTTCGCGATTTTATCAAAAAAAACTTCACCTTTTTTACAACAGTTGATTGCACAGCACAGCTCTCGATTTCTTTACTTTCGCATATTCTGCGTAAAGTTGTTGATGTATTGATTGAAAATACCATCGCCAGTTTTCGATTGAAAACTCTCCCCAGCCCCGAACAAATTTGCTGTTATTAGAAACATCTCCGGTATCTTCTTTTGCCCATCTGGTACCGTGGATTGAGCCGCACTCTTCGCGGACAAATCTTCCGCTTGCGCTTGAAGGAGTTTTTCCATAGTTTGCAGGGCGGCGAAGACGTGTCGGTCCTTTCTTCCTAAAGCCCTTATAGCCGATGGGAGTAATCGCGGTACGATATCCGTGGTGAGCGCATCTATCGCAGCGTCGTCACTCACTCCTTCCTTCACGGGACTCACCACAAGTTGACCTTTCGCATCTGGGGACTTTGGAGTAGTGCCGAACCACTCATGTTCCTTCCCAGTCGCGATCAGTTTTCTTATCGTATCCTCAGCGCGCATCCATCTGAAAGCTGGCTTTCTGCTGTCCATGAGATGAATCTTTGATAGTAAGCGCAAACTCGATAAGATATTCGCTATGTCATATAATCTTCGGATTTTCTTCTTCAACTCGTTATCGTTGAAGTCTTTCGTCGCTTTTGGACCAGTGCTGCCTTCACTCATCAACATCGCGGCGGCGGCGTCCTCCAGTCCCAAGACGCCATCTTCCGCTTCCATGAACAGCGTAATGAACTTTTGCGTCATCAAACTGAGCGACTTTTCTCTTCTCTCGGACGTTTCCTTCTTTCCAGCGGCGGTAGCTTTAGCTTTGTTCGCAGGAAGAGTAGGATCTTCTTCACCGTTTGCTACGGACTTGACACCATTAATTGCATCTTTACCGCCCGATTGAAACGGAAGTGAGTTTTCAAACACTTGCAACGAGAGCTTCTCCGGCAACTTGATGTCGAAAGATTCAGCGCCAAACTTTTCAATCTTCTCAATGGCGCTAGGGAGCCTGGAAACGCCAAACCACGCGTATTGGTTTTTGCCTTTTTTAACTACGACTTCAACAGCTTCTAAAACGTTTACGATGTCGTAAATTCTACGTCTTTCGACGCCTAATGTCGAGCACACTTCGTCTAACGAAATCAAATTCTCGTACCCAGAGCTGTACAAGCTGAGAAACCTTTCGCACAACAACGAGAGCGACTTCGATTGACGCGTCTTTTTATTGCTATTGCTCGTAGTATTCCCGTCGATATTGTAGTCAACAACCTCCGCTGCAAATTTCTCCGTTGTCGGTGTCGGCGTCGTCATCGGATCTTTCACATCGTTTTGAATGCTTTCATTCAACTCGTCTCTTTTCGTTGGCGCCTCCATTCGCGTCGCGGCAGCTTCAACTTCAGATGATGGCGGTGCTTCTTCTGCGGTAATAGCACCGCTTTTCTTCTTCGTCGCCTTTGTTGTAGGAGTAGACGCAGGAACACCGCCAGCAGTATTAGTATCTGAGGTCTCGCCAGCACCTCCACCGACAACCTTTCTCGTCCACGCTTTCAACAACGCCTTCTTCTCCTCTTTCGATTCCTCTTTCATCCCTTCACCTCTTTGCAACTTATCGAAAAACTTTTGCGCGTGCGATCGAATTTGCACCACTGTTTTCGTTCTCACGCGTTCTTCTAGCTTTTTCCACGCTCGACCGTACATTTTCAAACCATCCGTGAACAGCGCGTGCTCGGCGTCCGTCCACCGCTCGCGCGGTTGTTTCACCGTTGCCGAAGTCGTTTTCTTCGATGATGCTAACAATAATAACGGCGGCGGCGACGACGACGAGAGTGGTGCGTCTTCTGCTCTAGTATGTTCAATATCTACGCAATCAATCGTCATAGGATCTCTCGGTTGCCGTTCGTCTTCTTCTTCTTCTTCTTCTTCTTTTTCTTTTTCTTCTGCTATTTGTTCCCGCGTCGTCGTCTGAATCGTCGTCGTCTCGGCGGTTGCGACTGTGGTATTCACACCAAAAAAGCCTTCCCTCAACCCTTTCATGACCACTTCTCCTTCTTCCTTTCTCTTTCTCTTCGCGGCGACTCTTTCCTCCTCCGCCCCGCGAATGAATTCATCATCGTCTCCCTGTTCTGCATCTCTCATCGTCGTCGTCCCATCAACATCGCGCTTCTTCTTCTCCTCCTTCTTCTTCTTTAACTTCTTCTCCTGCGTGGTGTTCTTTTCGTCTTCTCCGTGAGTTTGAATTTTTTTTAATTTTTCCCGGGAAACTTCTTCTTCTGCATTTTTGATATCATCATCATCATCATCATCACGCGTTGTCGTCGTCTTCCTCTCTTCCATCATCATCATCATCATCGTAATGAGTATTTTGATATCGTCAAAATCCTCTGTTATGATAAAACCGTCGTGCTCTTCTGGCTGCGTGTACTAAACGTTTTTAAAGCTAATGTGTCAGTGTGTGTGTGTGTGTGTCGTTTTTGGTGAATTTTTGTGTGCTTTTTGGGGTGGGATTCTGGCAGCCTTTTTTCAGCTCTATTAACACATCATTTCTCATTGTCGACACACAACAAACACACGAAAAACAACAAAAAAACTCTCTCTCTACTCTCTCTCTCCTCTCTCTCTCTCCACTCTCTCTCTGTTCTCTCTGCTCTCTGAAGTAAAAGCAAGAAAAATGAACAACGGATTACGCGTGGCTGGAGGCGTGGCCAAGAAAAATGGTCGCTCGAAGACAGCGGAAGACATGTCAACGAGAGCGGCGTATCAAGGCATTCAGTTCTTGAAGTCGTACGGTCAACACATTCTAAAAAACCCGGCGATTGTGGATTCGATAATTCAGAAATCAGGAGCGAAAAGCACCGACGTCGCGTTAGAGATTGGACCAGGGACCGGGAACTTGACCATGAAATTGCTAGAGACGTGTAAGAAAGTCGTCGCGATCGAGTACGACGCGAGAATGGTTTTGGAGTTGCAACGGAGAGTGCAAGGGTCGCCGTACCAGTCGAAATTGGAAATCATACAAGGGGATTTCCTGAAGGTTGAGTTGCCGTATTTCGACGTGTGCGTGGCAAACGTGCCGTATCAGATTTCTTCGCCGCTGACGTTTAAGTTGCTCTCGCATCGACCACAGTTTCGAAGCGCGACGCTGATGTTTCAGAGAGAGTTTGCCATGCGAATGGTCGCTAAGGCTGGTGACGCGCAGTATTGTCGCTTGGCGGTGAACACGCATCTGTTGGCGAAGACGCAACACATTTTAAAAGTAGGGAAGAACAATTTCCGACCGCCGCCGAAAGTCGATTCGTCCGTGGTGAGAATCGAGCCAAGGAAACCTCCAGTGCAGGTGAACTTTCGAGAGTGGGATGGTTTAATTCGCTTGTGCTTTGGGAGGAAAAATAAGACGTTAGGGGGGATTTTTCGAACGAAAACGGTGTTGGAGTTGTTAACGAAGAACTATTTGACGTTTAAAGCAGTAAAGGTGAATTTATTAGATGACGACGCCATGGAATTAGCCGAGGAAGAGGCGAATAACAAGGAGAAACGACAGGAAGTCAAGGATCACGTGAAAGAGTTAATCGAAAAGGTATTAAACACGAACGGATACGTGGAGATGCGCTCGAGTAAAATGACGCAGGATGATTTCTTACAACTGTTGGCAGTGTTCAACGAACACGGCATACACTTTGTCGGTTAAGAGTGCACGATAATGACAGTTTTTGTTCACGCATGCGTTAGGTGCCCGCGCGTTTAGTTTGCATAGATACACATTTTAAATATAATAATATAGCAATTATACCTCCGAGTACTGGTACGTTCGAAATATAATAGTGTAGTTAAAAACAATTCGCATAGTAATTTAATCGATCAATTAAATCCAACCTTTGCAATAAGTATTCAACTTGCACGTCTTTCGTCATCGGCATGATCCACTTAAAGTACAAATCCGCGATGATTTCCGGCGCGACTTTATACTTTTGGTTTTCTGGATTCGTCAAAACTTTGCTCGCATCTGGAACTTCCTCGTTGATGTCTTGCCCGTAAAACGCCGCTTTGTTCGTGACTCTCGCCACCACTCTGTCTTCCACCGCTTGATTCGTCAACAACTGCATCAATCCGTTCCCGTCTTGTTTGCGAATCAACTCAGAATATTCATCCGGTTGCGCTCTAAACTTTGCCTCCGCGACAAATTTTCCGTAATGAATCCGTCTCGATATTAATTGCAAACAGTTCACGTCGCACAAGCCGGCGGACCCGTAGTTGTTATCATCGCCGCTCTCGCACATTCCCGGAACAATATTCTCCACGTACATCTCTTTAATTCTATCGTTGATATTAATTTTCAACGCGCATTCGTGCAAAACCTCCCCAAAGTTCATCGGTGGTATAACCAACGGCGGTAAACTTTCCGGGTAAAACGCGTGTTCGTCCGGCGAAGTGTACCTTCGAATTTTCCCATCCATCTGTTCTCGTTCTCTCAACATAAACTCAATCATCGAGCTTCTCACGCCAGTTTTCGCGTCGTAACACGGCACATCGATAGAGTTCCTTTTATAAATCTTATCGTTCACTTTATACTGCGAGCGTTCGATTAACGCGAAGATTATGGAGTCTTCTTGACGAATGAGCGACTGACGAACGTTATCGAGTTTCAATCGGTCGGACAAATCCGCAAAGTTCGGGTCATCGATCGAACTCATCGCCGCGCATACTTTTACCGACTTTACCGACGATGGTGATCTTCTTCTACCGCTGCTGCTGCTAGTGTTGTTGGTGTTGTTGTTGTTGTTGTTAATGTTGTTGTTGTTGTTAATGTTGTTCAGATAAACCGAGGGCGAGAATCCACGACGGGAAGAAGAGAAAGAGGACGAAGAAGAAGAAGAAGAAGACGTCAACGACGAAGACGACGACGCTCTGCGACGACGATGAGTGGACGTGACGCTGCTTCCGCTGCTCAAACAAGAGCAAAGCGCAGAAGAGGACGACATGATGAGAGAGTTGGAACTAAAAGTGAAGAAGAAGCTTGTTGTTTGTATTATTTTAGGTGTTTTTTTTCCAAAACAAAAATGGGGGAACTGACTGACTTCCTCAGTGAGCACTCTTTCCTTGTCATAGTATCGCACGCGCTTGCGCGCCTTAGCGACGCTTTTGAAAATGTATATTTATAAAGTTATTTGTACAAGGTCTCGTGTAATGATATTAAAAATGATATATAAGATACGCAGTTGTTGTTGTTGTCAGTAGTTCTGTAACACACTATGATTTTATATTCGAGACGAAAGAGCGCTTCCTCCTTTCTCTCTCGTCCTTCTTTCGTTTATTTTATTATTCCCAACGCCGACCGCCTCGAGTTCGTCGAGGTGTCTTCGAAGGCCCTCCTCCATACGAAGTCGTATTCTCTTCTGCGGCAGAGCGACCT
>Ga0115000_10004651_pt1 | contig 11202 bp, 12 predicted proteins | sample ArcticOcean_MG_C_6_FD_89690 | JGI IMG/M metagenome (GOLD analysis project Ga0115000, IMG submission 89690) | Marine microbial communities from western Arctic Ocean - ArcticOcean_MG_CB8_128 | ecosystem: Environmental > Aquatic > Marine > Oceanic | place: Arctic Ocean: Canada Basin | collected... | reverse complement strand
AAAATTATATTTAATCATGCAAAAACAGAATTATTTTGGATTGTCTCTGGCAGAAACGACTTGGACTATCTTATTGATAACGGGGTCAAATATTGGACTCCAGATTACCAGAGATCTGGGAGGACAGATGGAACACTTGGTCCCGTATACGGCTATCAGTGGAGGAATGCTAATGGCATCGATCAATTACAAAAAGTTCTTCAGGAGCTTAGGGAAAATCCCACCAGTAGACGACTCATGGTATCAGCTTGGAATGTTTCTGATCTTCACGATATGGTATTACCTCCTTGTCATTACAATTTCCAGTTATTTTTTAATGACGGGCAGTTAGATTTAATGTGGCAACAAAGAAGTGCAGATGTATTTCTAGGATTACCTTATGATATAACTATGTATGGTTTGTTATTAGAAATGATAGCAGAAGGCGCTGGTTGTAAAGCAGGTAAATTAATAGCTAGCTTAGGCGATTGTCATTTATACAATAATCATTTAGAGCAAGCTGAAGAATATATTGCAGCAAAGCAGTATGATCTACCCAAACTTAAAATGGGATGGGGAGGTATCAAATTAAGAGAAGGTGCAAACGATTTTGTATTTATTCCTAATAAAGATACTATAACATTAGAAGGATATAATCACAGTCCTGCTATTAAAGCAGAATTATCTGTAGGAAAATAAAACAATATGGAAGAAATATATTATATTTATCACATACCTAATAAAAAAATCGGTGTAACACGTGATTTAAAGAGTAGAGTTACGCTTGTGCAGGGCTATAAGCCTGGGGAATATGAAGTTCTAGATTCTTCGTCCGATATTAATTATATATCAAAGCGAGAAATAGAGCTTCAAAAGTTTTATGGGTATAGAGTTGATAGAACATTATATAAAAATTTAGTAAATAAAAAAATGAAAATAAACGCAACAGAGCAAACTTCAACGTTCCCTTGTAGCAAATCCAAACTTAAATCTACATTGAATAAAAATGTAGGCTTAACATGGCAAACGCCATTAGGAGAATTTACAATAAACGATGACTCAATTAAATGGATGGTAGCTAATTCACACAAGTCTATGTATGATGATACCAGAACTTACATTTACAACAAAGCTTTTTATGAAGCACTATTAGCTGAACCTAAGTACAACAATGAAGAATTGTTTGACTTAATTAGACAATGGGCAAAGGATAGAGGCTTATACGAAAAAGGAGATGTTAAAACACAATTAATAAAATTATATGAAGAAACAGGAGAATTATCACGATCCACTCTTAAGAATGATCAAGAAGGTGTTATCGATGCTATTGGTGATAGCATTGTTGTTCTTACTAATCTTGCCGAACTCAACGGTGTTTCAATTGAAACTTGTATGCAGTCTGCTTATGATGAGATATCTAATAGAACTGGGAGAATGCTAAACGGAACATTTGTAAAAGATTAATATGGAAATAAGAGATAAAATAATAGAATCAGTAGTAAAAAAGTTTATTAACAGATCTGATGTAGGTTACAAAAAGTACGGCGTTACTTTACATAAAGATGACCAACCCTTAGATACATGGCTTCAACATATTCAAGAAGAATTAATGGATGCTGTCAACTATATAGAAAAAACAAGACACGCATTAAAAGATGAAATAGAAGACTGTTATTTAAGAGATCTTAAAGCAAAAGAATAATGTACAAAAGAAGAAGACCTACTAGAAAAAAGGGTCCTGTACAATCTAAGAAGATTAGTTATGATGGACATAACTTTGCATCAGGATTAGAGAAGTATATGTATATGGCCTTAACAAATGCAAAAATAAAAGCTAAATACGAAGGCGAAACTTTTGTACTATTAAATGGATTTCATTTTGAAAATGAAGTTTATGAGAGACAAGCTAACTCAAAAGGAGAATTTATAAACAGAGGAGAAAAAAGAATATTGCCAATAAAATACACACCTGACTTTATAGGTGATGATTTTATAATTGAAACTAAAGGTAGACCTAATGAATCATTCCCTATTAGATGGAAGTTATTTAAAAAATTAGTTACTGAACAGTTCCCAAGCTATATACTTTTTAAACCGCAAAATCACAAAGAATGCGACAGAGTAATAGAAATTCTGAAAAACAAAAAAAGTTAGCAAGATTAAAGTACACAGAAAGGCAAGTTGATAAACATATTAAATGGGCCGTTAATAGAGGATTTCTTAGGTGGAAAGAGCTTATGGAAATTCACAATAAATATAATATAAAAGTATATGAATAGAGTTTGGAGAATATCTGTAGGTTTATATCCAGGGGTATTAATAGGAATTAGATCCTATGATTTAGACGAAGTAGTGTCACACGTGCTATACCTACCATTTATGGATATAGCTTTAGAAATAATGAAACAAGATAAAGAAGATTAATATGGGATTATTTAATGAAAGAATAGCTTACAAACCTTTTGAGTACCCAGAGTACTACACTGAAGGTTGGTTAAAACAAGCGCAAGCATTTTGGTTACACACGGAAATACCAATGAGTGGTGACGTAAAAGACTGGAATGAAAGATTAACAACTTCTGAAAAACATCTGGTAGGAAATATACTATTAGGATTTGCACAAACAGAATGTGCGGTATCAGATTATTGGACACAAAAAGTAGTTGGGTGGTTTCCTAAACATGAAATACAGCAGATGGCTATGATGTTTGGATCGCAAGAAACTATTCACGCTGTAGCTTATTCATATTTAAACGAAACTTTAGGTCTTGAAGACTTTGAGGCTTTTTTACACGAACCTGCTACTGCGGATAGATTTGAAAATTTAGTTAGTTATGAAGGAAAAGATAAAATTGGTATTGCCAAAAGTTTGGCGGTTTTTAGCGCTTTCGCTGAAGGTGTTTCGTTATATTCTGCTTTTGCTGTTTTATACAGCTTTCAGCTTAGAAACTTACTTAAAGGAGTTGGCCAACAAATGAAGTGGTCAGTAAGAGATGAATCATTACATTCAAAAATGGGTTGTCAATTGTTTAGACATATGTGTGAAGAAATACCAGACTTAAAAGAAGAATGTAAAAACCACGTATTAGAGGCAGCTGATATTATGGTAGACCTTGAATTAAAATACATTGATAAAATGTTTGAAAAAGGTGATATAGAAAATCTTAAGAAAGAAGATTTAAAAAACTTTATAAAGAAAAGAACAAATGAAAAAATTGTTGAATTGGGTTACAGTGAAGAAGCAAAACATTTTAAATTCGATACAATCAGCGCAAGTAACTTGGATTGGTTTTATCATCTTACTGGAGGTGTTACTCACACTGACTTTTTTGCTATCAGGCCTACGGACTACTCTAAGGCGAATGAAGGCGAAGACTTTGAAGATATTTGGTAGTATATTAATACTAACATTTTTAAGTTGCGCTAAACAAGATGTTGAAGTTGAGTGTGATTTAAAAATAATAAACGCATATGCTGTTAAAAAATGTAACACCTATGCAGCTAACGAGGAGTGTATAAGTGAGGTGGTTTATTTAATAACTACATCTTGTGGAATTAATTAAAATTAAATTATGAAAGAATCAGAACTAATAATAATGAAAAGAAAAATAGAACAGCTTGGAGGATTGATGCAGGGTGTTCTTCAAGAACTAAATAACCTTAGAGATCTATCTGTAGGTACATTAGAAACTGTAAAAAGATTACCTGGATATAAAAAAGCAATAACAAAATTAACTGAAGAATTAAAAGAAAATAAAGAAGATGTGGAATAACAACTGGAAGAAAGGTGAAGACTACCCCGTGTGGGGCGATACGGAGGTGTATAAGAAGACTATTTCAGGTGGGTATCTATTACAGAGCGAATCACCTAAAGATGCTTATATGAGAGTTTCTAAAGCAGTTGCTAGAAGGTTATATAAACCAGAATTAGCAGATAAGTTTTTTGATTACATTTGGAAAGGGTGGCTTTGTTTAGCTTCACCTGTTTTATCAAATACTGGAACTGATAGAGGTTTACCTATTAGTTGTTTCGGTATTGATGTAGCTGATAGTATTATGGATATAGGTAATAAGAATCTTGAAATGATGTTGCTTGCAAAGCACGGAGGCGGTGTAGGTATTGGTGTTAACATGATTAGACCAGCAGGATCGACTATAGCTGGTAATGGAACATCAGATGGTGTTGTACCGTTTTGTAAAGTATATGATTCAACTATCCTCGCTACTAATCAAGGGTCAGTTAGAAGAGGTGCGGCATCTGTTAATATAAACATTGATCACCCGGACTTTTTAGATTGGTTGGAAATTAGAGAACCTAAAGGTGATGTTAATAGACAATCGCTTAATTTACATCAATGTGCTGTAGTAGGTGATAAGTTTATGAGAAGACTTGAAGAAGGACAACCAGAAGCAAGAAAAAAATGGAGTAGACTACTACAGAAAAGAAAAGCTACAGGTGAACCTTATGTAATGTTTAAAGGTAATATTAATAAAAACAATCCTAAAGCTTATAAAGCGAATAGCTTAAAAGTTCACATGACTAATATATGTTCTGAGATTACATTACACACAGATGAATCACATTCTTTTGTATGTTGTTTATCTTCTGTTAATTTAGCTAAGTATGATGAATGGAAAAATAGTGATTTGATTTATGATGCTACTTGGTTTTTAGACGGAGTATTAGAAGAATTTATACAAAGAGCCAAGAATATGCGTGGATTTGGTAATGCAGTTAGATCTGCTGAAAAAGGAAGAGCATTAGGTTTAGGTGTATTAGGTTGGCATACTTTATTACAACAGAAAGGAATTGCTTTTGAAGGATTAACTGCGCAGTTTAAAACAAGAGAAATATTTTCACAGCTAAAACTGGAAACTGAAAGAGCAATTAGAGATCAAGCTGATGTATATGGTGAGCCATTATGGTGTGTAGGTACAGGAATGAGAAACACACACTTAAGAGCTGTAGCACCAACAGTATCAAATAGTAAATTATCTGGTAATGTATCACCAGGAATTGAACCTTGGGCTGCTAATGTATTTACAGAGCAATCTGCTAAAGGTACATTTATAAGAAAGAATAGAGAATTAGAAAAAATATTCAGAAAATTAAATATAAACACACAGAAAACTTGGGATAAAGTATTAAAAGACAAAGGATCTGTGCAAGGAATAAAAGAATTAAATGGTTACTATTACGATAATAGTGGCAAGCTTACTCAGGAAGAAGTTGGCGAGCCAGTTAAAAATGTTTTCAAAACGTTTAAGGAAATAAATCAACTAGAATTAGTTAATCAGGCGGGTATAAGACAAACTTATATTGATCAGTCTGTAAGTTTGAATCTTGCGTTTCCATCACAAGCAGAACCTAGATGGATTAATAGAGTTCATATGGAAGCTTGGAAGCGAGGAATTAAAACTTTATACTACACGAGAACAGAGAGTGTTCTCAGAGGCGATATTGCAGCGGAGGCAATGAATCCAGATTGCTTAAGTTGCGATGGTTAGTTTTGTTTTGTTTATTAATATGAAGGGAATCTAATTTTTGGTTCCCTTTGTATTTTATAGTACTCCAAGGCCAAGTCTCATCTAACTTATTTACAACTGTAGATTTTATTGTGTAACACGAAACAAATGTTAAAACAAGTAAAGCTAATAAAAGTTTCTTATATAATGCTATACATTGCTTTTCCATTAACTCTTGTGGCTTTTAAACATCTGTTTCTATTCTGTTCTTCAGATACATAACTTATATGTACCCAATCAGGGTTTTTATCTGTACCAAACTCCCAAATCATTTGATCAAAGCTTAAATTTTCTTTTATATATTTATACATCTCAGCATTGGTCTTATATCTAAATGTATCATCAATGTCCATAGCTCTACCCTCACAGTGCTGTGATCTAGAACTTCCCCCTATAGCTTTATTCAAAGCAACAGATCTATAAAAAGAATTAATTTTTATTGGTCCACCAACCCATTCGCGTAAAGGCTCAAACACATTTATAGCAACAGCATTCATATTACCTAAATGATATTCCTCTGGAGAATTACCAATGTTTAATCTCATCGCTGTATTTGATTTAATTCCTTCTTTATATGAAATGTGTTTACTTATCTTTTCCATTTTTGCAATATATGACGTGCGGTTCAAATTTATCTTTCATTATTTCTTTAATATTGTTGCTGAATTCTTTTTAACTTTCATTTTAGAAGTAAACTCTCCTGTTTTCCTGTTTTTAAAAGTTTTTTCATTATTATAATCAATCTTACCCGGTATAAAATTCCTTGTAACTGTTTCGCCTGGTTTTAGAGAAACTGGTGGTAGTGTAGCTGATTTTGCTTTCATCCTATTATGTGCTTGAACCACGTTCTTAATACGCCCTGTTGTAGAAACTACTGAATCTTTTTTTTGATCAAAATCAGGAAAAACTTGTTTAGACTCTTGCACATAACCTTCAAATTTTTTCTTTTTAGCCTCTTTTAATTTTCTTGCTTTTCTAGATATTTTTACTGGCTTATTTAACCTACTTAATGTGTCTGTTTGCTTTTTATTAAAAGTTCCAGGTGTGTCAAGTTCTTTGCTACCAGGTTTTTGTTTAAAATTTCCCATAATATTATTTTTTTGATTTATTATTCTAGTTGGTTGTCCCAACTTTATGACATTTAATTATTAATCCACTTGCGTACGCGGATGGAAATACTCTATATTTTGCTTTTACTTTTTTATAACACGCGTCTTTTGGCATAACTATTTAATTTTACATTCTTTAGTTTTTCTTTTAACTGATCTTTCTTTTAATCCTCTTGTTTTTACTCTTGATTCTTCTTTTTCAAATTCATCTATATTAACATCGTAAGGGCTCCAACCTAATGATAATGCAACAGATTGCCACCATTCCGTTTCTTCTTCAAAAGCTGTTCTTAAGTTATTTAATTTCTTTAAAGCTCTATCAGCTGGTAAATTAATACCAAATGAAAGTGCTTCAGCACCCGCTAATATAGCTGGGTTTTTAGAATCTAGCCCAAGTTTCTTCATTTTTTCTAACTCTTGTTTATAAATAAACTTTTTACTTATGCTATAAACTTGCCTAACTTTTTTATTTATAGGTGGTGATATTGCGCTTAATGCTTTTATAACATTTTCTTCTTTAGTGTCTTCTTTTAATATCTCTATTATTAAATTCTTACTAGTAGATATTAGTGCTCCATAAACACCAGAACCTTTTATTACTGAATCAGCCATTCCATTAACTAAATTGAAATATCTTTGTTTTTCTCTTTTTTCTTCATCGTCAGTTTCAGGTGTATCAAACATTATAGAAAATAAAGCTTGTTGTGACGCATAAAATACAGCATTTTGTACACCTAAATACCATATTATTTTACTTACATTAGTTTTAGTATCACCTCTACGGTTTATTAAATCAAGCATTGCTTTTTTAGCAAGTCTGTTATATTGCATTGGTGTGTTTTGAAAAGCTAATATAAGTCTTCCCGCAAACCCAGCTTGTTCCATTGATATTTTATCAGGTCTTGATGATTGCTGTGAATCTTCTGATATTTCTCTAAAATCTTTAAAAGCTTGTGTTTCCGCTTCTTCTTGAGACATACCGTCGTTTTTATATTTATTTGTTCTGTTTCTATAAAAACTCGCACCCCCTAAAGCAATAGCAAAACTATCTGCCATCTGTGTCGGTAAAAATCCCTTCTTTAATATTGTTGCAAGCATTGCTTCAACTTTATTAGTTGAATTTACAGCTGTTGCTATTTCTTGTTCATTAATATCTGTTTTTAAACCAGATCTTCTTGATTTTAAATAATCAGAATTAAATATAAATGTAAAGTCTTTTGCAAATTGCCCTGTATTTTTCCAGGCTTTTGCAACCTCTATAGGATTATTGTCGTGCCAGTTAGTAAAGTTTACATTTGATAATGTTTGCAGAATTGCTGATCTTGTATTAAAGAACATAATATTACCAATGGCATTGTTGGTCCAATTTAATATACTATCACCTTGTTGATCTAATTGATATGATCTATTTCTTCCCGTGTGTATTCTATATAACGCACTTTCTAAGGCTTTTACAAATTTTGTGCCATAAACAGCCTTAATCTTATTTAAATTAGCCCCGGATAGGTTACCTTTGTTTTTGTCAAATGCGCCAAATATGCCGTCTATATTATCAAAGAAAGATTTAAACGCTTCTTCTCTTGTTACGCTGTTTGTAAAGTTTAATAAATCCGTAGTTATAGTACCGCTTATCCATGTTCTATCCTTAGGTGGTGGGTATTTTCTATCATTGTTAACATACGCATCTTTAATAGCCGACTCAAAAGCTTTTATATCAAAATTCTGTCTAATATGAGTGTTTATTCTTTTTACTTGGTTTTCTTTCATACCAATTAACTTTTCAAGATTATATCCTGAATTAGACCAAATATGTATTCTTATAGCTTGGTCTACTGTATATCCATCTATAGCTTCTTTTGTAAAATCAATTTTAGATTCAGCCGCTAATTTTTTAGCTTCTTCTAAATAAATATTTGCAGATTGTTGAGCTACTTCAAAACGTATAAATGATTCTGTTAATGGCGTTGATATGTTTTCCTTAATCCATTTTAAATGTGCATCACCTTGTTTCCCTTCCCCTGCAAATCTGTATAATAAACCTAATAAATCTTCAGCGGAATATGGTACAAATATTTTAAGCTTATTAGCTTTTCTACCTATGTTTCTACCTTGCGCTTCTGAATACTCCTTATCTGCTGCTATGCCTTTTGTTTCTTCAATTATTTGATTAAACTCAGTTCCTAGCTCAGATTGTTTTTCTTGTTGTAGTTTTTCATTAAAACCAAAACGCTCACCTGTTTCTTGATTTCTAATTATAACACCATCATACTTACCTAAAGCTTTTATTTTTTCATTAAATATTCTTTTAGTAGGATGATTTTTGCCATTTTTATATTCATCAGATTGTTTAGTTCTTAATTTAATTTCCTTTGAGTCTAAAGTTTTTGATAATTTTTTATCAATTACAGCAACAGCATAGTCAGACAGTATTTTATCAATATCAATATTCTTATTGTAATAATACTTATTAATCATCATAGTGTTTATATACGACGCTGGTGATAAATGTTCAAATGAAGTTTCAGCTCCTTTTTTTAAATTATCTTGATAATATAATACAGGTGCAGCTAATTTTAAAATAGAATTTTTATTTTCTGTTGTTGTAGAAAGAATCATTGCTATTTGGTTTTTATCTGCATTTTTTATTGCAAATTGTGCAAGTTCTTTATAAAATAACATAGCGTCTGCCGCTCTTATCTTATCTTCAGCAAAATTAAATTTTTTGTTTACTGCTGGAAGTGTTTTATATTTTTTTACTTTAGGCTCTTTAAAATTTGGAAAAGTTTTTTTGAACCACTTAAAATAAGCTGTTTCTCTGTTAAATAAAGTAGGCCTGCCACCATATAATCCTCTTGCTCCAAATGTTTGTTGACCTAACAAATGAAATAATTCTGGAATATTTATATCAGTTCTATCTTGATTTTTTTCAACAAAATTTTCTAAAACTTTTATTGATTTGTTAACTTCACTATCGTTTTTAAACAAACTACGAAGAGTTATTTTTTTACCTTTTGCATCTTTACCTAATTTCATAACAGTAGGCATATCTCCTGTAAATATATCTTCTAGACTCGATAAAATAGCCTCTTCATTAATTTTAATTCCTTCTTTTTCTCTAGTTACATTGTTCCTAATAGCTTTTTCAATGTCAGGATTTATTTCTAAATTACCATATTTATCTTGAACAGCCTTAACAGCTAATCCAATTGCGTTGGCAATACCGTCTCCAGCTTTTAATGAAGCTTTTATTGTTTTAATAACTAATTTAGCGGCAGCAATAGCCAGTTCAGGAGCAACAAGACTAAATCTTAAAGTATTACTTTGTTGTTGTTTATTAAGCCATTCTAATCCCCTATCTAATTCTCTAACTATTCTGTCAAGATAATCTTCTGGAACTTTTTTACCTTCTAATTCCTGTACAGCTTTAAATTTTTCAGCAACCTTAGGATCTGATAATACACCAACAACTTCATCTCTTGCTAACTGGTCAGCAATCTGTGTTGCTATCGATGTTTTTCTATCACTTCTTGCAGCGGATTTAAGCCCTCTATCTGTAAAATAATTAATGAATTCATCTTTAACATCTTTAAATTCTTTTTTTACAAACACTTCTTTACCTACTTCTGTTCTTTCTCTAAATGGCTTACCTGTTTTAGGGTCAACCTGTTTTTCAGCAAACTGCGAAAAGCTTTTAGTTATTACATCTAGCGGTAATGAGTTATATATTGCCTCAGCATTATCCTCTAAAAATGCAGCAAACTCGTCACTGTCTTTTCCAAATATACCGTCTTTTTTAACTAAATCAGTTAATTCATCTTTAAAAGCTTTTACTACTTTTTTCTTAAAGCCTTTATCTGTAACAGGTGGCAAGCTAGTACCAAATACTTTTGTAACAGCCTCTTTAATTTTCCCAACAGTTTCTTCTTCTAATCCAAATTCAGCCTTAAGTTTAGTACCAACTTCATCTAAAACTTGTGTAGACTCTTCAGCTATAACTCCCTCAACTTCCATTTCTGTAATATCCTGCTTAGGAGCCATTTCAAACTTCCCAGTTTCCTTGTTTTTTTGTGAGCCTGTTAATTTAGCAATTGATTTATTTAATCTTAAATTTAGGTATGATCTTGCGTATGAACCAAACTCACCTTTTTCAGGAGTAAACGTTCTTATTAACTCTAAAAATTCAAGATTAGCTTCAGCTATTAAGCTTTCTTTCTGCAATCCCGAATCTTTACTTGGGTCATACTTTTTGTTTACAACATCATTTATCAACCCTTGATTAGTAATAAATAATTCACCTTGGGCATCAGAGATTTTTTTCTGAGCTTGGCCTTTTTCAATTGCTGTTGATTCAGGGTCGTTAATTATTCCCTGTAGCGTCGGGTCTTTTATTATAGCCATTAAATCTTTATTCTTTATAGCTATTTTTTTATTTTCTTCACTCACAATTGTAGTTGAAGATGGTGCTGCAGAAAATTCTGTATTAACTATTTCTTGTATTTCTTGATTAATACCATCAATTTCATTATTTATTCGATCCTGCATTGTATCAGGATCTAATCCTTCTTTTTCTTTTTGTTTTTGTTTTTTT
>Ga0115000_10004650_pt1 | contig 11203 bp, 10 predicted proteins | sample ArcticOcean_MG_C_6_FD_89690 | JGI IMG/M metagenome (GOLD analysis project Ga0115000, IMG submission 89690) | Marine microbial communities from western Arctic Ocean - ArcticOcean_MG_CB8_128 | ecosystem: Environmental > Aquatic > Marine > Oceanic | place: Arctic Ocean: Canada Basin | collected... | reverse complement strand
TCTTCATCAGCCCCTGGGCCTTCTCCAACAAAGACAAGGTCGGCATTAGGGTTGCCTGAACCAAATACAATAGATTTTCGAGTAGCATATAATTTACAGCGAGTACACTCTCCTAATTCTTTCTGGACGTCATCGATACTAAGTAGAGATTTTGTGCGGACTAATTTTGGGTTATTCATGGTTTTCTTTTGAGAGATTTCAACAGAAGAAGGAGAAGATTTATTTTTATTAAACCCGTTTAAAGATGAGGGTGTTAATTCCATTGGGATTTCCGAATAGCCGTAATCTTTAAGGAAAATTAGATAATTCTTCAGTTTTCTAAGCAAATCGTTTCTTTGTGGTATGTCCATAATAAAAATGAGAGTATCAAAAGGCTTCATTCAAAACAACATGAATTGAGATACTATGTAAAGAGCCAACTAAAGCAATACATATCACCACATAATGAATATTTCTTATCTTAAAGTAAGAAATTATTTTAATGTTTTTGCGATTGAGTCTTTTAGAAGGTTGGTTTATTATAGGTTTTCATAAATTAATTTATTAGGGATGTTAATATGTCTGGTCTAAAAAGTTCATGGGAGCTTAGCCTTGAGAAGTCCGAAAAACTTGTGCCTGAGCTGAAAAATAAAAAAAAAGTAACAGATAAGCAAAAGCAAATAATAAGTGATATTCGTCAGGAATATAAAGCTAAAATTGCAGATAAAGATATAATGCTTCAGGATAAGCTGAAAAAACTTCATGATCAAATTCCTCCTAATGAAATATCTATTGTAACCGAACAATTGCAAGTTGAGTTTTCTGAGCAGAAGAAATCTTTGGTGGATGAAATGGAGCAGGAAATCGAATCTGCTCGTAATTAAAGTTACCCCGACTTTGAACCTTCCGTCACGGCAGTACTTTTTTAACTAATTAGTACTCCCTAAACTCTTCAAGAAATATATTTTAATGAAAAGTGTTATACGAAAACTAATTATTAGTTCGCTAGATAAGGCCAAGAACTGTGGCGAACTTGAATTACTTACTATTCCTGAAATTGTTGTGGAAAAACCAAAAGATGATAAGTTTGGGGATTTTTCTACATCACTTCCTATGATGATCGCAAAATCTGAGAAAATGAAGCCTCATGAAATAGCGAAAATTTTATCTAACCATCTTAAAAGTGAAGAAAATCAGATTGCCTCAATTGATATTGCTGGGCCAGGATTTATAAATTTAAAAATGGATCCAAATTTCTTTTTAAGTCGTTTATCAAGAGTTGCAGAACAAGGAAATCAATATGGTTCGTCTAACTCCGGTAAAGGAAAAAAAGTTCTACTTGAGTTTGTAAGCGCTAATCCAACAGGCCCCCTTCACGTTGGCCATGGTAGAGGAGCGGCAGTAGGTGATATGCTGGGCCGTCTTCTTTTGTTAGCGGGGTATGACGTAAGCACAGAGTATTATATCAATGATGTTGGAAATCAAATGAATACCCTTGGTCGATCGACTTTATCACGCTATAGAGAAATACTGGGAGTGAAAAATGAATTTTTATCTGACTACTATCAAGGTGATTATGTAAAAGAAATAGCAAAGGAAATACATGATAAACATGGTAGTGAATTTTTAGATTCAGAAGATGAGCAAGCTCTCCCATTTTTTCGTAATTATGCTCTTAATTCAATCTTAGAGGGTATTAAAACTGATCTTGTAAGATTTGGTGTTAAATTTGATCGATGGTTTAGTGAAAAACAATTATATGATGAGAAATTAGTCGATTCAGCTGTTAATTGGTTGAGAGAAAAAAAATATGTTTACGACAGCGAAGGAGCGGTATGGTTAAAATCTACAGTATTTAAAGATGAGAAAGATCGAGTACTTATTAAGCAGTCTGGTGAAAAAACTTATTTTTGCTCGGATATCGCATATCATAAAAATAAAATCGATCGTGGGTTTGAGTGGGTAGTTGATTTATGGGGTGCTGATCACCATGGATATGTTCCCCGAATGAATGCGGCTTTGCAAGCGATGGGTTACGATGAAAATCTTTTCAAGGTATTGCTTGTTCAATTTGTGGCTTTGAAACGTGAAGGTAAAAAAGTTTCTATGTCGACTCGGTCGGGAGAGTTTGAAACACTAGCAGATGTTATTAAGGAAGTAGGGGTTGATGCAGCTCGATATTTTTTTCTTATGCGTAGTTCAGATAGTCACCTTGACTTTGACCTTGAGTTAGCTAAAAAAGAAACACCAGAAAACCCAGTTTTTTATATCCAATATGCACATGCTCGTATATGTAGTATTTTTAGGGCTGCAGTCGAACAGGGGATTAGCATATTAGATTATACTGATGTTGACTTGAGGCCATTAAATAATGAAGAAGAATTTGTGTTGATCAAAAAAATACTCACTTTTACGGAAACTGTTGAAAAAAGTGCTGAATTATTAGAAGTTCATCGTATCGCATTTTACCTTCAGGACCTTGTCGGTTCTTTTCACAGTTACTACTCACGGCATCGAGTATTGAGTAGCGATCAATGCTTATCTTCAGCGCGTTTATTTTTAATGGATTGCCTTCGTATTACAATTCGTAATGGTCTTGCCGTTATGGGTGTTTCAGCACCTGAAAAAATGTAGTGAAGTGCTCTGCATTATGTTTTATTTTTTATTCCGTCATAAATGAGCTCATTATTTAAAAATTTTTTATTAATCTTGATTGTTTGTTTAGTTGGGGTAACCTTAATTAAGGGTATTACGATTTATTTAGATAAAGTAAGTGTGCCCCAGAAGAAACAAATTGCATCCAAACCTAAGAATTTTAATAAAAACTATAAATCTGTAGAACCTCAAGTTTTAGTTAAAGACGAGTATACGTTTTTCAATACTCTTCATGACCCCTCCATGCAAAAATTTGTAGGGCTGGAAGGTGTTATCGTAAAAAAAAATGAAGTTGCTAATAATAAGTTGATGACTCTTGATTTAAATAAAACGACTAGCCATGATGTTAAACTAAAAGGTCCAATTGTGAAAAACAATATCCAGACCATTAATAAAAAAATAGATTCTGGGGAAAATAACAACAAAATAAACCCCGGATTTTCTGTTCAGGTAGGGTCGTTTCAGAAAATCGAACTCGCTGAGTTTCTAGCGACTGATTTAGGGACTAAAGGATATCCAGTCTACGTTGAATCGGCTTTCATTGATGAGAAAAGTGAAGTTTTGTATCGAGTGTTTGTGGGTAGGTTCTCTACAAAAATCGAGGCAGAAAAAATAGGAATTAAAGTAAAGGAAGTAGAGGGGTTAGCTTCAGTTATTAAGTGGCACGAGGGTGTAAGCTCTAAAGTTCTTTATGATTAATTTCCCCCTCCTTTATACTTTTGTAGAATTTCAATAGGGTCATCGTTTCTTAGACCACCATAGAATTTTTTATTGCTATCATATATTGGCTGAAATCGATAACCAATTAAGTCATTGTTGTAAAGTTTGCGACGTATATTTTTTGATTTAAACGCAAAGTCTATTTTTGATGTTTGGTCTGTTTTGATTGATACTATACCTATCTCGTTTGGAATAAATGGGTGCCATGCAATCACTTTATAAGTTCCAGGAGGAATGTTTTCTATTGAAAAATTACCTTCATTATCGCTAATAGCGTAATAAGGATTGTCTACCATTGTTCCTCGTGTTTGAAGGAATGGGTGGAGGTTGCATTTAAGTAGAAATTCTTTTGTGTCATGTTTTACGAAAACATCTCTAAATTGAGAGCTATTTTTATCAACGGGGCGGTTACTTTTTTGATCTGCTCCTCGTTTGGAAAATTCGTACGTTGCTACTTCATGCCGAATAGGATCTTTGTTCTCTAGTAATAATGATTCTCCATTCCGAACCCCAATTACATATTTAGGGATATGACAGCGATTCATTACGAGTTTCTGAATTTTTTGTGAAAATGGTTTTCCTTTTTTAATGTCAATTAATTTGATGACGGTATCTTTAAGTTCGTATGAATCAGATATGGTGAAATCGAACAATATTCGGTGACCTTTCCCATCAGAAATTCGAGTGCAGTATTCAATGTTGGGTGAAAAAATAAGTGGGAAAAATCTTGGTTGAGGGCTATCACCAATTAAGCTAATTTTACCTGTAAGTGACCCACCATTATCTACTGATATAACTTTGTATTTGAATGGAATAGAATCGAATAATTTTTTTGCTAGTACATTGTTTCTTTTGTAAAGACTGTTAACCATTTTTCTAGCGGCATTCGGCTTATTTTGCTTTATGTACAGTTGTCCAAGATTGTAAATGGCCTTTACATTCCTTGAGTCCATTTTAAGGGATAGTTCAAACTCTGATACTGCTTCTTCGATTAAATTTAAATTGATGAATGAGAGCCCTTTGTTATACCGAATCAATGCATTGTCGTAATTTAATTGGATTGCTTTTTCAAAGGATAGCAGAGCTTCTTTATGGTGCCCAATTTTACTTAGAGCGACACCTAAGTTTGCATGTGCCAATTTGTGTTGTGGGTTGATTTTGATGGATTTTGCAAATTCGATTGCGGCTTCTTCCCAATAGTTTGCCTTGCTTAACTCCACGCCATCAGCGTAATAACGATCAGCATCAAGGTTTATTTTTAAATTTGCGTAGGATAAATATATGGGGAAGGTTGTGAAGAAAAATATTCCAATAAATAGTGATCTAATAAACAGTTTTGAGGTTTGCATGCTTTGATTCGAATTATTCTGTGTTTTTTAAAATTAAGTTTATGTACTTTAAGTTAACAAGCCTATTAAGTTGTGTCAAATTAAGGCTTATTAGGTATGTTAGTTAGGATCTAATTTTTCTTAATCAACGATTTTATTAATGTCTTTTAATCACTATTCTTTTAAACCTAATTTTGTAATCCAAAATTCGTTAGCCCAAACAGTTTTTGGGTCATGCTTTTTTGGGGATACTATTTTGCCTAATCGTAAAATTCATAAGGTGACGGTGGATGAATATTCTAAGCTAGTTTTATTTGAACTATTATCAGGTAACCCTGATGCGAGCATAGTTCTTCTTGCTCATGGAATGGGTGGAAGCTCTGAATCTGCTTATATTAAGCGAATTGCCCTTAAGCTTTGGGTCCGGGGGTTTAGTGTTTTTATGATGAATCATCGTGGAAGTGGTTTAGGGATGGGCCTAAGTAAGTATTTGTGGAATGGAGGCGTTAGTGATGATTTAGAAAAAATGATTGATTATATATTCGGTCTTTATCCTAAAAAATTTATTGATGTTGTGGGGTTCTCATTAAGCGGAAATATTCTTTTAAAATATCTAGGAGAGAAAAAGTCCGAACCTGCGAAGATTCGAAAGGCTATGGCTATCAACCCACCCATTGATTTAAAAAGAGCAAGTCTGATTTTATCTAAAACTAAAAAAGGAAGACTCTTTAATAATTACTTTATGAGACCGATACATTTGCAGGGGAAAGCCTTGGCCGAGTCGTTTCCCGGGTGTCTAGCTCCCTCTGGTAATGAAAAAACAATTCTAGATTTTGATATACTCTATACTGCTCCTGCGGCTAAGTTTAATGACGTTAATGATTATTATTCTGAATGTAGTGCTAAAAAATATTTAAAAGATATTACTGTGCCAACCACAATCCTTAGTGCTTTGGATGACCCTTTTGTCGAACCTGATATTTTTAAATCGGTCCGCATGAGTAGCGCAATAAATCTTAATAGTCCTGAGCAAGGAGGCCATATGGGGTATATTTGTAGTGACTTAACTCCTTGGGGGGATTATCGATGGATGGACTTTAAGGTTGTTGATTGGGCTGGGGAAGATAGAAAATGAATGTAAAAAATATCTTGAGTTTTATAGAGTATGTATTTAAATAGCAAATAATATGCTTTGATGTAAATATTTTCACTTTTAATGGTTAATAGTTTTTATGTTTGATCTTAAGTGAATATGTGACTAGAAAAAGATACAATTAATATATTTTAAAAAATTAATGGAACTTTTCCCGGATTTTCAAGTCAGTAGTAGTGATTCTCCACCCGCTCCACTAGCTGATCGTATGCGTCCCTCTCAGATAAAAGGTTTTCTTGGGCATACAAAGCTTATGGGTGAAGGAAAACCTTTGCGAAAAATTATTTTAGGAAAATCAAACCTATCCTTTATTTTATGGGGACCACCAGGTTCAGGGAAAACTACAATTGCACGCCTTGCTGCAAATATATCAGAAAGCGATTTTAATGAAATAAGTGCGGTGAACTCAGGAGTAGCTGATATACGGCAGGTTATCAAGAGAGCTAAAAAGGCATGGCGTATATCAAAGAAAACATCAATATTATTTATCGACGAAATCCACCGTCTGAACAAATCTCAACAAGATTCTATTTTGCCTGATATCGAGGACGGGACTATTCGACTTATTGGTTCCACTACTGAGAATCCATCATTCGAGGTCATTTCTTCTCTTCGGTCAAGATGCCAAATATTTCGTTTAGAATCTTTGTCTCGGCAAAATATCAGCTCTTTGTTGGAACTTGGATTATCTGATAAAGAGCGCGGACTAGGGAATGAATCTTTTAAAATTAATTCTGAAGCCAAGAGCTTAATTGTTACCTATGCTAATGGTGATGCACGAAAGGCGTTTAATTTATTAGAAGCAGCTCGTGACTTTTCGTTATCATTAGAGGGAGACTCGCGCTCGATTCAAGTTCATGATATTGAAGCGATAATTCAAGAGTTTAGCGTAATGTATGATAAGGGCGGTACCGAACATTATGACCATGCTTCAGCATTTCAAAAAAGTATGAGAGGGTCCGATCCAGATGCAGCAATTTATTGGTTAGCAAAGATGATCGGTGGAGGAGAAGATCCTCGTTTTATCGCAAGACGTATTCTAGTAACAGCATCAGAGGATGTTGGAAACGCTGATCCAATGGCTCTTGTAATTGCCAGTGCTGCAGCTGCGGCAACCGAAAAACTTGGGTGGCCCGAAGCTCGGATACCTCTTGCGCAAGCTGTAATTTATGTGTCTCAAGCGCCAAAAGATAATTCAGTAGTCTTGGCAGTTGATAGCGCTTTAAATGATATTAAGCATAATGGTAAATCTTTTCCGGTTCCCGACCATTTGAAAGATACACATTATAAAGATGCTAAATTAAGGTACGGATATGGGAAGGAATATAAATATCCTCACGACTACCCAAATCACAAAGTAGACCAGGAATATCTACCTGAAGCATTAAAGGGTGTTAAATATGTTTTAATAGATCAAAATAAAAGTGACAATAAATCGTAGCACGAACTTGTGAATGGACCCTTTTTAAGCTTAGAATGTGCTTTCTAAAAATACTTAATCTGATATTTTATGAATAAAACTCAAATGCAAACCGCTGAAGATATTTACGAGGGTCGTTTAAGGGGTAATCAGTTAATAGCTAGTGGAATTTCTTTGACTCTTGGCTTAGCCCGTTTATTGTGGGCCTCAGAAAAAATAAAAAATGTTAGTTGGTTAGATCTTGCTGATAATCAATTGGGAGATGATGGGTTGCTTGAATTGGCTAATTGCGACCAACTGGTTAATGTCCAGTACTTAAATCTTAATAAAAATGAAATAACTGATAAAGGATTGTTTTTTCTTTCTGAATCCAAAAATCTTCCTAACCTTAAACGACTTCATCTAAAGAATAATCTGATAGAGGGAGGTGGTATTATGGCCTTGTTTAATTCAAGTACCCTGAATAGTTTATCGACCTTTCAAGTTCATGATGGTTGGACTTGTAAGAAAATGGATGGTTGGCGTTACAATCCTCAAGGTTAAATTATGCATGAAGATAAAAACTTCTGCCAAATCCATGTTCATATTTCAAGCTTAGATCGACCTGGTATTCTTGCAGAAGCATTGGGATCAGTTGTTAGTTGTGATTGGAATGTTCTGGACATAAAACAATTTGTTTTTAATGGTTTACTTAACTTATCGTTATTGCTCGGTGGAAGTAAATCTACTCTCCCTAATGTATTGAAAGATTCTTTAGAGAAGTGGGCCAAAAAGAGTGACATTGTCGTCCAGGTTCTTCCCTGGAAGAAAAATTTTCGACCAGAAGCGTCTTATCAGTATCGATCTGTGGTTACCTTAATTGGTCCTAACTTGTCATCTAATGTTTTTCTTGACCTGACCCAAACTTTTTCAACACATGATATTAATATTCTTCGAATTGAACAGCTTGATTATGTTGAGCACCATGTTATAGAGATTGTAATTGGTAGTAAGCATGATCGCTCTACAGTAGATATTTTAAATGCTTTGGTTCAATTTAAAGAAAAATTTTCTGTCGATATTGCTGTGCAAGAAGATACGACTTTTAGACGTAATAAAAGGCTTATTGTGTTTGATGCTGATATGACTTTTATCCAATGTGAAATCATCGATGAGCTTGGAAAAATTGCAGGTGTTGGTTCGCAAATGAAGGAAATTACTCAACGGGCGATGAATGGAGAGTTAGATTTTAAAATCGCTCTTTTTGAAAGGGTAAAGCTTTTAGCAGGCCTCTCGATTACAAAGTTAGAAGATCTATATAAGCGAATTCCGATAACTCCAGGAGCTAAAGACCTTGTTCGCATACTTCAGTACTTAGGCTATCGTATTGGAATAGTCAGTGGTGGGTTTCAGTTTTTTATTGATCGTCTTAAGGATGATTATGGTCTTAACTATGGATTTGCAAACCAACTTGAAGTCGTAGACGGCCGGCTTACGGGGAAAGTTATAGGTGAAATAATTGATGGATACTCTAAAGAGCAGATTCTTTTATCTATTGCCGAGCAGGAAGGTTTTTCACTAAAACAGGTCGTCGCAGTGGGTGATGGCGCTAATGATATTCATATGTTAGCAAGAGCGGGCCTTGGTATAGCTTTTAATGCTAAATCAATTGTGCAAAAACATGCGAATGCTGGAATTAATCAGTCGAACTTGGAGCTTATTTTATATTTTTTGGGGATTAGTGGCAAGGAACTCCAAGAATTGCGCATTGTATCTAAACTCCCTTCTAAAGCTGACTGGTAGAATTTTTGTGTAATCGATTCCTTTCTTTTTTTTAATGGTTATTCTTTTCATTAAATTAAATTCCTAATTACTCCCTATTTATTAGTTTCAGGCTTTATTTAATTTAGTAGTTACTGTTTACTCTTGACATATCTATATACTTGTCTAATAATATATTTAGATATATGTATAAATAAATAATTGGTGGGAAATGGTTAACAATACAAACACAGAAGAATTTTTATCAATCGGTGAGCTTGCCAGCTTAACTGGAATATCTTCTCATTCATTAAGAATGTGGGAAAAAAGATACGGATCACCTTCTGCTCATCGACTTCCATCAGGTCATCGTCGTTATTCTAAAGAAGATGTTCCGAGACTTAGAATAATTGCCAAAGCTATAGATTCTGGATACCGAGCTAGTAGGGTTGTTACAGAGTCTCTTGAACAATTGCATTCGTTAATGGGAACAAAGCAAATTGTAGAATCAACATCTAGCTTAAAATCTTCTGAAAATTTAGAACTATTAATAAAAGAAGAATTAATTGATGTTTGGGTGAAATATGTTCGTGAATGCGACGATGATAAACTTTTAAATGATTTTCATGAGGAGTGGGGCAGAAGGGGAGGTCTAAGCTTTATTACAAACTATGCAATACCATTTTTAGCTAGGATTGGAAGTGAATGGGAAGACAGTAATATGAAAATATCCAATGAACATTTTGCGACGGAATGTTTAGTTGGGTTTATTAGTGAGAAATGGAGACAAACAAATGTCAGAAAAAAAGGAGTTAAAATATTAGTAACAACCCTTCCAGGGGAACCATACAATTTAGGTGCTTTAATGTGTGCGGTTGTTACTTCAATTACTGATTCAAAAGTAATTTATCTTGGTATTGATACACCGGTTGAAGAAATAGTTAGCGTATCAAAAACATATAAACCTAAGATAATTGCTTTAAGCGTATCTCATGCAATGAAAACAAGTTTTTCTGAAGATTGCCTTTTTAAATTAAGAAATGATATCAATAAAGAAACTTTAATTATAACAGGAGGCAAGGGAAGCCCTTGTAATATACCTGGTGTGTCTAATATTTTAGATTTTAAAAAGTATTACAATTTTTTAGTTAAGTTTAAAGCCTTGATGCCTAAGGATCTATTATAAATAATTTAAATTAAAAGAAAGGTTTAATGATGGATAACTCTAAGAGTGCAGTTATTTTAGTTGGTCATGGAGGTTTACCAAGTGATATGCCTTCTGAAATTGTTGAAAAATTTATGAGGGTTCATAAAACAAGAATAAAATCAGGTGGTGAAATATCGGAACTTGAAGAAGAACTTGATAATAAAATTAGACAGTGGAAAAGAACTCCTGAAACAGATCCATATAAGAGCGGTCTTGAATTGTTAGTTTCTCATATGAAACCATTTTTGGAAAACTATACTGTGAAAACTGCATACAACGAATTTTGCCATCCGACGATTGAGGTTGCTATTGAGGAGCTGGCTAAAGAAAATTTTTCAAAGATAATACTTGTTACAACAATGATAACGCGTGGCGGGTCCCACTCGGAAAGAGAAATTCCTGAGGAATTGGAAGCCTTGAGAATTAAGTACCCAAATGTTGAAATTACGTATGCCTGGCCTTTTGATATGGATGCTTTCGCACTATTTTTATCCAATCATGTAAAAACAACTAATCCATTAATGAGTGCTCCAACGAATTAATTTTACTAATTAGACTTATGAGTTTTCTAGAAGAATTTGCGAGAGTTGTAAAATATAGATCAATAATGGAATTTAAAGGTATTCGAATATTGTTTCTTTTTTTTGTAATATTTTTGAATGTAAAGCCTGCTTTAGCTTTAGATTGGGATGATAGCGAGTGGATAAATGCAGGGTGTCCATCCGGTATTATTGGAACTTGGGTTGCTTCTGACTTGAATAATTTTGATAAAACAATTGTAAGTATTGGTAGTCATCTTATTACAATTACAAACAATCAGGGTCAGGAACAACAGTTTTCTTTGAATAATAAGCCAAGATTTGAGAAAGGTCAGTTTGTTGAAATTAATATGAGTTCTCTGTCAAAGGAAGAAAATAGGAGTGTTTATTTAAAAATAAGACCGCATTTAATGAAATTGGTGAAAAACTCTGATGATTCAAGTTTAAGCTCTTATGAGTGTC
>Ga0115000_10004646_pt1 | contig 11206 bp, 10 predicted proteins | sample ArcticOcean_MG_C_6_FD_89690 | JGI IMG/M metagenome (GOLD analysis project Ga0115000, IMG submission 89690) | Marine microbial communities from western Arctic Ocean - ArcticOcean_MG_CB8_128 | ecosystem: Environmental > Aquatic > Marine > Oceanic | place: Arctic Ocean: Canada Basin | collected... | reverse complement strand
TGTACTAATTGCTTCTTTAAGATTCAACACTAATTGTTTTGTTTGACGGTTATATTGAACAATCGCAGGATTATTAACTTGTCCTCCATCAAGTAAAATATTCTTTTTTATTTGTATTTCAACCAATTGACTAATAAGAGCATTTAGTCCAACATCATTAATTCCAAAGGAAGTAGGAGCATTAATACCTTCTAGGTTATCTCCATTATTAATATAGTTTTCAAGATAGGTATAGTAATTTCGCAGGCTCTTTCTATTTGCCAATTCTGTTTCGACACTAACAATATTCGTATAGATACTTTGTGCTTTTAAGCTTAAATCAGTTATTTTATTATTGTTTTTATACTCCTGTATTTGTTGCTCAATAAGCGATAAGGAATCACTCATTTCCTTCAACTGAATATTAATAAATGAAACAGTATTCTTTGATGCTGTATTCTTTTCATTTATCTCATTATCAATATATATTTCAGTTAACTTATTTAAAAAAGCAATACCTTTCATCTGATCCTCTTCAAGTATTGAAATATTAATTACTGTAGATTCTCTATCCTTTTGGCTAATTAAAATTTTATTTTGATATGCCAGAGTAAGTGACTTCAGATCCTTAAACTTAATAACTGTATTTGGAATATTAGATTGGCTTACAGAATACCTAGGATTTAATTCAACCTTAATTTTAGTTTCATAAAAACTAACAAGTTTACCGAACTGATGAATTTCATATTTATTATTTCTCTCATCAATCAGCATATATTGCTCACTATCAATCGATTCAATTTTAATACTTTTTCCAATTATTTTAGTCACATCACTACATTCAATTTTTACAGGAGCAATGAAAGTTTCCGACACTTTAATATTCCCAACAATATAGTATGCAATATCAAAATCTAACTCTTCAAGAGTTGCGTATACCAAAGGGTATGACTTTAATACTAATTCCTTGTTTTCCAAACTCATTCCGCTTGTCTTCATTGACTTTTCGTACAATAAATCAGAAGCAGAAGTAATTGTATTATCTTCTTTAATCAGGATAGATGTTTCAACCATATACAATTCATGCGTATATCGGTTGTAAGCATAAGCTATTGTAAAAGTTAAAAATAAACTGATAAGAAAGAAAAACCAATTTTTAATTAGCTTAAAGAAGAATTGCTTAAAATCTATTATTTCATCTAATTGATTATTCATATCTAATGTCTAATTTTTATTGATTAGTAGAAAGAGAGTAATACCTGATACTACCATAGAAATTAAACTTGGTAAATTACTAAAAGCATAGAATCTTTTATTAAGTGATGAAACATAAATCACATCATGTGGCTGTAACATAAAGTCAGGGTTATTTAATGTTTTTACATCCGTTAAATTCACATAAAAAACCCTATTTACTTCATTGTCATTTCTGATAATTTTTACTTTTTTACGGTTACCAAACTCTGTCATATCACTTGCTAAACTTAAAGCATATAAAACATTTGATTCAGGATTAACTACCTTATAATTTCCAGGATTATTAACTGCACCCAATACGCTTATTTCAAAATTAATAATATTTAATTTTACAATTGGTTGTTCAAAGTAAGAAACAGCAATTTGCTTAATTATATTTTCTAATTCTCTTAGAGTAAATCCTTCTGCTTTAACTTTCCCAAAAGAAGGTAAGTCCAAGAAACCACCTGTCTTAATCAAGTAACCATATAAATACGGATTCTGCATCATCAACTGTGAGTTAGAAGTTTGTTCCTTATTGAAAAAATCATGTTGTTGCTCGGTAACTGTGCTAATTTGTACTGATATTAAATCCCCAACTTGCAAGCGATAATCATTAGCATTTACTTTCACTTTTGACACATTTTTTGATGTATGAAAGTATTCTAAATCACGATTAGTAATACAAGATGAAGTAAAAAGCAAAGCCAATATAATTAGCATTGCAAATTTTGATTTTACAAGATTTATTCTTTTCATGAAATTGCGGTCCTTTACTTGATTTATGGACTACAAATATGATAAAAAAAATCAGATAAACAATAACAGTTTAAATAGGTGTATTCTAATAAGAAAGCAATTCCTTCAACTGAGTTTCAAAACGCGCTTTAGCTAAAAAATCATCTTCTAATTCATAGGCAAAAGGAACAGGTGTATCTATTGATGCTGAGCGTTTTACAGGAGCATCTAAATATTCAAAACATTCATCAGCAATCATAGCTGATAAATCAGCACCAAAACCACCAATCATACAATCCTCATGCAACACAATTGCTCTACCTGTTTTCTTTACAGATTCCAAAATAGCTACTTTATCCAAAGGAGCTAAGGTTCTTAAATCAATTAAATCAGCTGAAATTTCAAGGTTGTTTTTTAATACATCTAAAGCCCAATGCACACCCATACCATAAGTAATTATACTTATGTCACTTCCTCTTTTTATACGATTTGCCTTACCAATTTCAATTGTGAAATAATCATCTGAAACGCTACCACTTAAACTTCTGTAAAGTGCTTTATGCTCAAAATACATTACAGGATTTGGGTCATTTATAGCAGCATTCAACAATCCTTTTGCATCTTCAGGGAAAGCAGGATAAACTACTTTTAAACCTGGAGTATGTGTAAACCAAGCCTCATTAGATTGAGAATGAAAAGGACCTGCACCAACGCCAGCACCTGTTGGCATTCGCACAACAACATCCACTTTTTCGCCCCAACGGTAATGTGTTTTTGCTAAATTATTAATAATCGGATTGAAACCTGAAGTAACAAAATCAGCAAATTGCATTTCCATAAGTGCTTTATATCCGTTAATGGACAATCCTAAAGCAGCACTCACAATAGCCGATTCACAAATTGGAGTATTTCGTACTCTATCTCTACCGAATTCATTCATAAAACCATCCGTGATTTTAAAAACACCACCATAATCAGCAATATCTTGTCCCATAATAATCAAATTATCATGCTTCTGCATGGATTGTTTTAGGCCATCCGAAATAGCATCAATTAATCGTTTTTCAGTTTTATTATCTGAAGGCTGAATAACTTCATGCGTATAAGTAGCATAAACATCTGCCAACTCATTTTCAGGAGTAGATGAAATTCTTGGCTCACCATCAGCAGTAGCCCATGCCATATTTATTTCTGATTTTATTTCTTTCTTTAAAGCATCTATTTCTTCTTGGGAAATCAACTTTTCTTTCAACAAGAAAGCCTCATAATTATCAACCGGGTCTTTTTTAGCCCACATTTCCATCAACTCTTTTGGTATGTATTTTGTACCTGAAGCCTCCTCATGCCCTCTCATTCTGAAACTCATACATTCCAAAATAACAGGTTTAGGGTTTTTGGCTATTTGTGCTTTTATGTCTTTTACAGCAGCATATACTTCCAAAATATTATTCCCATCAATTGTATAAGCATCCATTCCGTAACCAATCCCTTTGTCTGCAAATCGCTTACATTTGAACTGTTCCGAACTTGGAGTAGACAAACCATAACCATTATTTTCAATCACAAATATAACTGGCAAATCCCAAACAGCCGCTACATTAAGTGCCTCATGAAAATCACCTTCACTTGCACCACCATCACCTGTAAAAACAGCAGTTGTTTTTTTATTATCCTTTAATTTGTTTGCCAAAGCAATACCATCAGCAACTCCTAATTGAGGTCCTAAATGAGAAATCATCCCAATAATATGATGTTCCTGAGTTCCAAAATGAAAAGAACGATCACGCCCTTTTGTAAAACCATTCGCCTTTCCTTGAAACTGAGAAAACAAACGCTCCAAAGGAATATTTTTTCCAGTAAATACACCTAAATTTCTATGCATAGGTAAGATGTATTCATCTTGATCCAATGCAGAAGCGACACCAACTGAAATTGCCTCTTGCCCAATTCCTGAAAACCATTTTGAAATTTTACCTTGTCGCAAAAGAATCAACATCTTTTCTTCTATCAACCTTGGCTTTATTATGGCTTTATATAAGTCCAATAATTCAGAATCCGATATTCCTTTTCTATTAAATTGCATCTTTGATTTTGTTTGGGGCCAAAACTACTTAATATTTTCTTTACTTTGTTAAAAATTTAAAAGATGAATTGGCAAGCAATAGCAGTAGGGATAGTATTAGGTTTAGCAGTGTATTTTCTATACAAAAAATTTAGTAAAAAAGAGGAAGATTGTAATGATGGAAGTTGCTGTGGTAATTAATGAAATACTTTAACACCTACTACAATAGAATACTTACCCTTTTAGGGATGTATACTGCTAGTAGAGTTTATTTTTACATCAATAATAATGGTGCAATTGACCCTTATTACTTTTTAGAATTTATTGAAGGCTTACGTTTTGATATTTCTGCTTTAGCTTACATTAATATTCCATTATTTATTTTATTATTTCTACCTCATAACTTAAGAGCGAATAAATACTATCAGAAATTAACTAATTGGTTATTTTATGTAGTAAACATCCCTTTTCTACTCCTTAATAATGTGGATATAGAATACTTTAAGTTTACCCAAAAAAGATCAACAACTGACTTTTTTCAATTGATGAGTCTTGGAAGTGATGCAAAAAATATCATCCCTCAATACCTAAAGGATTATTGGCCAATTACCCTGTTTTCTATTATTCAAATTTATTTACTTCTTAAAGTAAAAGAGATTCCTAAATATAAGTTTTCATTAAATCTTAAGAGCATAAGTAAGCAGTTGCTTATTTTGGTTTTTGCAGGAGGAATATTTATTATTTCTGCAAGAGGAGGATTGCAATTGAAACCCATAAAACCCATTAACGCAGGAGAACTGAGTGGATCACAAAACACAAGCTTAATTTTAAATACTCCTTTCTGTATTTTACATTCTTTGGATGAAAAATCTTTAGAAACATATAACTATTTTGAAAAGGAAAACTTAACAAATCTCTACTCTCCTATTCATAAACCAGAAAACCAAGAATTCAATAAGCAAAATATTGTAATCCTTATCATGGAAAGTTATTCCAAAGAGTTCGTAGGTTATTATAATGAAGGAAAGAGCTACACTCCATTTTTGGATAGCTTAATGCAACATGGGATGGTTTTTACCAATGCTTATGCAAATGGCTTAAAATCCATAGAGGCTCTACCAGCAATAACGGCTTCTATCCCTACTTTAATGAATAACCCCTTTATTACTTCCGATTATGCACAAAATAAATTTGAAAGTTTAGCTTCACTACTAAATAATGAAGGTTACAACACTTCCTTTTTTCATGGAGGATTAAGGGGAACTATGGGTTTTTACAGCTTTAGCCGGAAAGCAGGGTTTCAAGAATACCATGCAATGGAGGAATACAATAATAATGCAAATTTTGATGGAAGTTGGGGGATACATGATAAACCTTTTATGCAGTATTTTGCAAAAGAATTAAACGCAAAAAAGGAACCTTTCTTTACTACTTTCTTCTCATTAAGTTCCCACCCACCTTATGTTTTACCTAAGAATTACAGTCATAATCATAAAAAAATAGGGATTTTGGAAACCATTGCATATTCCGATTATTCTATGCAACAATTTTTTAAGCGTATTCAAAATGAGGAATGGTTTAAAAATACCATCTTCATCATTACGGCTGACCATACTTCTGGGGCAAGTTATAATAAGGAATATAAAAACAGAATAGGGCGCTACGCAATTCCTCTCGTTATTTTTAAAGGAGATGGAAGCTTTCTTGGTGAAAATAATACTATCGTTCAGCAGATTGATATTATGCCGACTATACTCAGTGAAATTGGCTATTCAAAACCCTACTTATCCTTTGGGAAATCCATGTTTTCTGGAAAGAGTTGGGCAATTAGCAAACTGTATAATAACTATCGTTTCATTACTCCTGAAGGCATCATCAATAATAAACTTGAGGAATATCCTACTTTTACAAGTTGGAGTTTGAAAGAAGAAACACATCAAAATACCAAAAATATTGAGCTGTTAAAAGCTATAAAACAGGATTATAATTTCAGAATGAAAATTAATAATTTGGTCTATGAAAATTAGGTTTATAATCAACCCTGTATCAGGAACAGGAAAACAAAAAGGGATTGAACAATGCATTGCTATGCATTTTGATAATTACGATATTGTCCGCACACAAAAATCTGGTGATGCAACTTCATTAAGTAAAGTAGCAATTGAAGAAGAGTTTGATGCTGTAATTGCAGTGGGTGGTGATGGCACAGTAAATGAATGTGCAAAAGCGCTAATTGGCAGCAATACTTCTTTGGGAGTTATTCCTTGTGGCTCTGGAAATGGTTTTGCTTTTCATAACGGAATGAATAGCAATATTGAAAAAGCCATTATTCAACTAAAGAATGCTTACATTAAAACGATTGATAGTTGTACGGCAAATGGTATGCCTTTTGTAAATGTTTCTGGGATAGGGTTTGACGCTCACATTGCTCACCTTTTTGCCAACTTAACGAATAGAGGTCTTTCAAATTACATAAAACTCATCTATAAAGAATTACAATACAAAGCTAGAGATTACACGCTAAATTATGATGGGAAGACTGAGCATATAAACGCATTACTTATTTCCTTTGCTAACACTGCTCAATGGGGAAATAACTTTCAAATTTCTCCCAACGCCAAAACGGATGATGGCTTGATTGACTTTGTAATTGTAAAAGATTTCGCTAGATGGAAAGTCCCCAGTTTTTTACTAAAGGTTGCAAATGGGAAAGCACACCTTTCCAAGTTCGTTCGTATTATACAAACGGATAAAATGACAATCACTAGCAATGAAAAACTAATTCATTTGGATGGAGAACCAACAGCAACTAATACCACTCTAGTAATAAATATCGCGCCTAAATCCTTAAAAATACTGGTACCCAATGGGAAAGAATAAAAAAAACAAAAAAGGAGTTATGTACTCCACCAATCCTGATTTTGAGTTTGAATACGAAAATAAGGGAGAAGAAACTTTGGCTAATAATGCCCAACACCTAAAAGTGTGTATTGACAAACACAGAGTAGGTAAAATTGCGGTTATTATAAAGGGTTTTGTAGGAACTGCTGAAGATTTAAAAACACTTGGGAAAATGCTAAAAGCCAAATGTGGTGTGGGTGGTACGGCTAAAAATGGCGAGATAATTATACAGGGAGATGTAAGGGATAAAGTAATGGATATCCTAGAGGGAAAAGGCTATAACTATAAAAGAGTTGGGGGATAAAAGTGCCCAGAAAGGGAGTTTGTTAATCAACTACAACTCCATACAAATCAAAATGATCAGTCTTTTGAATAAGAATATTGGCAAAGTCACCCATTCTTATATAAGTATCAGTTGCTTTTACCAACACTTCATTATCTACATCAGGACTGTCAAATTCAGTACGACCGATAAAGTAATCACCCTCCTTACGGTCGAATAATACTTTAAAAGTTTCCCCAATTTTCTTTTGATTTAATTCCCAAGAAATATGAGTTTGTAAGTCCATAATTTCTTCTTGCCTTGCTTTTTTCACTTCATCAGAAATATCATCTTTCAAAACATGAGCAGAAGTATTTTCCTCATGAGAATAAGTAAATACTCCTAGTCTATCAAATTTTGTATCCTGCACCCATTGTTTTAATTCCTGAAATCTTTCCTCAGTTTCACCTGGGTAACCAACAATTAAAGAAGTACGAATAGCCATATTAGGCACTTTTTCTCTGAAGGCTTTTAGCAAATCATTTGTCTTCTGATGAGAAGTTCCTCTTTTCATAGACTTCAAAATCTCATCATTAATGTGTTGTAAAGGAATGTCAATATAATTACATACCTTGTCATTATCTCTAATAACATCCAACACATCCTGCGGGAACCCTGTCGGGAAAGCATAATGCAAACGAATCCACTCAATACCCTCCACTTTGGAAAGTTCAATTAGCAAATCAGCCAACCTTCTCTTTTTATAGATATCCAACCCATAATACGTTAAATCTTGAGCAATAAGAATCAATTCTTTTACCCCATTTTTGGCTAAGTTTTTAGCCTCAATTACCAACTGTTCAATAGGAGTAGATTTGTGCTTTCCTCTCATCAATGGAATAGCACAAAACGAACAAGGTCTATCACAACCTTCAGCAATTTTAAGATAAGCATAATGTTTTGGTGTAGTCGTTAAGCGCTCACCCAATAATTCATGCTTGTAATCAGCACCTAAAACTTTTAACAATTTAGGCAAATCAGTAGTTCCAAAATACTGATCAACATTTGTTATTTCTCTTTCTAAATCTGGCTTGTATCGCTCAGAAAGACAACCTGTAACATATAGCTTATCAATCATTCCAGCCTCTTTTCGCTCTGCTTGCTCTAAGATAGTATTGATGGATTCCTCCTTTGCATTATCAATAAAACCACAGGTATTTATCACTACAATATTTGCATCATCTTTTTCTGATTCATGCTCTACCTCCATTTTGTTGGCTACCAATTGCCCCATTAAAACCTCAGAATCATACACATTTTTAGAACAACCTAAAGTAATGACATTAATCTTATTTTTCTTTGTTGATTTAGTTCTCATTAGTTAAATAGCGAGTCTACAAACTCATTTTTATTAAACACTTGTAAATCTTCTACTCCTTCACCTACACCAATATAGCGAACAGGAATCTGAAATTGATCAGAAATACCGATCACCACCCCCCCTTTTGCTGTACCATCTAGTTTGGTAAGCGCCAAAGAATTTACTTCAGTAGCTTTTGTAAACTGTGTAGCTTGCTCTATAGCATTTTGCCCTGTTGAGGCATCTAACACCAACATTACATCATGTGGAGCTTCAGGAATTACTTTTGCCATTACATTTTTTATCTTAGTCAATTCGTTCATCAACTTGATTTTATTGTGCAACCTTCCTGCTGTATCAATAATCACAACATCAGCACCACTTGCTTTTGCTGACTGTAAAGTATCAAAACAAACAGATGCAGGATCAGAACCCATATCTTGTTTTACAATTTCCACACCAACCCTATCAGCCCAAATTACTAATTGGTCAACAGCAGCAGCACGGAAAGTATCAGCAGCACCTAGCACTACTTTTTTACCTTGTTGTTTAAACTGGTGCGCTAACTTTCCTATTGTTGTCGTTTTGCCTACGCCATTAACACCAACCACCATAATTACATAAGGCCCATCAACTTTAGGGATTTCGTCATAACCTTCCTTCATTAATAAGGAAATTTCTGCTTTTAGAAAATCATTTAGTTCAGTAGTATTGATATACTTATCTTTCGCTACTCTCTCCTCTAATTTACCAATAATTTTTAATGTGGTTTCCACCCCAATATCTGAGGTGATTAACGCTTCTTCAATATCATCAAGTGCCAGCTCATCAATAGTTGATTTACCCGCAACTGCTCGTGATATTTTACTAAAAACATTCTCCTTTGTTTTCTCTAAACCCTTATCAAGTTTCTCTTTTTTATCTTTTGAAAAAAATCCGAATATTCCCATAATAATTTGCTTTAATAAACACAAAAAGCTCCTTTCAAAAATAGAAAGAAGCTTTTAAATTTGTATAGATTATATACTATTTTTTTGCAAAGAATTCTTTTACCTTATCCTTTGGCACAATTTCACTTTTAAAAGAGTAAGATCCGCTCTCCGTTTTAACCATTTTCACAGCTTTTGTAAAAGCTTTTGCTCCTTTTTTCTGTAATGATGCTACTGTCTTTTTTGCCATGTCGTATTATTTTATTTCTTTATGAACAGTCATTTTCTTCATGATAGGATTGAATTTTTTCAACTCTAATCTATCTGGAGTGTTCTTTTTATTCTTTGTTGTAATGTGACGAGATGTACCTGGTAATCCAGTCGCTTTATGCTCTGTACACTCTAAAATAACTTGAACTCTATTTCCTCTCTTTGCCATTTTCTTATAATTTATTGGGCTGCAAATTTAATTAAATATTCTAAACTTAAACAATATTTATTGCTTTTTAATATCAATAAAAAACAAGTCGTCTCTTACCCTGAAATCATGCTTATCAAAACCTCCTAAATCTTGCTCCTTCCACTCCGCACTTGGGTATATCCAAAAATCCGCACTTCCTGTGTTTATCAAAATAGGCATATCAAATTCAGGAAGTGCCTCCCATCTGTATATTAGGGTGTAATTTCTCCCTTCCTTTTCTAAACTATATTGAAAGGTTGGAATTTCCTTATTTTTTAAATATTGATTAAAGAAGTCAGTGAAATCTTTTCCTGATTTAACATTGATATAATTAATAATTTCTTGTCCATCAATAGTTTGATGCTTAAAATAATTTGCAATTCCTTTTACAATCTCAAACCACAACTCATCATCCTCAATCAAATTCCTAAGCGTATGCAACATTAACGATCCTTTAAAATACATATCACTACTCCCACCTTTATTTACATGATAATGCCCAATAACTGGCTTGTCATTTCTAACACTTTTTTTTTGATTATTTACATAACTCAACATAGCATCATATCCATACATACACTCCACATACAGCACTTCTGAATACGTGCAAAACCCTTCATGCACCCACATATCTGCAATATCGTTTGTGGTAATAGAATTTCCCCACCATTCATGCCCACTTTCATGCACAATGATAAAATCAAAATCTAGACCATCAATATGCGAAGTATTCCCATGATAACCTGGCAAGTAATCATTCCCATAAGCAATAGCCGATTGATGCTCCATCCCTAAATAAGGCGTTTCCACCAAAGCGTAACCATCATTCCAAAAAGGATATACCCCAAAATAATGCTCAAAACACTCCATCATAGGTTTTACCTGTTTAAAATGTTCTTTTGCTTTCTCCAAGTTATCATGCAATACATAATAATCCATTCTCAATGTATCTTTTTCAGAAACATACGATTCAGAAAAATGCTCGTAATCTCCAATATTCAAGGTTACATTATAATTATTGATTGGGTAGGAGACAAACCACTCACTCACATTTACCCAAGAATTAAAATACTGATTCCAAACAGAAGTATCACTTCTTAAATCACCATTCGCAACAATTTTTAATGGATAGCGAGCAGTACAAGTAATACGCATACTATCTGGCTCATCCGATTGATGATCCTTACACGGCCACCAAACACTAGCTCCTAAACCTTGACAAGAAACGCCAATCCAAGGATTTCCATTCCCATCCTTTTCCCAAGAGAAACCACCATCC
>Ga0115000_10004637_pt1 | contig 11216 bp, 7 predicted proteins | sample ArcticOcean_MG_C_6_FD_89690 | JGI IMG/M metagenome (GOLD analysis project Ga0115000, IMG submission 89690) | Marine microbial communities from western Arctic Ocean - ArcticOcean_MG_CB8_128 | ecosystem: Environmental > Aquatic > Marine > Oceanic | place: Arctic Ocean: Canada Basin | collected... | reverse complement strand
TGATAATGATAATACACCAGTTTCTTTAAAAGGATCAACAGTTGTTACAAGTGGAACATTTACTTTTACTATAGGTACGGTTGGATTATTTGATACACAATATAATAGATCAATATATCCACTTCCAGCCAATTTTATTAAGTCAGTTAACGCTGCAGCAGGTGAGATTGAATTTACTACAAGAAAAGTATTTACTCCTGTATCTTTAAGTAATAAAACAGTAACACTATCGGTATCTACTCCAGATAGGTTTGAAGAAGTTGGTCGTAGTTCATATATCGTAATTGATTCAAACGGAGTAATAAGACCACTTACCGCAGATCCTGTTCGAGGAGGAACTAATAATAGCCAAGTTCAACTTACTGCTTCTGCACTTACTGGAACCACTGCTGGTAGCATAAGCGTTATAGCATCATATCGCTCGAGTCTATCTAGAAAATCAAAAACTTCAGCTGCTGTTGCTAATGAATTAGTAACAGCATCTGCTTCTACTTCAGTTTCACAGAATACGCTCCTTGATTTAGATAAGCACGATGTATATGAAATTGTTAGTGCAACACAGGGTGATGGTAGTGCTTTACCAAGTGGAATTACTATAGCTAATTTTGAATTAGATACCGGACAACGCGATGGTGTATATAAAGTTGGTAAAATTAAATACACTGGTTCATCAGCTCTTACTGGACTTAAAGTAACATACAAATATTTTATACATGGTTCAGGAGATTATTTCTCAGTAGATTCTTACGGAGTAGAGTATCCAGAGATTCCTAACTACAAAGACATGCGTCTTTCTGATTCTATTGATTTTAGAGCGAAAGAAGGAGATAGCGATACTGGAACACACTTAGATCCTAATAGCTCAATTGATTCTCAGATTCAATACTATCTTTCTCGAATTGATAAATTAGTTGTCACAAAAGATAGCGAGTTTAAGCTCATAAATGGAATTCCAGATGTTGAGCCTACTGCACCAGACGTTCCTTCGACTGCGATGCATCTCTACACTCTCTTTATTCCAGCGTACACATTCTGCCACACAAATATTACAACAGACTTTGTTGATAATCGCAGGTACACAATGCGAGATATTGGTGGTATTGAAACACGTATCCAAAATTTAGAATATTACACTTCGCTTTCTCTTTTAGAAAGAGAAGCTTCTGGTAAACAAATATTTGATACAGATGCGAACGCGCCGTATGATAGATTTAAGAACGGCATTATTGTTGACAGCTTTGCTGGACACCTAGTAGGATATGTTGATGATGAACATTACAATTGTTCGATGGATCCAGATGAACACCTACTTCGTCCATACTTTGAAACACGAAGTATTCCATTTACTAAAAGCGCCACAACTAATACTGTTGTTAATGATGGATTAGCAACATTGCAATATACCGAAGGACCAGCATTTATATCTCAAATGCAAGCAGGTGTTAGTATTAGTGTTAATCCATACGATGTTGCTACATGGTTAGGATCAGTTAAGCTTTCTCCATCTTCTGATGAATGGCTTGAAACACGCCGCGCGCCTGATATTATCAATAATGTTGGTGGTAATTTAAATGAAATGCAAGCTGAGGTTAATCGAGTTAATAAACTTGGTACACAGTGGAATTCATGGCAAACAACTTGGACTGGAAGACCTAAAACAACAAGAACTTCTGAGTTTAAACCTGGAGGTTGGGGAATAATTAGTCCAGGCCGAAGAGGATTTGCGCCAGATGGAAGTGGTAGATATAAAGATACAACTTGGAGCACACAACAATCAAAGCAAACAAGAGAAGGTGTTAAAACAACTGCCTCTCTTCAAACTGTAAGTAGAGTAAAAGATGATAGAGTCATTTCTGTCAGCTTTGTGCCATTTATTCGTGCCCGTAAAGTTTACTTTAAAGGTCAACTATTTAAACCAAATACAAAACTAAAAGTTTTCTTTGATGGAGTAGATATTACTAAATACGCAACTGGTATTGTATCTGCCGATTATAAAGAATGGTCAAGTAATGGTTCAGTGAGATCTTATCACAATAATTTATCAACTGTTATCGATGGAACTACTGGAGACGCAACTGTTGGTACTCGCGGTAGCGATATTATTACCAGTAATAACGGAGAAGTTTATGGTTGGTTTGTAGTTCCTAATAATAGCGAACATCAATTTAAAACTGGCGAAAGAAAGTTTATATTGAGTGATGGTGACTCAGCAAGTGATCCAAAGGCAACTACAAATGCTGAAGCTGTATATAGCGCAAGTGGTAAAATGCAAACGAAGCAACGCACCGTTGTTAATACTCGTCAAATCGTTAGAAGAAGCCAGAAGGTTTCAGATTCTAGATTAATCACTACTAAAAAGGCTATAAAGACTGTATACCACGATCCATTGGCTCAGTCCTTTGTTGTTGGCGAAAATCCAAATGGAGTATATGTACACTCACTTGATTTATATTTTAGTACTGTTCCAAATAAGAACATTCCTATTAAGATGTACTTAGTAGAAGTAGAAAATGGTTATCCTACACAACGTGTTGTTCCACTCAGTGAAGTAGTTAAACAAAAGAGCGAAGTAAATACCAGTGTTAATGCAAGTGTACTAACTAAATTTACGTTTGATTCACCTATATTCTTACAGTTTGGTGTTGAATATGCTATTGTTACCGAATCAAATTCAGCTCAATATCGTCAATGGTTATCTGAAGTAGGTAAAGAAGATGTTACTACTGGAGAATTTATCTCCAAGAATCCTTACTTAGGTGTTTCCTTCAAATCTCAGAATGCTTCTACTTGGACAGCTGATCAAATGAAGGACTTTAAGATGGAACTTCGTAGAGCTGAGTATGTAGCTCAAGGTTCTATCGTATTAAATAGTGTTGGAATTAGCGGAGCAGTGAGTGACACAAGTGATGGTCCTCTTGAATATTCTCAACTTCTATTAAATACTGATTTTATAAATCATGCTGAAACCGATGTATTGTTTGAAATTTCTACCAATCAAGGAATTGATTATAATGTAATTATTCCAAATGAAAACTATTATATTTCAACAGCTCCTGGTACATCAATTGTTACTGATAACGACATAAAGATTAGAGTTACTTTAAAAACAAATGATACAAAGATAACGCCAGTTGTTGACTTAGATAGAATTTCGCTTATTGCTGTTAAGAATATTATTGGACCAGAAGGTACCTCAACTACTACAACTGCAGATAGTGTATTGCAATCAGGTGCAGATTCAGAACTATTGGCAACTCACGGTAAAGCAACTGCAGTCTATATGACAAAGGAGGTTATTCTAAATAATCCTTCAGATAGATTGGATTCGTATCTAAATATCAATAAGCCATATCCTGATAGTAATGTATTAGTCTATGCTCGATTTAAGAGATCAGAAGATAATATCGAAGATATTGCATTCGAAAGAATTGATCCTACAACGCCAATACCAGTTGAAGATATTGGAGATTACGAGGAAATTCAATATACAAAGGATTTCTCTGCACTAACATTACCGTTATATAATTCATTCCAAATTAAAATTGTATTAACTTCTAATGATCATGCTCTTGTTCCTATGGTAAAAGACTTTAGAGCAATCGCAACTATTTAAGATGCGACTAATAGTAAAAGAGAATACCGCGCTTGAACGAGATCAATCGACAAATGCAATACTTAATAGTGATTCTGCTGGATATAACGCAGCACTGTTAAGAAAGAAATCCTACAAAAAATCTACAGAAGAACTTAACGAATTAAAAAGCGAAATATCAGAGCTAAAAGATTTAGTTAAAACACTTATCGTTAAAATGAATAAATAGAGCTATGGCACGAAAAGAACTTTTTACAGACGTATTCGAAACTGATACATTTAACGAATGGAGACTTAAGACTAATTCGATTAAGATTAATCTTCAGGACATATACGACGAACTTGATACTTTAGACAGTAGAGTTGTATTACTTACTGGAGATCAGACGATCAACGGAGTTAAGTCATTCATTCAAAAATCTAGATGGACGAAGGAGTATACTCAAAATGAAGTAACTCCCATGTTGGAGTTAAGAGTTACAAATTCTACTAATCCACACGCACAAAATATCGGCCATAAAGGAGTTGGTCCTTCAATTGACTTTTATAATCCTGACACAACTACTACAGGAAATACATGGTTAACTTCTCGTATTGCTTCTATCACTGAAAGCACTGCTGATATTTTACCAGATGCATCATTAGTCTTTTTTACTGGTAAAAATACAGAAGACATTGTTGAAAAGATGCGTATTACCTCTAAAGGTAATGTCGGCATTGGAACTTCATCACCAGATGGAGCCGTACAATTGAGTGTTCAGACTGCTAATAGTAATAGCATTATCTCTATTCAATCGAAAGATGATAAGTATGCAGCTTTAGCATTTGGTGATAGTAAAAGCTATAAATCTGGCCAGATTCAATATCACAATATTGGAAACTCAATGCGGTTCTTTACCGGAGAAGCTACTAACAGTACTTCTTTCGAACGAGTTCGTATCACAAATTCTGGTAGAGTTGGTATTGGAATATCAAGTCCATCAGTAAATCTTGATGTATCTGGTGATTTAAGAACTACTGGATTTATCGAAGCTGGGCGATCAACTGGCGGTGTAGCTCTTACTATGGAAGATGGATACGGTGATGCTAATGTAGCATTTAACCATGCCTATGGTAAACCATCTGTAAATGGATCATCTGCTCGTATTGAATCAGGAGTTGATTCAACAATTGGTTCAATGATATTTGAAGTTGGAGATAATTCAATAGCAAACTCTACTCGATCGTTAACCCAAATTGCGAAGCTTAGAACTTCGTTAATCGATTTATATGTAAATACCAAGATTCACGGTAAAACAAATATTACTGGTAAACTTGGAGTTCTCGATGTAGATAATCCAGATTATGACCTTTGTGTTGGAGCTAGATCCGATGAAGCTGGTCATGTAGCTATTGATGCACAAGGCGGAGCAATTAGTTTAAGACCTACTAAAAATAAAACTCACCGCTGGCTATTAAATGCATTAGACCAGAGCGGAGGAAACTTTCAATTGACAAGTAGTAGATGGAATACTGCTAAAAACGCTTACGATGATTTGCCTGCACTTTCTGCTTCAATTGCAGGAGACATCACAGTCCAAAATAATTTATCTGTTACAGGAAATACTAAAGCAAGCCAAATATTGATTGGCAACACGTGGGACGTTGGTGGTCCACAAGGTGGACAATCTCTTTACATTAAAGATGTTGATGTTCATTCGGATTATGATCCGCGCGGAACTTCTAGTTCGGGTAACTACATTTTAAACAAAAGTAAATTTCCTCTTATTATTTCAGATAATAATAGTAGCACTTCAGGACCTGATTCTCACGGTATAGTATTGTACAATGCGTCTGGCACAGCTGGAAGTTTTGCTCCAAGTATTCTATTCGCAGGTAGAGAATCTAATAGCACTGATTTCAGATCAGCTACTGCAGGAATTTATTGCAGAAGTCCTCTTGGTGTTGGAGGAATTCAAGGTGCAACCGGTGAATCAAATACTAATTACAATGACGGCGAATTGATTTTTGCAACATCAGGAACAATTAATAATAATACAACCAATAGTCAAGGTTTGACTCAACGGATGGTGATTGATCGTAGCGGTAATGTTGGTATTGGTGTTAGCGCACCTACAACAACGCTTGATGTTGCTGGAGATATTAAAGGTAGCGGAAACTTATTCATAGGACATGATGATATTCCACAAATTATTATATCAGATGGAACTAATGCCAACACTGAATTTGCTATTTACCGTAATAGTACATCAAACACTATGGCGCTTGGTCCTAAAGTTGGAAGAGGATCTAGACAACTACCTATCTCAGCATTGACGATCAGTCGTACTGCGCAAGTTGACATTCCAAATGGTGGTACAGTAAATGTTGTTGGATCTGCTGATAAAGCTTTAGTTAATAAGAAGTATGTTGATGATCTCGTTAATGGTGCTGATCAACTCGGTGCATTAACATCATTAAACTTAAATAGACAAGATGCTGTTAGCGAAGGTGGTCAACTCTCATTTAAGAGATCTAGTGATAATACTAATTATTGGAATGTTGATATTAAAGGCGAAAACGCTAATGCAAGATTCAGAATCTCTCACGAAAATGATAATAACTCTAGTGTCACTGAAGTATTATCTATTATGCCAAACGATAGAGTCGGCATTAATGCTGATAATCCAGATTGGGACTTATGCATCGGCGGTAGAACAACTGAGGCTGGAAGCGTAGGTATAAATGCGGATCTTGGAAGTATTAGTTTAAGACCTAGTAAAAATACTACTCACGCTTGGATGTTCAATGCATTCAATACAGCTGGCGGCGATGCAGCAATCACAAGCCGAGAATATAGATCAGCATTTGGTATATATAGAGATAGTCAAATATTGACGTTTAAAAAAGACGGTGATGTTAGTGCTAAAGGAAATATTCTTAGCTTAAAAAGTATCACCGCTGCTGGTAACGTTGAAGCAAGAAACAATCTTATTTCGAAGAATGATGCTGAACTCGGTACTGGTGCAACTAGATGGCTATTACATACTAGACAAAATAGCGCAGCAACAAAGGGAGATCACTTTACACTTGCCCCGCGAAATTCTACCGATAGCAATTGGAATTACTATAGTGGGTTTACTCAAACCCGAGCCGGTTCAGTCGGAATCGGTAAGCTTCCAGATGCAGGTTATAAGTTCGAAGTTAATGGAAGTATTCAATATTCTGTAGGCGGTCATATTCAACAAATTGGTAGAGTCACACCTACAGGATTTAACGGTTTAACAACTCACGATATATACTCTGACGGTGGAACAATTGCAGTAGGTAAAACTGGTGATCAAGCCGTTTATTTCAATAAAGACGGTAACGGTTTTGTTAAGACTCGATTGACACTTGGTTATACCCCTTCAAGAGCAAGCGATGCTGTTACTAAACAATATGTAGATGCGAGATTCTCTGGCCTAGATGGTACTAATGAATTTACAGGTAGAACTAATTTTACATCTGCTGGTGCTACTCTTGCAGGCGTGAGTAACTCTCATGCTGGCAGTCGCATCCCAACCAATCTAACTGGAAATTACGCTCACGGCCTTGGTTTTGTTTCTAAATTTACCACTACATCTACTAATGATGGTGGAGGAATATTAATTGATGTTAGCGATGATAACGGTGATGAGCATGCTATAAGTGCATACAATGTAAATTCCAAGGTTAATAAAGAAATCTTCCATGTACGAGCTTTAGATGGTGACATTTACTCAGCGGGTAATTTTTACAATCGAGGAAACATCGGCACTGAAGGAAATATAACAATTGGAATAACTACTGCTCAAGGTATTTGGAATCTGGGTAGAGGAAGCGGCGGAATTCTTAATCTCTCACATAAAACCACTTCTGCCACAACACCTTCGTTAACATTCTCAACCGACGGTCGCATAACCTTACAAAAAGAAGGCACACAAGCCAAACACCTTGTTACTAAGAAATATGTTGACGATAAAGTTGCTGCAGTAACAGCTTCAGCTAGTGGTAACTACAAAATTGTATCTGGTGCCGAATATGTTACATCTGGATTTACCAATCAAGTTGGATCATTTAATACATCGAAAAACTATTTCGATGTGTTTCCACCAGCTGGTTATGCGATGTCTGATTTAGAAGCGTTTCTACCTTCTATAAACATTATTCATTTTGCTGGTGGAGTAGATGGCAATGATTCAATTAAGTGTAATCACAGAGTATTAGGAGATAGAATTAGAGTTAATGTTCAAGGTACTGAACAAAGAAGTAAACCAGCTGCTAGCTATATAGCAGTTTGGAGGAACTCATAAATAATAATATTATGTATTACGTTTGTATAGAAGATAACCAAGTAACATCAATCATTGATTATGAACCAAGTGTTCCTGATACAGTATCGATTGAAACAATAACTGATGCAAAATATAAAAGCATTGCAGATGGTAAAAGTTACTATGATGCAATTAAAAGAGAAGTGGTTAAAGTAGCTACTTCGATAATCAAAGGTGAAGAAAAATCGAAGAAGGCATTAGCATTTTTAAATAATACTGATTGGAAAGTATTACGACATATTCGAGAAATTGAATTGGGTATTGAACCAAGTCTTTCAGTTAAAGAATACGTTAAATTAGAAAAAGAAAGACAAAAACAATCTAAATTGGTTAAATAACAGTTATGGCATACTCAAGAATAATTCATACAAAGAGTGAAGCAGTTGGAGCTATTCCAGCTGAAAATAGTTTATCATACGGTGAAATAGCTATTAACTATTCAGACGGACATCTGTATATTAAAAAAGCAGATAACACTATTAAGAAGGTAGCATCAGCAGATTTTGCACCTCAGATTAGTACACTAACTTCTGAGGTTAGCTCTATTACTAGCACAGTAGGTTTGCTTAACTTACAATTTACTCAAGCAGATAATCTTGACTTTGGTAGATCTAATGTAAACGCTACTAAAGTTAATAATTCACTAACATACGGTCTATCTAATGAAATCGGTTCTAGCGCAAAGGATAGTTCGGTATTTGGTATATCAAATAAGGTCGTAGGAGAAAATACTATTGCTGTTGGTGATAATAATTTAGCAAACGGAAATAATTCCATAGTAATTGGATCTTATGTTAAAGCTCCTGTTAATGTTGCTGAATTTGGAAAATGGATAAACAACTCAACTCGGCAATCTTCTGTTCGTCTCGCAGATCAGAATGTAGCAATGACATTGAAAAATTCTGCTACAGCTATTACAGCTGGAGGTAATACAGGTGAAGAATTAGCGGCCACTCTTCCTTCGAACATGTATACGATTCGTAGAAACGTGGACGAAGTACTGGTTGATGTTAATATTGACGGAACAATAAAATCGTGTTCCTTGGGAGATGCAAGCGCCACACCTGGTTCATCTGTTCAAAATAATCGGCCATCAGCTGCTGAGACTGCAGCAGGCGAAATAATGGTTAAGACTATTCGTAAAATGTCGGAGGCAGCCTATAATACTTTAGTGACTAATGTTGAAGTTGACGCTAATACCCTTTACATTGTAACATAATTTAAACACATTCACATATGGCAATTGATAAAAAAATAACAGATCTAAGTGCTTTAGCAGCAGCAGACATTAATCTTGGCAATGATTCGTTGGTGATTGTTAACGCGAACGAAAGTAAAAAAATTACTCCAAATAATTTAATGTCTGGTCGTGTTAAAAGCGATGATGTTACCAATTTAGTAAAGCTTACAACGAGTCAATATGAAGCTTTGGTAACTGCTAGTACGGTTGATGCTAATACATTGTATATTATTACTATTTAATAGCTATCGTGAAAACTCTTTCGTTAACAAATTTAGATAGAATTACTAAATTAGATTTTAATAAAACTTCTAGTGTAGGTTCTGTTGGAGGTTCATTGAGTATAACTAAATTTAAAAATTTAGAAGTATTAAAAGCTGCTTATAATGATCTTAGTACTATAGCCTTTTCAACCGCTAATAGCGGAACAGTTAAGGAATTAGATCTTTCAAATAATTTGCTTACATCTGTGTCCAATCTTGGAAGTCTTACTAGCTTAGAAACATTAGATCTTTCAAATAACAGTTTACCATTAAGCGAAGTAGATAACATATTAACTGCCTTAGACACAAGCGGATTATCGAACAGCACGGTTCAGCTTGGAGGTACTAATACATTACCCACTCTTGGAAATTATAATACCGAAAAGTTAAGTTTAGAAAGTAAAGGATGGACTGTAGGAATTGCAGGAGGTATTGATACATCATTCAATAGCTCTGAGGGATATTTGGCATATGACGGTCAAGCTCTTTCAACACATCCGGATTGGGAAGGAAAACCTGAAAGTGCTGATTTTCCAAATCAATGGAAAATCGACGCAACTAATAATACAATTACGTGTAATAACGATCGCAGCGTGGGCATCTCGATGAGGAACATAAGAAATGTTCATCCAATTAAAGTAAAAGTTGGTTCTAAAGTTAGAATACTTGCTGATGTCGATTTTGGAGCTGGGCAATCTCTCTCTACTGTCGATAATGTGAGCGCGGCTGTTTCAGGTCGTACGGCTGGTACATATACAATTAGTGCTACTGATTATAGCATTGCACCTTCTGTTGGTATAGGCGCAAAATTTAGTATTGTAGTTGATAGCAGCGGTGCAGCTACAATTACTGTTACTGCTGGTGGTAGTGGCTATTCTGTAAATGATACTATTACTATTGCTGATGCAAAATTGGGTGGCGGCGGCGCTGCAGCTTTAACATTTGATGTAGCAACAGTTCAAAATGGATTTAGTCTTGCCGGTACCCGAACTTTTATGTTGTCTTTATCTGATATGGCAACTTACGAACTTGATAACGAATATGTATTGACTCATCCTAATGAATCATTTATGATTACTTTTCGGCCGAATGGTCCAGGAGGAACAAATTCGGCACGGCTTTTCCGAAGAATGCCGCAGATCGATGGCGTGAACCAAAATAGTCAAGTGATCGGAAACCTCAATCTTAGTACTATAGCTAACGACACTATTCGATTGCAGCTTGATTTTGATATTGGAGCAAGTGCTGCAGAGACCACTATAACTGTTTTATATAAAAATCTTACTAACAATCCTCCTATAACTGCTGTGAATAATGCAGTTATAACTGGAGTAAACGCTCCTATTTATGCCGCTTTAATTAATTCTAATAACGATATTAAAATTAATATACAAGCAGGAGAACTTGAAGATAGCGGGATTGGAACAATAACGGTGCATAAGGCTCAAGCATTTAGCATTAATTAATATACGATTATGATTTTATACGACGCAGTAAACTCAAAAGTCGGTTCGACTGATGTATCAGAAATTCGTTTAGGATCTGATTTAGTATGGACCGGTGAAACAGGTACTGAAGGAATATGGACATTTAATAATCCTTCCGCTGGAGATACAGTTATATTAAAAGCTACCTTTGCTGGAAAATCAACCGCGCATTGGGATGATGGAAATACTGACGAGTTAACTTCAGATACATCTATCACGCATACGTATTAAAGTTATAAATAGATAATATGGCAACCTATTCAAATTTGTATATCGATCAAGGATCTGATTTTAACTTTA
>Ga0115000_10004632_pt1 | contig 11219 bp, 9 predicted proteins | sample ArcticOcean_MG_C_6_FD_89690 | JGI IMG/M metagenome (GOLD analysis project Ga0115000, IMG submission 89690) | Marine microbial communities from western Arctic Ocean - ArcticOcean_MG_CB8_128 | ecosystem: Environmental > Aquatic > Marine > Oceanic | place: Arctic Ocean: Canada Basin | collected... | reverse complement strand
TTGCGCCTGTAGCTCAGTTGGATAGAGTACTTGGCTTCGAACCAAGGGGTCGGGAGTTCGAATCTTCCCGGGCGCGCCAGCTATTTAGGATTATAAAAACGTAGCGCTGAATCTTTCAATCTCCAAATCCTGACATAAAAAATATCTAAAATATAATTTTGATAATTTCTCCAAGGAGCTTTTTTACCTTGTTGAGGTAGTCTATCTAAAGCTCTCTGAACATAGCCAGAGGAGAAATCTATATAGTTATCCTCAGCTTCTGCACTAGGATCTTCTTGAGCCATACAGGCAGATACACCCTCTTTATCCATCTGATTAATAAGTCTACATACGTATTCTGCTGTAAGATCAGCTCGCAGAGTCCAAGACGCGTTTACATAACCAAAAGAGAAGGCTAAATTTGGAACCCCGCCTAACATCATTCCTTTATAGGCTAAATGATTATGAGGTTCTACTTTTCTGCCATCAATATTAATAGCTATATCACCCAATACATTCAATTCAATGCCTGTAGCTGTTATGACTATGTCAGCATGTAATTTCTTTCCAGATTTTAATAAGATTCCATCTTCTATAAATCTGTCAATATGATCTGTTTCAACGCTAGAGGTTCCATTTTTAATAGATTTAAAAAGATCACCATCTGGCACCAAGCACATTCTTTGATCCCATGGCTTATAGCTAGGAGTGAAATGCTTTTCTACGTCGTAATCTTCACCCAATTCTTCCTGAACCATCTCAACAATTCTGGTCTTTACTAAATCAGGATATGATCTAGCAAAATAAAACATAAAATATGTTGATAAAATGTTTTTCCACCGCGTAATAAAATAAGCTAACTTAAGAGGTAAAACTTTTTTTAGCTTTAAATTAAAAGCATCCTCTTCTGGTCTGGAGACAACAAAGCTAGGCGACCTTTGAAGCATATAAACATGCTTAGCTTTTTTAGCTAGAGCTGGAACCAAGGTAACAGCAGTAGCGCCACTTCCAATAACAATAATATTTTTATTTGTGTAATCTAGTGATTCATCCCAAAACTGAGGATGCATAATCTTTCCATTAAAAGCCTCTTGATTATCGAACTTAGGTTGGTGAGGTTTTTCATAACTGTAGTAGCCGCCACACATAAATAAAAAATTACATGTAATCTTGTTTATAGACTCGTTATTTTCAAGAACCTCTAATTCCCATTTTGATTCAGCAGTAATCCAGTCTGCTGATATAACCTTTCGATTAAATAAGATCTTTTCTCTAATATTAAATTCATCAGTGGTCTCATTAAGATAATTTAAGATAGCTGATCCGTCTGCAATGGACTTATCATTAATCCAAGGTTTAAACCTAAAGCCTAAAGTATGCATATCAGAATCAGATCTGATTCCTGGATATTTAAATAAAGCCCAAGTACCACCGAGCTCATCCCTTCCCTCAATGATTGAAAAGGATTTTTCTTTACAGCTTTTTTGTAAATTATAGGCAGCACCAATACCAGAAATTCCAGCACCGACAATAATTACATCTTTATGCATTATATTTATAGTTAGAGTATGTATTTATTAAATTCATTATTGTTAATATTATATCTTTTGTCATATTATATATGTAGGTATTATGAATAATGACACATAGGATGTCACTAGTTTTTAAGGAGATAAGCGATGCATTTTTTACCACTGGTTTTAGTATTTTTATTAGTTAGCTGTTCAGATGAAGAGAAAATATTAACAAATGAGTTAGTTATAAATCAAGGCATTATTCAGGGCTATGAAAATAATGATACAAATTATTATCTTGGAGTTCCTTATGCTCAGGCGCCCGTCAATGACTTGAGATGGAAACCACCTTTAAAACATAAAGGCTGGGATAAAAAACTCCTTGCATTGGATGTTTCTAAATCATGTATGCAACCAACGGGATTTGGCCTTGACCCTTTTATAGGTCTCTGGTTAGAAGGCTCTGGAATGAGCTGGTTTCGAAAAAATCTAATATATTTTGGTGCTGGTCTTGTTCCCTTTGTTAGCGACACAACGGAGACTCAATCTGAAGATTGTCTTTTTTTAAATATTATTACTCCAAAAAAAATGAAAGGAAAACTACCTGTAATGTTCTGGATTCATGGTGGTGCATATAGATATGGTAATGGATCAGGGGCTTATATTGGTGATGATTTGGTATCTAAGGATGTAATTTTAGTAACGATTAACTACAGACTTGGATCTCTAGGTTATTTTGCTCATCCCTCTCTTTCTAAAGAGTCACCTTTTAATTCATCTGGTAACTATGGAACATTAGATCAGATAGAAGCTCTTAAGTGGGTAGAAGAGAATATTAAAGATTTTGGTGGAGATCCAAATAATGTAACCATTTTTGGTGAGTCTGCAGGTGGGCACGCTGTAAGACAATTAATGTCATCGCCTCTTTCAGAGGGTTTATTTCATAAAGCTATAGCTCAAAGTAGTTACAACATTGGCAATACACTTAAATTAAAAGAAGCTTCAGGTATTATTCAGTCAGCTGAGAGCTCAGGTAAAGATTTTGTAAGAGTATTGGGTTTAAAAGAGGATGATGATTTATTAATGAATCTAAGAAGTCTTCAAGCTTCAGACCTTCAACAAGTTGGAGAAGGCCTAGTAGTTGCTGAAGATATTTCTGGTTCTACGGACATGGTTATATCTGCTGCCTGGATGCCAAATGTAGATGGATGGGTATTTGAAGACTCAGCATTAAATACCGCTAGATTAGGTAAAACTCATGATGTTCCTTTTTTAATAGGATTTAATGGGTTTGAAGGCTCTAGTTTGCTTCCTATGTTTTATACAAAAGATCAGCATGCAAATGACAAGAATTGGATTAAATCCATATGGGAGCTATCAGTTCCAAATGATCCTTATTCAATTCCAGAAGGTTATACACAATGGGCTGAAAGCATAAAAATAGATTCTTATTTAGCATCTCAAAAATTATGGGGTGATATCCAATTTGGAAGCTCTACTTATTACTCAGCACTAAAACATAGCAAGGTTAACCTAGATACTTATTTTTACTACTTTAATAAAGCTCCAGCATCAAAAAAACAGATTATAGGAGCAAGTCATGGGATCGATGTTATGTATTTATTTAACTCCTTTATACCAGGATGGCCTAAAAATGAAATAGACGATCAGATTGGCGAACAAATGCGAACTGATTGGACTAATTTTGCCAAGACAGGAAATCTTCTTTCAAAGGGATGGATGAGGTTCTCATCAGATAATCAAATTCAGAAAAATTATGATAAAAATATAACCTACTCAAAACTAGTAGAGGCTGAGTTATTTGAATCTATTTATGAATATTTAGATGCGACTGATAACTAAGAGTCTAAGTTGCCGCCATTAGAAACCCACTCAGATAGACCGCCCAAGTTATAAACATTTTCAAAACCTAGGTCTTGCAATGTTTTAGCGGCTAAGGCTGATCTCACTCCCGCTGCACAATAAACTAATATAGTTGAGTCTTTCTGAATACCCATAGGATTATTTTGAGCTTCTGGATTTAACTGAAATTCTATAAGCCCTCTTGGAATATGCAAGGCATCACTAACCTTGCCTGATTGGGCAATTTCTGACTCTTCTCTAACATCAATAATAAAAGCACCTTTAAGTATTAACTCATTAGCTTCATCAAAATTTAAACGCTTAACTGAATCGTTTGCGCTATTTAAAAGATCTGTAATTGTGCTCATAAAAAACTCCTCGTTTAAATATAGACTGTAAAAAAATGAATATCAACTAAGTAGATGGCTTGCTTGTATTGGCAACAAATATTCCAGTTAAAACCATAAGACAACCAATAACTACAATATATGTAACTTGTTCATTTAAAAAAATATTACCCCAAATAATTCCAAACACTGGAAGAAAGTAAGCAACAGTTGAGGTTCTTACTGCTCCTATTTTTTCAATTAATCTTATATAACCAATAAATGCCAGACCTGTGCCAACGCCGCCGAGCCAAAGTAAACTCAAAATAGCTTCTCTAGAGGGCATTTCTGCTGGAAAAGACAAAATTGTGTAAGGAAGAAAGATTAATCCACCAACAATAAGTGACCAACCTATTAAAACTAACTTATTAACCTCGGTAGCAAACTTTTGAATAAATACATTAGCTGTTCCGTAACAGGATGCAGCTAATAAGCATGCCATGCTGGCTAGCAAGGTTGTTTGAGCGTTAAATGGATTAACTAGAATTATAATTCCAAGAAAACCAAGCATTAAACCAAATACCTGCTTTTTACTAACCGGCTCACTAATCCAGAAATAAGCAACAACCATGGTAAATAACGCTGCAGAGGAATTTAGTATAGCTAACATATTCGAGTTAGAAGTCAGAGAGGCGAAGGAAAAAAGCGTAAAAGGGATACTTGTGTTAAATAAACTAAGAAATAAAATCTTACTTTTATTGCCACGTATTTGTTTTAAATATTTAGGCATTAATAGAAAAGGTAGAAATAATGAACCAGCTAGCAAAAGCCTTAAACCAACTAAAGTTATAGGGCCAAATTCAGGCGTTGCTATTTTTATAAACATAAAAGAGCTTCCCCAGATAGCACCGAGTAAAACTAATAAAAACCAATATCTTATTTGCATATTTTAAAGTAAAAAAAACCCCCAAAAATTAATTTGAGGGTTTTATAAAAAACTCTGTTCGTTATAAATTATAACTTATAACTTACAGTCAAAAACTTATGATTTGCCTTTTGTCAAAAAGCGAACCCTCCATTTCCTGATTTAATATTAATACTAATAGGACCACCTCCTTCGTAGGGTAAGAATAAAGGTATTTATAAATCCCCATGTCAATCTATAAATACGACACCCATAAAAATTATATATAGAGAATTAAAAAAATACTATAGAAAAAATGTGAAAGATCTTACTTATTTAAGGCTTCACTAACCCCTGGGTGAGTAACCTCACCATTTTGAGTATTAAGTCCATTTCTTAAATGGATATTCTGACTTAAAGCTGCATCAATGCCCTGGTTAGCTAATTCAAGAATGTAAGGAAGAGTGACCTTATTTAGAGCCTGAGTAGCTGTTAAAGGAACTGCTCCCGGCATATTAGTTACGCAGTAATGAAGAACTTCATCAACTAAAAAAGTAGGATTATCGTGAGTGGTTGGCCTACTCGATTCGAAGCAGCCACCTTGATCAATTGAAATATCTACCATTACTGTTCCTGGCTTCATATTTTTTAGCATTTCTAAGGTAACTATCTTAGGAGCTTCTTTGCCAACAACATAAACTGCCCCTATAACTAAATCTGAAACTGAGATAGCATCTTTAATATTTTCCGGTGAAGATAAGATATATTCCATATTCTCATTACCAAATTGTAATTTAAGCTCATCAAGTTTATTTTGAGAAAGATCAATAACTTTTACGAAAGCATTATTTTCAGTAGCCTTCGTGATAGCTTCAGTTCCTGCAACACCTCCGCCAATTACTGTTACAACTCTTGGAGATATATCCCCAAATGAGCCTATTAAGACTCCTTTTCCTGAATTGTGCTTAAGTAAATGATATGAGCCAACAACTATACTTATCTGTCCAGCTATGGCGCTCATAGGAGCTAATAAAGGCATAGATCCATCAGCAGAAGTTACTGTTTCGTATGCAATAGCTCTAACACCTGTAGAGATTAATTTTTTTGCTTTCTCTGGATCACCAGCAAGATGAAGATAAGTAAATAGAGTTAAATCATTACGTAAATATTGATATTCAGATTCAATGGGTTCTTTAACTTTTATTATAAGTTCAGCTTCCGAGTATATTTGGGCAGCTGACTGAAGAATAGTAGCTCCAGCTTTAATATATAAATCATTTGTATAACCAATGCTCAATCCAGCTTCCGCTTGAACAAAAACAGTATGCCCATGACTAACAATAACTTGAACTGAATCAGGGGTAAGGCCTACCCTGAATTCATTGTTTTTAACTTCTGATGGAACGCCTATGATCATTTTTGTAATGTACCATAATCAGGCTTTAATATAAGTGAAAAAAAATTATATTAGTATTCTAAAAAGTTATACATCATTATTGTATTTAAAATCATTTAAAAAACTTATAAAGCTTTTATTGATGAGTGATAAAGGATTTGATTTTGAGTAGACAATCTCAAGACTAAACTCAAGATCAGGTTTTAAGTCTAGTATTTTTATATTTGGATGAAACGAGCTCTCAGCAGAAATTCTATCAGTAATGGTGATACCCATTCCTTTGGAAACAAGAGCTAATGCAACCTGATATGTTTCAGTATTAAAGGTTGGATCTAAGTTAATAGAATTCGTTAAAAGATATTCCTCTAATTTGCTACCAAGTGGGCCTCTTGGTCCGACCTTGTCTGTTATTTTTATAAATGGTTGAGACTTAATATCATCAATATTCAGAGATGATTTATTAGGAAAGAATGACTGAGGTGCTATCACTACAAATTTACCTTTAATAATGGGCTTATTAATAAGATCACTGTGCGGGACTGGATCATAGACTATACCTAAATCAACTTTTAACTCTAAGACTTGTTTTATAATTTCATCGTAATGCAGCGTTACAGTTTCAAAAGTTGCCTTGGAATTTAAAGTACTAAATTTAGAAATAGCTTCTGGTAGATAATCTATACCTAAAGCATGAGTAGCTGCTATGTTTAGATCTCCTTGAGGTTTTTTAATAAGATTTGAGGAAACCTTTTTAAAATTTGATAAATTATTATGTATCTTTTCGACGTAAGGAAATAATATTTTAGCTTCTTGAGTTGGAATCATTTTCTTATTCAATCGATCAAATAGTTTAATTCCAAGATCGGATTCAGATTGACTTAAGATTTTGCTAATAGAGGGCTGGGTAACATTTAAATCTTGAGCTGCCTTAGTTACAGATCCATGAATGAAGACAGAGTAGAAAACTTCTATATGGCGATATCTCATAGAGATAAGATATCTTAATTAGTGAATGATGTATAACAAAAAGATATAAATATTAAAGAATTTTAATCTCTGCTTTTGTGAGAGACAGCTCAAAAATATCAAACATTTCATCTATTTGATTCTTTGTAATTATAAGTGGCGGGCACATTGCAATAACATCTCCTATAGCTCTAACTATTAAACCTTCATCTTGGCATATTTTTGCTACAACTCTTCCAGCTGAACCCATGGGAGTGAATCCCTCTTTGGATGATTTATTACTTACAAGCTCAATACCACATATAAGACCAATGCCTCTTGCCTCACCAACACTTTCAAACGAATTTAATTTATTGACTCTAGATTGAAAATGATCAGATACAGATGCCACATGATCGAATATTTTATCTCTTTTATAAATCTCTAAGGTCTTTAGAGCTACAGCGCATGATACTGGATGACCAGAATAAGTATAACCATGACCAAATATTCCTATATCACCACTTGCGTCTTTGATTGGGTCATAAAGCTCATCAGGAACTATTACTGCACTAATGGGAATATAACCTGATGATAATGCCTTGGCGATAGTGATTGATGATGGTTTCATATCAAAAGTTTCAGCACCCCAAACATTACCAGTTCTTCCGAATGCACAGACAACTTCATCATCAATTAATGGAATTGAATACTTGGTTAATACTTTTTGAATACTAGGAAAATAGTTTGTAGGTGGAATAATTACACCGCCAGCTCCCATTAAAGGCTCAGCAATCATTGCAGCTATAGTCTCAGGACCTTCCTTGCAAATAAGATCATCTAAATTTTGAGTTAATCTTTGTACATACTGCTCTTCATTTTCGTTTTCTAAAGCTCCTCTATAAAAATGCGGAGTGTCGATATGAAAAAACCCGTCAGCAGGAAGGTCAAATAACTTATGTTGAGCAGGCAAACCTGTCATGCTTGCGCTAGCAACTGTCACACCGTGATAACCTTTTATTCTAGAGATAATTTTTTTCTTTGAAGTATTACCTAAGGCGTTATTGTAATAAGTGTAGAGTTTAAGCTGAGTATCATTAGCATCAGATCCTGAATTTCCAAAAAAAACTTTACCTTTATCATAAGGCGACATCTCAATTAACTTTTCAGATAATAAAATTGCTGGTTCATGGCTTTTAGATGTAAAGAGAGATGCATAACCAAGTTTAGTCATTTGTTCTGATGCGGCTTCAGCTAATTCTTTTACCCCATATCCCAAGGATGTGCACCAAAGGCCTGCTAGACCCTCAAGATACCTTTTTCCTTGTTTATCATAAACATAAATACCCTCTCCTCTATCAAGAATGAGAACATCTTCAGAAGTGTGTGATTTTAAATTAGTTATAGGATGGAATAGATTGGTCTTATCTATTTGCTCTAAATTTTTTAGTTGATCATTATTCATTATTTTTCCTTATTAAAATCTATTAGATCACCCAAACTATCAAGATAGTCTTTGTCTTGAGGTATATCCATTAATTCGTTAAAACGATTATCCCTATAACTCTTTAAATTTTGACCTAAATTCATAAACCCTTTAATTCGAGAATTATGTGATACATCAAAATCAACATGAATAGTAAATAAATCTTCTCTGTCAGATGACTGATGTAAGATATTTCCTTCTGAGTCTGCAGCAATAGAGAGCCCGCAACCCTGATCACCACAGCTATTAACATCAATATAATAAGCTTGTTGCTGAGCGGCAGTAGTTCTTACCATTAATGTTTCCATTTCTCTGTCTTTGGTAGGAGTTAGTGTTGGATTAATAATTAACTCAGCACCAGCAAGAGCTAAAGCTCTGCTCGTTTCTGGAAACCAGAGATCGTAGCAAATATGAAGACCTATAATGCCCTTTCCAGGTATTTCAAAGACACAAATACTAGTTCCACTATCTACATTTATTTCATATGGAAGCCATGGATATAATTTTCTTGCTTTTGTAACAAGGTCGCCATTAGAATTAAAAACTGGGGCTGTATTAAAAATACTATCACCATCATTCTCATAAAAGGTTCCTGGAATAAGCCAAATATTAAATTTTTTAGCTAAATCTGAAAAAGTATTTATATATCTATCCAAGCTATGTTCTGAATTTTTAGCTCCAGGTCCGCCTACAGCTAATTCACTTAAAACAAGTAACTCAACGTCTTTATGTTTATTGCAAAAGCTTTCAATAGAATTAATAACATAATTAAGGTTATTAGTTTTGTTTAAGCTTAGTTGCATAGCTCCAACTGTTAAAATACTCATCTAGCCTTTCTCTTTGTTGTAACTGACATATACAGAAAAAACCAGAGCAGCAAGAAGTGCTATGGTTGCTAAATTAAGAATAAAATCAAAACCATTAGTCATAATAAAGAGAGATCCAGCAAGAGGTCCTGATGCTAGGCCCATTTTAGATACAAAACCAGCTAATGCAGCCATTTGTCCATGAATATCAAAGGTTGCACATAAGCCTAGTAAGTAGGGGATAGTAAAGGCCCAAGCTATACCAGTTAAAGTATTAGCAATAAAATAAATAGATACATTATCTGAATAATGCAATAAATAAGTAAAAATTGAAGCAATAGATATACCAATTAAAAGTGGTATTGTTCTGCCAAACTTGGTTCCTATAATATAGACAAGAACTCCACCAAGAATTGAAATAATATTTGCGACTGTAAGAATATTACTTATTTCATTGTTTGCTAATCCGATATCTTTACCAAGCTCAAAGGCATAATCTGCGACACCCATATTTGCAGCTTGAAATAAAAATAAACCACAAAGAACAAGAAACAACATCATACTCATTGGAATCTTAAAGAAACTAGAAGGTTTAGTATCTTCCTGAGAAGGAGATTCAACATTTGGTACAAGTGGCAAAATTAAAAGAGTCATTAATGTAAAACTAATTAAGGCACCAAAAGCAGCTCCATATCCAAAGACCTCAACAAGTCTCGGGACTACCCATATACCTAGGCTACCGAAGCTATACTGAACGACTAAAAGCATTCCAAAAATTTTGTCTGGGTTATATGTTCTTGCAATGATTGAAAGACCTAAACCAACCGAAAGGCCGCCAATAGTGCCGTGTATGAATCTAAGAATAATTAAAGTTTGTGGATTTGTAAATTGTGTAGATATTGCATCAAAGGCTATTAAACCAATAAATAAAATTCTTACCACCTTTCGCCATTCAACTTTTTTAACAATAAAAGTGGCAATAAGAGCTCCAAATGCAGCCCCATATTTATTAGCACTCACAATATAACCAGCAACATCCCTCTCTACTCCCAAACCATCAACAAAAGCTGATAAAAATGCGCCTCCAAGATTTACATAAAATAAGCCAGCTGTAGCGACGATGCTATAAAGAATTGCTGCTATAGCACTTGATTGATTAAAGGTTGATGATAAGTTTGATGTGTTCATGAGTTATATTAACAAAAAGGTTTGATAGAGTTAGATGAAAATACTGCGGACTCCCAAGCGTAAGCATATCCATCACTAAAATAATAATAAGTCATTCCATTGGGAAAAAAAGCAAAAGTTATTCCTCCAAAGCCAGACATAAAGGGTATCCATATATCTTCTTTACAATTAAAAAGTGATTTATCAAACTTTCTAGACCAAAAACCATTATTGTAATAAATATTAGCTTCAGGAATAGCTAGCAAAGAATTCTTATCATTTGGATTTAGAGCTTCATGCAAAAAGGATAAATTAGAAGATGTGTCAGCCATAATTTTTTGCATAATATTTGAAATTTGATGAAGATCGTCTCTAATGAAAAACATTCCCCACCCTGTATAGGGTTGTTTGTTGATATCATTAGTTTTTAAGGTTGATTGTGAGGCTTGGCTAAAATTACTCTTTATCAAAAATGGTATCAATATATCTTCAAAATAATCATCATAAATAGTATTAGATTCTAAAAAGCTATTCATAGCTGAACCTAAAATATAAGTATCAGAGGTGTGGTAAACAAATTTTCTGCCTGGTTTAGTTTTTCTAGGAAAAGCCTTACATGCTTTATTTAACTTATCTTTATGGGTTTGTAGTTTAAAAATAAATTGAACTGATGCTACTCCGCTTTCATCTCTGTCATGAATAGCATTTATATATTGACCCGTTGCCATATCAGAAACATTATTTAATGAGACTCCTTTCCACTTCCTTTGATTACATTCAGGAACGAGATCATTGATAAATAAATTATTAATAGGACCAAATTGATTTTCTAT
>Ga0115000_10004628_pt1 | contig 11224 bp, 8 predicted proteins | sample ArcticOcean_MG_C_6_FD_89690 | JGI IMG/M metagenome (GOLD analysis project Ga0115000, IMG submission 89690) | Marine microbial communities from western Arctic Ocean - ArcticOcean_MG_CB8_128 | ecosystem: Environmental > Aquatic > Marine > Oceanic | place: Arctic Ocean: Canada Basin | collected... | reverse complement strand
TAAAATATATCGACGAAGATCTTCATCCTCACTCAAATTGCTTAATTTTTTTTGTACCGTTTTTTTATTTATTGAAATTTTAGTAATTTTTTTATCAGGGAGCTCAAATAGAACATCTTCAAGTAAGCTCGTCATAACCGTATGAAGTCGCCTTGCCCCAATATTCTCCATGGTGCTGTTCAACTCTGTAGCAATTTTTGCAATCTCATTAATAGCATCTTTGTTAAATTCTAACACAACATCTTCCGCTTTAAGTAATGCCTCATACTGTTTTAGTAGTGCGTTCCTAGGCTTTGTTAAAATTTTAACAAAATCACTTTGAGATAAATCATCTAGCTCTACACGAATAGGAAATCGCCCCTGTAATTCAGGAATCAAATCTGATGGTTTACTTACATGAAATGCGCCTGCTGCGATAAAGAGTATATGGTCCGTTTTTACCTGACCATATTTGGTACTTACCGTTGAGCCCTCAACAATAGGAAGAATATCTCTCTGTACTCCTTCGCGCGAAATATCTGGCGAGCTACCACCACCTTGCCCAGCAATTTTATCAATCTCATCTAAGAATATAAATCCACTTTGCTCTGCGCTGTATATGGCTTTACGAATCACATCATCCATATCAATGAGCTTCTCAGCCTCTTCTTCAGAAAATACCTCTCGCGCCTCATGCACTTTCATTCGCTGTGTTTTCTTTTTAGGTGGCATAACTGAGCTAAGCATATCTTGAATATTTGAAGACATATCATCCATCCCCAAAGGCCCCATAACCTGCAACATTGGCATTGATTGCGATTTAGCCTTTATTTCTATAATCCGATTCTCAAAATCACCTGACTCTAATCTATCTTTCATTTTTTTACGTGTACGATCTTGTCGGTTTATAGTTTCTTCTGAGATTGGTTCATTTTCACTGACGGGAAATAGAATTTCCAATATTCGCTCATTGGCATTCCGTACAGCTTTATCAATAACCTTCTCTTCTGATTCGCTTCTTACTTGTTTTACCGAAACTTCTATCAAATCACGAATCATAGACTCTACATCACGACCCACATATCCAACTTCAGTGAATTTTGAGGCTTCTACTTTTACAAATGGTGCTTTCACCAACGTGGCTAATCTTCGAGAGATCTCCGTCTTCCCTACCCCAGTAGAGCCAATAAGAATAATATTATTAGGGCTAATTTCTTCACGAAGTGATGCTTCAACTTGCTGGCGACGCCATCGATTCCTCAATGCAATAGCCACAGATCTCTTGGCGCTACTTTGACCGATAATATATTTGTCTAATTCTCGTACAATTTTCTTAGGCGTTAATTTTTCCATTATGCTTTCAATACTGTTATACTATCGTTTGTGTAGATACAAATATCTGAGGTGATTTTCAATGATGCATTCACCACCTTTTCTGGATTTTTCTCACCAGAATCGATGAATGCGCGTGCAGCTGCAAGAGCATACCCAGAACCACTTCCGATGGTAATTATTTCTCCATCAGGCTCAATCACATCACCTGAACCAGAGAGCAAATAAGAGTTTTTCTTATCCATAATGGCAAGCAGGGCATCCAACTCTTTTAAGATTTTGTCGGTTCGCCAATCTTTTGCCAAATCAACCACGGCCCTCTGAAGATTTCCATTCATCTCATCTAATTTGGACTCAAATTTTTCGAATAAAGCCATGGCATCAGCAGCCGCACCAGCAAATCCAGCTAAAACCTCTCCATTATAAAAGCTACGTACTTTTATAGCTTTTGATTTCATCTGGATATCGCCCATTGTAACTTGCCCATCACCACCTAGGGCAATTTTATTACCAATTCGAACACCCAAAATAGTGGTGGATCTAAAAGAATATTCCATTATAACTCCCGTCTTAATCGTGCCACGGGGAATTTCAAATTCTCCCGATATTTAGACACAGTACGTCTGGCAATTTGAAAACCCTCTTTTACCAAGATGATTCTAATTTCCTCATCGCCCAGTGGCTGTTGTTTATTTTCATTCTGAATAATTTCATTCACACGGTCTTTTACCACCGTATTTGACACATCATCTCCGGACTGCGTAGATATGCCTTCCGAAAAAAAAGCTTTCAATTCTTTAATTTCCCATGGGAGCTGAACAAACCGACCATTGGTAACACGGCTAATCGTAGAAATATCCATCTCGATATCGGCAGCAATATCTTTTAATACCATAGGCACCAATTGCCGTTTATCAGTCTCAAAATATGATTTTTGTCGATGGATAATTGACTCCATCACATGTACAATTGTTTTTTTTCGCTCTTGAATAGCTTCAATAAACCATTTTGCCGATTCAATCTTTTGCTTAACAAATTGGCGCACTTCTTTATCATCATTATAATCGACGAGCATCTGCCTATAGCTACCACTCACTCTAAGAGGAGGTAAGCTAGAATCGTTAGATGTTATATGCCAACCTTCGTCTGACTTTTCCACACAAATATCAGGAATCACAAAATCTTTCTCTGAATATTCAAAGCCATCACCTGGGTGTGGGTTCAACTGTGAAATTGCGGTAATTGAATCCTGTAAATCTGCTTTAGTACATCCCAATTTTTCAATAATTTTTTCGTATTTTCGCTGACCAAAATCCTCGAAATGTTTTACCAAAATATTCATGGCTAAATCATTATCACCATATTTTTTTAATTGGGCAACAAGACATTCACGCATATTTTGAGAGGCAAATCCCGGTGGATCTAAATCTCTAATATTATCCATCACACTTAAAACTTCTGATTTTTCAAGACCCATGCGGTCAGATATGAGTACTGGCTCAATATTTAAATATCCATGCTCATCTAAATTACCCAATACTTGTTCGGCAATTTTCAGCTCATCTTCGGATGCATTAATATCTCTCAGCTGATCTAATAGTCTATCCGTGATTGTTTTAGTGGTATGGAGGGGCATTTCCACTTGAATCTCGTTTTGATCTTTGGGTTGACGAATTTCAAATTCATCAGGATCACTCATTAATTCCTCCCAATCAAAATCTGACTCTACAATCTCTGTATCTGTCTCATCTAATTCTTCAGGAGACTCCTCCTCATCGTTCTCCGTAGATTCTTCCATGTTTTCGCCATCATCTATTTCAGCCAATTCTAGTGCAGGGTTTTGTTCGATTTCCTGTAATATGCGTTGCTCCAAGACTTGTGCATTTAATTGCAATAAGCTGGCCTGAAGAATTTGCTGTGGAGTGAGTTTCTGTTGAAGCTGTTGATGTTGAGATAACTTAGCCATTTTTATTTCCCAGTGAGAAGGTACTCCCTAAATACAAACGTCGAGCCTCTTCATCATTTGCAAGTTCGGTAATAGTACCTTCTTTTAAAATTTTACCTTGATAGAGTAAATATGCTCGGTCTGTAATGGCTAATGTTTCACGAACATTGTGGTCGGTGATGAGCACCCCAATTCCACGCTCTTTTAATCCATGAATAATATTTTGAATTTCTTCTACGGCAATAGGGTCAATACCTGCAAAGGGTTCATCTAATAAAATGAAATCAGGGTCCATTACTAGAGATCGGGCAATTTCCGTACGGCGGCGCTCTCCTCCAGATAATGTCATGGCAATGCTCTTTCGAATATGCTGTATTGAAAACTCATTTAATAATGATTCTAATTTTTCATTTTGCTGGTCAATATTAAAATTTGTCATCTGTAAGACTAATCTCAAATTATCTTCAACTGACAATTTGGTGAAAACAGATGCCTCCTGGGCAAGATACCCAACTCCATTACGAGCTCGCTTGTACATAGGCGCGTCAGTAATTTCAGTTTCGTCTAAAAATATTTTTCCAGAATTAGGCTGCACCATTCCAGTGATCATATAGAATGAGGTCGTTTTCCCTGCTCCATTTGGACCCAATAGCCCAACCACTTCACCACGATTTACCTCAATAGAGACTCCATCGACAACATTCCGTTTTGAATATGTCTTTATTAAATTAGTGGCATATAATTTTTGAAATTTACCCATTAAAAATCTCTCTGCATCACACCAGTGGGTTTATATATTTTCCATTTTGTTAAATCCATATCAGATTCAAAGCCAACACCATACATAGTATCTCGTTGTGTAGTGGTAAACATAACTGAATCTTTTGACTCAATAACCTTGTACTGATTATCCCATAAAATTGTATTGGCGTAAAGGGTAAATCCACCATCAGATTCTACATATACATTCCCGGTGGCCCATAAGTCATTCGTGCGCTGATTGATTTTAGCAGAATCAGAATAAAGGATGCTTACGTGCTCACCCAAATCATTATAAAAATCAGCTTTAACATTTCCCGTCAAAAGTGCATCCTCATTTCCATTTTTTATTAGATGCTTAGATGTTGCTTTTACAATCCGTATATTTTCTCTGCTTATAATAATTTCTGGGTTTTCAATTTCACTTTCATTAAACATAGATGAATTTCGCCTAACCACCTGGTCACCTGTTTCAGTACAGCCCATAAATAATATGAAAAAGAGGAGCATCATGCCTTGTAAATATTCTTTCGCATATCATCTAGTACTTTTCCATGGCGACCTTGCGCATAAAGAATCCACTCCACGACTTCCCTCAAAACACCTTGACCCCCAGATAACTTAGTCTCATGGATAGCAGCCTCTTTTACTAATGGATGTGCGTGAGGTACCGTAACCGAAACCCCCACCTTTTCCATAACGGGGATATCAATCAAGCCATCACCAATATAGGCCACCTCATTAGGGGTAACTTTATAATATTCACAAATCTTGGAAAATGGAGTAAGCTTATCTAATGAGCCCTGATAACAGTGTTCAATTTTCATTTCCTTGGCACGAATTTCAGTGGCTTTAGAATAGCGTCCAGAGATGAGAGCTATGGGAATTCCTGCTAATCGTGAAAATGCGGCGCCGGCGCCGTCTTCAACCGTAAATTGCTTTAACTCAACCCCATCACCAATAAACATAGTGCCATCTGTGAGGATCCCATCCACATCAGATACAATAAGCTTAATTTGATTAAGTTTAGCCTTAAGACTTGGGTCCATCATTCTTATACTTTTTTGTCGCAGAAACGAAGTCTTTAAATAATGGATGTACATCTACCACACGGCTCTTCAACTCAGGATGGAACTGTACGCCTACAAACCAAGGGTGGTCTTTTACCTCAATCATTTCAACTAAGTCTAGGTCCTTATTTACACCGCTTATAATTAATCCAGATTTCACCAGCACATCCTTAAAATCATTATTCACTTCAAATCGATGGCGATGGCGTTCATCAATGCGTCTTTTTCCATAGGCTTTATACGCATTTGTTCCACTCTTTACTTCACAGGGGTATGACCCCAGCCTCATAGTGGCCCCCTTTTTAGTCACATTTTGCTGTCCATGCATTAAGTCAATTACAGGATACTTTAATCGTGATTTGAATTCAGAACTATTTGCATTTGGCATTTTACATATATTTCGCGCAAAATCTATTATGGCACATTGCATACCAAGGCAAATTCCAAAATATGGAATTTTATTCTCTCTGGCAAATTGGGATGATAAAATTTTTCCTTCGATTCCACGATCACCAAATCCGCCCGGTATCAATAAACCATCGACGCCTTCAAAGTAGGGGGCTATATCTTCAGCTCTCTCTAATTCTTCAGTATCGACCCATTTAATATTCACCTCTGTATTATTTGCAACGCCAGCATGGATGAAGGCCTCAATGATACTCTTATAGGCATCATGTAAACTATTATATTTACCGCACATGGCGATAGTCACTTCAGTTTCCGGATTTTTAAAGGTTTGAATGAACCCTTCAAGATGCTGAATATTCTTGTGGTATCCATCTGTTATCAATCCCAATCGATTTACAATTGCGGTATCAAATTCTTGTTTATGAAGCACTAAAGGAATTTCATAAATAGACTTAACATCAGGAGATTCAAATACATGGTGGGTTACAATGTTGCAAAAGAGCCCTAATTTTTTCTTTAGTTTTTGATTTAAATGATGGTTGTCTTCAGTTCGACAGACTAACATATCTGGCTCTAAACCAATTTGGCGAAGCTGTTGTACACTATGCTGGGTTGGCTTTGTCTTCATCTCACCGGCTGCATTCAGATAGGGTAGGAGCGTGGTATGTACCACCGTCGTGTTTTCCTTACCTTGCTCTAAAATCATTTGTCGAATGGCTTCATAGAAGGGTTGGCCTTCGATATCCCCTACGGTACCGCCAACTTCGGTAATCACTACATCATACTTGCGCCGAGGGTTCACACTCTTTATTCTTTTTTTAATTTCATCGGTGATATGAGGAATTACCTGAATCGTCTCACCTAAATAATCACCTCTCCGTTCACGCTCGAGAACATCCCAAAAAACACGACCAGATGATGTAGTATTTATACGACTTAAACTTTCACCAATAAATCGTTCATAATGTCCCAAGTCCAAATCAGTTTCAGCGCCGTCATCTAGCACAAATACTTCACCGTGCTGATATGGATTCATGGTCCCTGGATCAATATTTAGGTATGGATCAAGCTTCTGGATAGTCACTTTTAGACCTAATGATTTAAGGAGATACCCAAGAGAGGAGGCTACTATTCCCTTGCCCAAACCAGAGAGTACCCCTCCAAAAACAAATATATATTTAACAGGTTGCTTAGCCATTTTTCTTAATTACCTCCGGCACGTGAAAAAAATCTTCACTTGTTATGGACCAATTCTTCATATGCGGTAAATTTGGATTAACATATCAGGTTTAAAATTAAGATGATATCATAAGTTTTCTAAAACTTATTCCATTAAAATTCTACTTTGATGAATAAAATTAATTTTATCCCATCAGATAAAACCCCTAATTTTCACACTAGCATGAGTAATATAACGCCCATACTCACAGACAACCCACTTCATACTGAAATCCTGCAGACTGCAGGGAAATTAGGTGCCAAGCTGGGAATACCCACTTTTATTGTAGGTGGATTCGTTCGCGACAAACTTATGAAAAGGCCCACAACTGATATTGATATCATGGTAGAAGGGGATGGAGTCTCATTTGCTAAACAGTTAGCCAAAGAATTAAATATTAATACAGTGGTTGATTATGAGAAATTTGGCACTGCCTTAATACCCCATCCCGATGTAGAAATTGAAATTGCTACTGCTCGCAAGGAAACTTATTCTCCTGATTCTCGAAAACCCGAAGTTGTGAGTTGCTCTATATCAGAAGATATGTCAAGACGGGACTTTACGGTAAATGCAATTGCTGCATCTATTCTACCCGATTCATTCGGTGATTTGATTGACCCATTTGGGGGGATTCAAGATATGCAAAAAGGTATATTAATCACTCCAATGGACCCTGATGATACTTTTTCTGATGACCCATTACGAATGATGCGGGCGGTTCGTTTTGCAGCACAATTAAAATTTATCATCGCTCCCCATGTACTGGAAAGTATATCCCGGCAAAAAAATCGACTAGAAATAATTTCATGGGAGCGAATCACAGAAGAAATTATCAAATCCCTAAAGGCAGATCAACCCAGCATTGCATTCTACTTAATGAAAGAAACGGGTCTTCTCAGCTACGTATTCCCTGAAATGGATATTATGTCAGGTGTAGACGTAATCAATAATATGGGGCATAAGGATGTATTTATACATACATTGCAAGTAGTGGATAACGCCGCTCAATTGACAGATAAAATGGAAATTAGATTTGCTGCATTAGTGCATGATATTGCAAAGCCACCTACAAAACGATTCGAGCAGAAAAAAGGATGGACATTCCATGGTCACGATGAAATTGGTCGACGAATGTTGAAAAAAGTAGGCTATCGAATGAAGCTATCAAATACATTGCGTGACTATCTTATGACTATGACTAAATTACATTTGCGACCTATCGCATTGGCAAAAAGAGATATTACAGATAGTGCCGTTCGGAGAGTAATGGCAGAAGCAGGTGAATTTTTAGATGACTTAATGATCCTTTGTAGGGCAGACATTACTACCAAAAATCCTAAAAAGGTAAAGAAGTATATCGCTAATTTTGATAAAGTTGAATCGATCATGCAGGATGTACAACTCCGAGATGAAATGCGCGCATTTCAATCCCCCGTTCGAGGCTCAGAAATCATGGAAGTTTTATCCCTAAGCCCTGGTAAAAAAGTAGGACTAATTAAAAAATCCATTGAGGATGCAATTTTAGATGGAAAAATTGATAATAATTACCAGGATGCCCTCAACTATATGATGTCAATAAAGGACGATATTCTAACTTAAAACACTAACTATTTCTTTTTACCCACACTCTTTGGGTATTTACTGGTCACTCTCTTTTTATTTTTAGTATCAGCTGGTGCTGATTTCAACTCTCGCTTATAGACTTTAGGCAATTTCTTTGCACCAATGCCAGGAGACCTTTCTGATAACTGCCACAAGGTTACAGTCGCGGGCCTTCGATCTCTGTATTCAGGAAAAAATTTAGTCCGCTTTAGCCATTTCTTAAATTCATTAATATATTTTTTATTACTCTTCTTATGCAAACGCCCAAAAAACTTACGCCAAAATTGATCACGATATTCAAAATGTGAATAATGAAATTTATCATAAACATCATCACTATTCACAAACAAGGTCGTATCTGTTCCATCTGTAAAGATAATATCAGCCACTACCCATCTTTCTGTACGCATAACCGTGGGTGAAAACATATTCCACTTCTGTGACATCCTGGGGTATAAAGTAGCTCTCTTTAATGCATAAGATAAATTATAAGAATAAGCCTTTAGGCCCTTTGGCTGGGTTCCGAATCGTTCTTTTATTCCATCATTCCCTGTAAGTGCATAATTTATAACTCCAACCAAGAGAATGAATACTGCAATATTACTCAAAGTAAAACCAAAATTTTCAACATAACTGTTTAGCCTAGAAATAGATTTCTTTGGTGCATTCTCGGATTCTGAGGGTAGTGGCAGGTCGCAAGCCGGAAGTCCTGTAAAAACGCTAATTTTGGTACGATTTTGTGAAAATAAATCGTAAATCCACCCAAATATCTTTTCTAAACCAGGAATTCGTAAAATCCAGGCAAATAAAAATCCAAATGGGAGTGAAAAAATAATTTTAGAAAATGCGATATGGCGAGTCCAAAATTCATTTTTAATAGGGTCAAATACAATAATTGAACGTTCTAAAATACTCTTGAATTTTTCAGGAGCTTTTCCTGAATAAGTTGAATCCGCCCACGTTATTGAATTAAATAAATCCAATCTTTTTAGAACTCGCGCCGTAAAATGACAGAAGCCACAATCACTATCATAAAACACAATATAGCGTTTAGTAAAAACCAAAGATATTTTCTTTTTGATGAATGAAATATCATCATATCCTAATAATAGGATTAAAGCTGTCATCATAATCCAACTAAACAGACCAATACTTACGGAGATACCAATCATCAAGTGAAATGACATAAAAGAAACAAATGCAATACGGCGGGTCCATTTAGTGAAAATTGGCGATAAAATGAGTAATAGTGATAAACATTCTAGAATGGTAGTAGAGTGAGTAAGTATGTAATTAATAGTAGGATTAAAAATGGATGCGAACCAATGCCCAAAAGGAGTCAAGAAGGTATCTAACTGATACATATGAAATATAGCAGTACCATCTTGCCACATATCCCCTGTTTTATTAATAAAATTATATGTATAAATCATACATAGCTGTACTAAAAATGCAAAATATCCTAAATGAAAATAGTGCGTGCTTATAAATGGTAGTGAGGTATTTAAATCTTCTGGATTTTTTTCTTCAGTGATTTGTAAACTTTCTCTCAAAGAATCAATGCTCAAGCTTTTACCTAAAGGCAGAAAAAATGACCACACCAAGAAGGCATTAAATGCCATATCTCCACCATTTTCAAGAATAATCCTGTAATTATGTATACTGAGTATACCTACCATAGTCAAAAAATGAGATAGCTTAGTTCGATATCCAATTAATAAACTAAGACTGGCAATCATAGTTATGATAAAGAATACCGTCATTACGCCCGAAGATCTGAAGGAATGTAGAAGGGTGAAATATTGGGGAACATATGTAAATGATGCTCCGCTGGATAAATTGATACCGCTTGAGGAATAAAACACATCGATGAGATAATAACGTCGCCATATATCCCAGAAACAGATAATACCTAAGAAAATTCTAAAAATGGCTAAGACACGTGTATCTACACCAAACCAACTACTGAATATATTTTTTACTTTATTCATGTCAAAATTTACACATAAAAAAAGTGCCCCACCAAGATTGGCAGGGCACTTTTAAAAAACAATCTGAAATCAGATTACTTCAGAAGCATAACCTTCTGAGTACTCGCTTGACTTGCAGTCGTTGCAGTGATTAGATATATACCACTTGGAACCGTACTTGCATTCCATGTGAATGAATAATCACTTGCGTTCATATAACCATCAGCTAATGTACTTACCAATTGTCCCATTACATTGTAAACCATTACAGATACATGACCTGACTCAGGGATACTTAGGTTAATTGAAGTACTTGGATTGAATGGATTTGGATATGCATCACTCAACACAAATGAGCTTGGCACACCACTTACATCCATCTGACCTGCTGAGTTAGCAACAATAATGTCAATGATTTCATACTCACCAGTAGCGATGAAAAGTTCATCACTTTCTGGAGCAACAATGATCAATGTTGTTTCATTGCCATTAGTACGATAATCAGCAACCATTGCCTTATCAGTTAGCTTGATGCTAAAGTCAGCACCATGAGATAATGTCATTTGAACACCACCAATGAAACCATCAGAGCTTAGGTTCAATGCATTGCCAGCCTTAATTAAGCCAGCCTCAGTAGCATCTCCTATACGGCCATTACCAGCAAGGATGATATTCACAGTTGCAACGATATCAATTACATTTACTACACCGTCACCATTGATATCAGCACACTCATCAAAATCATCAGATCCTGATAAGATATAGTTTACTGTTGCAACAATATCAATTACGTTAACTGCACCATCCTCATTAACATCACCAGGGCTACAGAATTCACAACTACCATCATCTGTATTAGCTTGATCATTATAGTTATTAGCATCAGGGTTTGTACAGCCAAGTACAGGCTCTACTCCAGCAGGGGCACAAGCTGCGCTAG
>Ga0115000_10004624_pt1 | contig 11227 bp, 8 predicted proteins | sample ArcticOcean_MG_C_6_FD_89690 | JGI IMG/M metagenome (GOLD analysis project Ga0115000, IMG submission 89690) | Marine microbial communities from western Arctic Ocean - ArcticOcean_MG_CB8_128 | ecosystem: Environmental > Aquatic > Marine > Oceanic | place: Arctic Ocean: Canada Basin | collected... | reverse complement strand
GCTTTGATATTCCCCTCTCAGATGAGGATTGTATAAAAGCTCCATTTTATAAACCGGCTGATGATAGTGATGAAATTAAATACCTTAAAGAACAGCGGGAAAAATTAGGTGGACCTCTACCTTTTAGAAAGAGTGACTCTAAACCACTTCAAATTCCCGAACTAGACTACTTTGAAGAACTTCTAAAGGGTTCTGGTGACCGTAAAATTTCTACAACAATGGCATTTGTAAGATTTCTTACTCTAATCACAAAAGATCAAAATATTGGCAAGCATATCGTACCTATTATTCCGGATGAGGCCAGAACATTTGGTATTGATCCATTATTTAGACAATTAGGAATATATTCTCATTCTGGGCAGAAATATATACCGGTAGATTCAGAACAATTTTTATTCTATAAAGAAGCAATGGATGGACAAATATTAGAAGAAGGTATCAGTGAAGCAGGGGCAATGTCTTCTTTTATTGCTGCAGGAATGGCATACAGTACTCACAATATAAATATGATTCCATTCTTCATTTATTACTCTATGTTTGGATTTCAACGTATAGGTGATTTTATTTGGGCTGCTGCAGATATGAGAACACGTGGCTTTCTATTGGGTGGTACTGCAGGAAGAACTACATTGGCTGGTGAAGGTTTACAACACCAAGATGGACATAGCCAGCTCATGGCATCAGTTATACCAAACTTACGTGCATACGACCCTGCCTATGCATATGAAGTTACCGTAATCATCCAACATGGACTAAAATGTATGTATCAAAATCAAGAGGATATATTTTATTATATTACCCTTGAAAATGAAAACTATATACAGCCCAAAATGCCAAATTCAGTTGAAGATAATATAATTAAGGGGATGTATAAACTAATTGAAAGTGAGCAGAGTAATAGTCCCAAGGTTCAACTCTTGGCCAGCGGAGCATTAATAAATGAGGTAATTGAAGCCGCAAAATTATTAAAAAATGACTGGAATATTGATGCTGATATTTGGAGTGTAACGAGCTATAGTGAACTTCATCGTGAGGCTGAAGATAAGAGTCGCTGGAATATTCTCCATCCCGAAGAAACAGCAAAAATATCATACGTTGGTTCATGCATGAAACCTGAAAATGGACCTGTTATTGCTATTTCTGATTATGTAAAGTTGGTGGCTGAACAAATTTCACCGTATATTGATTGCCCTTTCGTTGCATTAGGTACAGATGGATTTGGGCGAAGTGAAACTCGAGAAGAGCTTCGACGTTTTTTTGAAGTAAATAAATACTATATTGTAATGACAGCCTTAGATTCACTTAGCCATGAAAATAAAATAGATAAGTCACTGGTGAAATCTGCAATTGATAAATATAAAATTGATCCGGAAAAACCAAACCCGGTAACTGTTTAGGATAAAAATGAGACAAATTCTATTACCCGAACTTGGAGAAGGAATAATATCTGTAGAGATTAGCGATGTTACTATAAAAATTGGCGATAATATCTCGATTGATGATATTCTAATCGTGGTTGAAACAGATAAAGCTTCGATGGAAATTCCTGCTACAGAAGCAGGTGAAATATCAACTGTACATGTTTCACTTGGAGACACCCTATCCCCAGGAGAGCCAATAGTTACCATTTCTGGAGAACCTTCAATTGAGACGAAAAAAGAAGATATTCAAGAAGTTTTAGATGAAGTAGCTCAAGAAGAATTTCTTGAAACCCCTGTATCTCCACCCATTATATCATCACCTGTTGAGGCAACTACTAAAGACACTAATAGTTCCACATCTGCAAGTCCAGGTGTGCGCCGTTTTGCTAGAGAGTTGGGATGCAATTTAGGTGATGTTTTGGGGACGGGCCCAAAAGGTAGAATAACTAAAGAAGATGTCGAAATCCACATCAAAGAAGTTTTACAACTACCAAAAACTGAAAGTATCATTCAAGAGGTTCAATCGATCTTACCTCCAAAACCTGAAATTAATTTTAGCCAATGGGGTGATATAAGTCGAATTAAACTTAATAAAATTAAACGAGTTACAGGAGAACGGCTTCAAGAGGCATGGCAAACTATACCTCATGTAACCCAATTTGACAAAGCTGATATTACTGAATTAGATAAAATTCGTAAATCATTAAAAACTTTGAATCGAAGTAAAAGAGTTAAGGTCTCCTACCTTCCATTTTTTATGAAAGCTGTGGTAAAAATACTTCAAAGGATGCCCGAGTTTAATAGTTCATTGAGTAATGATGGAAAAGAACTAATCCTTAAATCATATATTAATATTGGTGTAGCTGTGGATACCCCTAGCGGATTAATTGTTCCTGTTATACAGGATGTGGATAAAAAGAGTTTAAAGCAACTTACATTAGAGTTATCACAACTGAGTGAGAAGGCTCGCCTAGGAACGCTCCTTCCAACTGAAATGCAAGGAGGCTGCTTCACTATCTCAAGTCTGGGTGGGGTTGGTGGCACCTATTTTACCCCAATTATAAATCCACCTGAAGTTGCTATTATAGGAATTTCCAAAATGAAAATTGAACCTATCTTCAGTAATAAAAAATTTGTTGCCCGAAAGATTTTACCTTTTTCACTCTCTTATGATCATCGAGTTATTGATGGAGTGACCGCAGTTAAATTCACTCGTGCATTTGCAACCATTCTTGAAGATTTAAGTATTCTGGTGTAATCATGAGAAATATTCATTTTGAATTAATAGTTATTGGAGCAGGTCCGGGTGGGTATGCTGCAGCTTTTCGAGCCGCAGATTTGGGGAAACAGGTTCTACTGGTAGATAAATTTGATGCCCTAGGGGGTGTTTGCTTAAATCGAGGATGTATCCCATCAAAGGCTCTTCTTCATTTAGCGAAAGTTATTGATGATGCTAAATCTATAGAACCATTAGGGGTAAAATTCCAAAGTCCAATACTTGATATTGATAAAATTAGAAATTGGAAAGAATCCGTGATTTCCCAATTAAATAAAGGAATTGCTCAAATGGCCAAGGCTCGAAAAATTTCGAGGGCTACTGGAATAGCAAAATTTCTATCCCCAAATTCAATTACCATATCAGGTTCTAAAGAAGATTCTAATTATACCTTCGATAATTGTATTTTGGCAACAGGTTCAAAGCCTACCCAAATCCCTACATTCCCTGAAGACCCTCGTATCATTAGTTCTACAGGTGCCCTAGATTTAAAAAATATTCCCAAAAATTTATTGGTCATTGGTGGTGGATATATTGGGTTAGAAATGGGTTCTGTATATCATGCATTTGGCAGTAATGTGACCATAGTAGAATTTATGCCATCGCTCTTACCTGGTGCTGATGCTGATTTAGTAAAACCATTACAGAAAAAACTAACTGATAATTTCAAGAAAATATATCTTTCTACAAAGGTAGTCAAGATTATACCCGAAACAGCTGAACTAACAGTCTGTTTTGAAAAAAGAAATGATGAGAAATTCATAGAATCTTTTGACACAGTACTTGTAGCCGTTGGACGTAAACCAAACACTAAAAATTTAAGTTTAGAAAAGGCCGGAATTACTGTTTCTAATGATGGATTCATTCCCGTTAATGATAAACGGCAGACAAATGTAAAAAATATCTATGCCATCGGAGATATAACAGGCGACCCTATGCTTGCTCATAAAGCAACACATGAAGGGAAGGTTGCTGCAGAAGTTATCTCCGGAGACAATTCATCTTCTTTTAATCCTAAAGCTATTCCCGCGGTAATATTCACGGACCCTGAAATTGCATGGGCTGGACCAACAGAGGCTGAACTTACCCGAGATGGGATTTCATTTGTAAAGGGTGAATTTCCATGGAAAGCTAGTGGTCGTGCAATTGCATTGGACCGAACTGAAGGTAAAACTAAAATTTTAGCCGACCCTGAAACTAATATAATTATTGGTATTGGAATTGTTGGCACCAATGCAGGTGATTTAATTGGTGAAGGTATGTTGGCCATCGAAATGGGTGCTGATGCTGAGGATGTTGGCCTCACCATACACCCACATCCTTCTTTATCTGAAACCGTGGCAAACGCAGCTGAGATAATTGAAGGCACTATAACGGACCTCTACATTCCCAAATAATAAATAATTCTCCATCTCTCCTTATTCTTATTTGTGGATTATGCTCAATTTTTCCAAATAAACTAAAAGTAGAAAATCCCTTACTTTCTTAAGCCAGGTACAACTATTTTAATTATTATTCTGGCATAAGTTTTCTTTGTACATACTTACTATATATTAGGATATTTAGTGTAGAAACAATATCCAGCAACATGCCGTGGATTTGGCCTATATTATTCAGAATATCAGATATATCATTGGCGATAAATCGATTTTTGAAGGTATTTAGGCAGTCACAGTTGATTACATTGAGAACTTATTATCTAACCCAATGGGTGTATATCCCCAGTTCTATTTAATTCCCTAACTGAGCTTTTATCTTCTCAATATCATCAGTGGGTAAATTACAGGAATAATTCTGACACACATATACCAAAGGTGAACCATCTTTTGAGGATGGATACATCCCTACAAATGGAATTAAACTTTGTAAATCACCTCCATCTTCACCGGCAAAAACCACTACTTTATTCGGTTGAGGAATATTTCTAATTTCAGTAATTATTTTTTGTGTTTTAGCAGATGCAGGGTCACCAAAAATCAATACTTCGTATGAAGGACCATAGAAGTATTCAACTCCTTGAAGCATGAGTGTATATCCAGAACCACTTCTATTTAAATTTTGAGCGAAAGCTGTCATGGTTTGATGTGAAATATCTTCATAATCTGCTCGGGAAAGGATACGGCCCAATCGAATAAAATTATATGCTGCGACTGAATTCCCGGAAGGTATTGCACCATCATAGACCTCTTTTGAGCGTACAAGTAGTTCTTCTCCATTATCAGGCGTAAAGAAAAACCCATGACCTTGATAATCCCAAAAATGTTCAAATTGATAATCTGATAATTCTACAGCAGCCTCTAAGTAATCCACATTAAATGTGAGTTGATACAATTCAATTAATCCCCAAATCACAAAAGAATAATCTTCAATTAATCCATGAATGCCCGCTTCTCCTTTTCGAAAACGCTTAAGAAGCCCTCCATCCTTAGCCCGTAAGGTTGTGAGTACAAAATTAGTGGCATTTTCAGCTAACAGAGTATATTTCTTCTCATTTAATACTACTGCCGCTTTAGCAAAAGCAGAAATCATTAAACCATTCCAATCAGAGAGTATTTTATCATCTTTTTGAGGATGGACTCTTTCTTCACGTACTTTAAATAATTTAACTCTGATTTTTTGATATCTTGATTTCAATTCATCTTCATTGATTTCAGTAATCTTTGCTAACTGGCTCCATGACTGTTTTAGATGAGGAATATTTGTACTTCCATGGCGACGACCCTCATTCCAATTACCATTATCTTGAATATTCATTATTTTTTGAAATAATTGAGAATCTAATACACCCAATAATTTATCTAACTCTGAGGTCGTCCATAGATAAAATAGGCCTTCCTCTCCTTCACTATCTGCATCTTCTGCAGAATAAAAGCCACCTTCTGGTGAAGTCATATCACGTTCTACATATTCTAATATTTCCCGCACTACATCTGAATAAAATTGATCTCCCGTCGCTTGGTATGCCTCTAGATATGCATGTACTAATAATGCCTGGTCATAAAGCATTTTTTCAAAGTGAGGAACTAGCCAACTTTTATCTGTTGAATAGCGATGGAATCCAAACCCAATTTGGTCATACATACCCCCCTTTCTCATTTCTATCAATGATTTCTCTGCCATTGCCAGTGCTCTAGAATTTTTGGTTCGAGAATAATATTTCAATAAAAATAAATAATCATGAGGCTTAGGGAATTTAGGTGCGTTCCCAAATCCACCATAAGTTTCATCAAAACGATTGTCAAAAGTAGAATAGGTCTTATCCAAGATATTATCAGCTAATGCTTCTCCGCTTCGACTACTTTTATTTGAGTTTTTCAAGCGTTGCGTTAATTCTTCTGCATCCTGCAAGAGACTATCTCTTTTAGTATCCCAATACATTTTTACATTTGGCAATAATTCCATCATTCCTGCGCGACGGCCCCGAGTATGTTTAGGAAAATATGTCCCTGCAAAAAAAGGTTCTTTCTGTGGTGTCATTATCACTGTCATTGGCCAGCCTCCTCGGCCCGTTAACATTTGAGTGATTGACATATACACATTATCAATATCAGGGCGTTCTTCACGATCAACCTTTATTGCAATATATCCATTATTTAATAATCCTGCCACTTCATCATCCTCAAAGGACTCGTGCTCCATTACATGACACCAATGACAAGTAGTATACCCAATTGAAAGAAAGATAGGCTTATCCTCTTTTGCCCCTTTTTCAAAAGCCTCTGCTCCCCATGGATACCAATCTACCGGGTTAGCAGCATGTTGTAGTAAATATGGGCTTTGTTCAAAAACTAATCGGTTCCATAATTCACCACCATCTTGAGGGATTCCTGCCAATTCATTTAGCTCTGGTGGAATTATTCTACCATTACCATCATAGTTATAGCGTTTATCTTTTTCCATTTCTTTACTCTCCCCAAACAACAAACAACTTAAAATAAGTGATAATATTATGGTTGTACTTTTCATCGAATTAATTCTCCAGCTTTTGTCCATCGAATTGTTTCAAATATAAGTTCACCCGCATCATATTCTGTGAGTGACTGCAATTGACCATTATCATAAAAAAATTCTTCTTTACCATGTTTTTGACCATAGCTATAACCAACTTTTGATTTTACAATATTCCCTGAAAAATAGGACAACCACAGTCCGTGTAATTTACCGTTGGAATAAATTGCTTCAGAAATCAAGTTTCCAGATTCATCCCAATATTTAGTTACCCCATTTAAAATTCCATTTTTATATTCTGATTCATATTCAATAGTTCCATCAGAATAGTATGAAAAATTTCTTTCAGTATTATCAAAACTTTGTTGAGGTATAAAGAGTGAGCATCCAAGATACAGCAGAAGTAAAGAAATATAGATAAGTTTCTTAAATATTAGAAATCCGTATGAATTCATAGATGAGAATTTAGGGGGAATTATAGATTAAATAATAAAGAAAGCCCCACTGTTATGCGGATAGCAAAACATTATTAAGTTAATTAGCTGCCAAGCGATAAACTAATCTTAATTAGGAATAAGCTTGATACTCAAAGGCATAGAGATACTGACTAGCCGTCAAAAAGCACATATTACCGATATTATATGCAATAATTTCAGTATCACCATATTTATTATCTTCAATGAGCTTAAATTCTAAAACCAACTCCTCATTTCTGTATGAAATGTTTTGAAAGGAATATTTACCAGTTCCACATTGTGTCTTCAGAATGATACAAGGGTTCTGATTACATATTTGACTTAGATATCTCGTACTATTTACTTGATTAAGTATTTTATTTGTTTCTCTCTTTGTCATGATCTTGCTCCCTAATTTCTTAATAAAATTATTGAGTTTTTAGATTTTTGAATGTGCTATGTACCACGTAAAGGAATATTAGATTCATTAACATGAAATATGTGATGTAAAACAAAAAGCCCCAGATTTTACACTGGGGCTTTCAAAAGAAACTAGATTATAAAATTATTTTAATAATACTACTTTACTGGTATGAACTTCATTTTGCATTGAGAGCCTGATAAAATAAATTCCACTTGGAAATCCTGTTGCAATCCAGGAGATATTATATTCACCTGCTTTATAACTTCCATATAATAATTTCTCAACATGACGTCCATTTGCATCATAAACATCAACATTGATATCTGATTCTTGTGGAATATCCATTTTAATCATGGTCACAGGATTAAATGGATTTGGATATGCAGTACCTAAATGATATTCTATGGGAACACTCTGTTGAATAATACTTACGGATTCAACAATTAGAACTTGATTGGGAATATATTGATTAGTGCCCACTGAAATTGGATATTTAGTATCCAGACGTTCAGAATATAGCTTAAATTCTATTTTATCTCCTAGTTGAGGATATCCAATGGTATTCCACCTTCCATCGTTTCCCATAACAGGTACATCAATATATTTACTCATCCACTGGCGAGAACCTACTAACACATCATTATGATATGCCAAAATCCAATCCCCAAGCTCAGCATCTTCAAGCTCACTAATATCTATAAAATAAAATGATTGAATTTCTGATTGTGAAAAATTGAATGGGCTTTCAACTTTATTTAAATACGATGACTGTTTACGCGAAAGTAGATCAAGTGTTTCTAAATTATATTGAAAGGTCATGGGTTCTTCTACATTAAACCAATATCCACGCGCACCATCAAAACTGTCTAAACTCCCAACCCATTCACCATTTATTTGTGCCGCTGCAACACCCTCAGAAATAATATAAGGGACTAAATCTTCAATAGCATCAGGAATTCCTTCACTAATTCCTACTGAACCAGGTACGGGAAAGGAAATTAGATTTAATCCTTCATGAAGTTCATATTGTTTATCAGGATCAATGCCGACACCTTCAATATCTAATGTATCTACTGAATCACCCATATATATCCAATATCCGCCATAAGTATCAAGCTCCGTCAAGCTACCAACCCAAGCACCCTGATCAACCATATATTGAGATGAAGTACCTTCTCCAATTACCCCTAAAACTGACGATTGAATATCTTCAATGACAGAAAGCAAACTTGTCTCTAAGGGTAGAACATAGAAACTAACCAAATTATTTTCTTTATGTAAAGGAATACTTAAATAATCAATTTCGGTAGCTACAATTTCGTTAATAAACGGCATATTGAAATTTGACCATGTATAATTTTCTGATGGGATAGCAGCGAAATAGCTGTCTTCAGATACATCATAAATTTTAAATGTTGGTATTCCACCTATATCCATATATCCTTGAGTTTCATCAGAGCCATCATTACCCATAATCGGGATATCACACACACCACCTTGACAAAGAGACAAATCCCATTTTCGGGCGCCTACACATACATCTCCATTAAATGCACCTACCCAGTCATTTGGATCTAGTGATTCACCATAAATATCATATGCTTCATAAGTAAAATAGAATGCCTGTAAAGTAGACTGTTCAAATTCAAATAAAAGGGGTAAACCAAAATCACAGGTTCCATCATCAGCAGTTGCATTTAGATTATAGTTTTCGGCAGATTCATCAGTACACCCAAAAATGACTACATTCAATTCATCTGCCATCAAAAACCCAAAATTTGACCATGGGTTTGACTGAGACGGAACTGCATCATAATACATATTTTCAGATGAATCATATATTTTAAATGTGGGGATATCACTACTTACCATATATCCAGAGGTTAAACCTTCACCATCTTCACCCATAACAGGCACATCACAAAGTCCTCCACAATTATCTATATCCCATTGCCGAGCGCCCACACAAATCTCACCTTTAAATGCTGCTACCCAATCTGTAGGTTCAAGGCTGTTTCCACTTAAATCTAATACTGAATTAAAAAAATAAAATGCTTGAAGTGTAGATTGCTCAAAGTGAAATTCTTCGGGAGGGTCTTGCCCTATTAAGAGCGAGAAGAGTAGACTTAATATTATATATAACTTTTTTATATTCATTATATTTCTCACATCTAAACTTACAAATATTATTGTAAAGTAGGTGTAGAGATTTTTACTTCATACTTAATCATTGAAAGTCTTGTGACTATAGTCACAAAAATTACTGTAGAATAGTATCATAGGGTAACTTTATTTCGGGTAAACACAACTGTTTCTTCTTTATCAGCTGTATTTAAAAAATTATTCCAGATGAACTCACTATATGAATTGATAGTTAAAGTATCCTTATCATTCACTTTAGTAACACGATAGGTTGAAAGACTATCATCATCAAACTTCCATTGACCATTTAAATCAAGACTGAGACTATCAATATATTTCACTTTATAAGATGCTTCATATTTCCAGCCATTCACAAATAAACTATCATGAGTAAACTTATAAATATTTTGAGAATTTTCCATAACATTTGAATTATTATAAACCGTGTCCTCATCCACAATCATAAATTTCATTTTCCACTCACCCAAAAGATAGGATCTGAAAAAATCGCGTTGCATTAAGCTATCAACTTCAAAATAGATTAATTCACCAACCTGATTATATGTATATCTCTCGAGAACATTCTCTTCAGATTTAAATTTCATTTCTACTTTTGTATCGCCATTTTCATATTCATCTATAATCTCTTCAACGATATCAACGCCACCGCAAGATATTAAAAATAGAAAAGAGAGAATAAAGATGTGGTCTAATGTCTGCTTCATGACATATAATTTATGATATTTTTATTTTTATTCATAACAATCACTTGAATCTTGAATTAAGTTTTTTCCATCTATGCAATCTGGCAATGGTGGGCATAATTTATTTTTACTTATTCTAAACCAATAGTTTGACTTATTGGCTACTTTTAAATCACATATTTTAGTGGGGATCTCTCCTGAGAACCTATTATCATCGAAATACAACTTTTCTAATTTATCTAATTTTGTTAAAAAGGTGGGTATTCCACCAGACAGTCCACAATCATAATTATATATATACCATGGAGAAGGTACATCTGAACATATCCAATGAATGAGCCTTCCATTCTCCCAAAATTGCCAGCCCACTTCTAATGGCTCAATTTCTCCGTCAAAATCAATATCCATATCCAATTCAATTGTATCCTCACTTTGAGATATTAACGTGAGAATAACGGATATATCATCCTCACTACAATCGTCTACATCAAATCCTCCAAACCAATTAAAACCATTACATCCACAAAAGGCCACATGAAAAATTAGGAACAAAGAAATTATTTTGGATTTATTCAATTTAGGTTAAAATATTATATGTCCAAATTGACATGTTTTTATTTCCATTATTATCCTTGTTATGCGTAATTGAAGGAAAGATGAGTCATCAGTTAAATCGGCTCTAGTAAAAAAAAGGCAGAATTGAATCTGCCCTTTTAATAAAAATTAAATTAGATATTAGTCACCTTGGTTTCTCTCTATTTAGCACTTGCACCATCACCTTTAGCACTTGTACGATCACCCTTAGCACGACTTATTTTTTTACCAGGCTTTGAATTTGAATCAAGTTTATACCAATT
>Ga0115000_10004621_pt1 | contig 11235 bp, 9 predicted proteins | sample ArcticOcean_MG_C_6_FD_89690 | JGI IMG/M metagenome (GOLD analysis project Ga0115000, IMG submission 89690) | Marine microbial communities from western Arctic Ocean - ArcticOcean_MG_CB8_128 | ecosystem: Environmental > Aquatic > Marine > Oceanic | place: Arctic Ocean: Canada Basin | collected... | reverse complement strand
TATTTAGTAGCGGTGGAGACATTGCATACAATAGTTCAACTGGCTTCTTTTCATACACTATGCCAGCCTTGGCAGTTAGCGACTTTGCAGGCGCATCAATACAGTTAGGCTCAGAGGCTTTTGTAGATAGCGACACAGTATTAATGACTGCCGCGGCAGTACAAGATAAAATTACATCATACGGATACTCCACAACAACAGGTGATGTAACAGGTGTAGGTAGTGGAAATGCTCCTATTAGTGTTGCAAATGGCTCCGGCCCTATTCCTACAATAGCATGGAATGGAAATAATATAACTACAAGCTCATCTGATGCAGACGGAGATTTTTTCTTAACAGTTAGCAGTAGTGGAGCAGATAAAAAACTCACTAAAGGCAGTATTAATTTATCAGGCTTTAATAATGATTCAGGCTTTACAACTAACGTAGGCGACATCACAGGTGTTTCAGCAGGAACATACTTAACAGGCGGTGGTTCAAGTGGCGCAGTTACATTAAACGTAGATGCCACAACAACTAATACAGCAGGCAAGGTAGTAGCCAGAGATGGATCAGGTAACTTTAGTGCAGGCACAATTACAGCAACAGCAACACAGGCTCAATATGCGGATTTGGCTGAGAACTATGTAGCAGATGCAGATTATGAACCAGGCACAGTTGTTGTGTTTGGCGGCAACGAAGAAATTACGGTAACAGACGATGCAAACTCGCCAAGAGTAGCAGGTGTTATTAGTACAGACCCAGCTCACTTAATGAATTCAACATGCGAAGGTGTGTTTGTTAATGCAGTAGCATTAAGAGGAAGAGTGCCTGTTAAATGTTTAGGCGTTGTCAAGAAAGGTGATATATTAATTACTTCACACATAGCCGGCGTTGCAATGGTGGCCAGTGACCCACACTTTGTTGGTGCGGCATGTATTATTGGCAAAGCAATAAGCACTAAACTACACGATGCTGAAGGCGTCGTAGAAGTATTAGTTTAAGCCTTAAATAAACCAAAACTACACAATTTAGATAAATACTATTGAACGGATATAGACTGGGTCGCTTTTGACTTCAGACAATGTTTTTACAAACATTGAACTAACCGGGAAGAACATATATGGCAATATTTGGTAATTTCAAAGGTACCACGCAATCTGATTTCCAGATCGGAAAATCAAGTAGTAGCGGGTCCAAACTCTCAACTGGTACGTTACCAGTAAGTGGAATGACCAACGGTGATCTTTACGTAGATGCTCCTAATACATCAATAAAAGTATACAACAATGCCTGGGTAAGTATAGGTTCAACTCTTTCAGAATTAAATGTGGATTCTGGTACCTTGTTTGTGGATTCAACAAGCGACACAGTCTCTATCGGTTCAACGAGTTCAAACGATAAATTATTTGTAAACGGTAGTTTACGATTAGGCACAAACCCCCAATTAAAATTTAGTGGTGCATACTTAGATGTGCAACACGCAAACGGTTCCGCTACCCAATTAAGAGTAAGAGATAACGGTTCCAGCTCAGACCCAATTTTTAAAGTATACAATGCAAGTAATAGTGCAGAAGTATTTAAAGTACAAGGAAGTACCACAACAGTTACAGGCGATATTGCAATATCAGGTAACATTACAGGTGCAGATACAGACAACCTGTCAGAAGGTACTACTAATGTATATTACACAACAGCCAGAGCCAACTCGGCAATTGATGCCAAGATAACAGGCGACATTACACTTGGAAATATAACAGCAGAAAGTGTGAGTACAGGTGCTGTATCAGGTGTAATATTTGAACCAATTACCGATTACGGACAAATTTCAACTTCAGCAAATGTAACAGTAGATTATGGTACAGTAACTGGTGTAAGTACATTGCCACAAAATGGTGAATATGGTACAATGGGAATTGACGGCATATCGTATACAAAAGTTTATACATACAGTACGTTGCCTTCCGCTTCATTAGCCGGCCCGGGTGCTACAGCAATGGTATCAGATTCCGATTGGAGAGAGACAGGCGACCTGTTAACTTCAGGCGGAAATAATGGAGGAGGCTCACACTTTATTTCGGTAATGTCTAATGGGACAGCCTGGATAATAGGATAAAAACTTAAACCTATAAACAAGGACACACATGCCAAGAGCAAAAAAAGCCGACACAGTAAAAAAACCGGCAACAAAAAAAGTTACAACAAAAAAAGTTGTACAACCAGTTTTAGATATCGAAGCAATTAAAGAAGAATTGCGAGATGAGATGCTACAGCAAATAGAATTAATGATGCCAGAACAAACTGATGCATTTGTTGATATGGATTTGCTTAGAGAAGAGATTAAAAAAGAAGTTGAATTTTCAGCAAGTAGAACAGAACATAAATTAGGCAAAGCCGCAGAATTAGTTCAAACAAAAAGTGAAATTCAATTAAAGGCAGAAAACACATATTTAATTACATCAGATATAGATGGATTTGGAATTAGAAATGCTGATAAAAGTTTTATGTCTATTAATAGAAACGGTGCAATAGGCTTTGGTCTAAAATCACCGAGAGGAGTTGGGTTAGGTAGTATGCATATAAGAGCAAACTACACCAGTGAAGCACCACTGCCAACAAACGGGCAACACAGTACTCGTGGATTAATTGTTGAAGGCGACGGAGACGACAATGGATCATTTAGTTTAAGAGTAGTAAGTAGAGCCAACAAACAAGGATTTAATGTTACCAGTGATGGTAAGTTGCGTTTAGGCACAATAGAAGATAGTACAGACAGTAGAGTAAATATTGTACAGAACGACAATGAGAGCGATACATTAACTATAAATGTACCGAGTAAGATTTACAATGAAACAGTGGTACAATTAAACTCGTCTGCACCGGCTAACAATAAATTTAATTTTATTAGTGCTAAAACAGACGATGGTAGATTAGAAGTTTTTAATGTTAACGGAGACGGAGACATACAAACTGAAACAGGTTTATTTAGTAATAGTACAGGATATGGAGAATTGTTTCAGTGGGCAGATGGCAACACAAAAGATGAAAATCGAGTAGGGTTTACAGTTGCACTAAATGACAATGGAAAACTGGTACTTGCAACAGAAAATGATCAAGTTATTGGTGTTGTAGCAAATTCAGCCGCAGTGATAGGAAATGCAGGCTGGAACACTTGGAAAGACAAGTACTACAGTACAGAAGATGAATATTCAACTACATTAAATTTTAAAGTAGCTGAATGGATAGATGAAATGGGTGTGTTACAGAGTCATTATTTAGACAGTCTGGGAGAGAATTATGCTTTACCAGAAGGCTCAATAATTTATGAAACATATTACGACGGCAATACAATGAAACGCAGAGTGTTTAGCAATGAATACAATATGAATCAAGAGTACACACCGAGAATTAACAGAGGATATACAATAGTAGTTTTGACTGGTAGGGTTAGCATGTTTAAAGGACAAGAGGTTAACAACACATGGACAAAGTTATACGACATAAACGACAACTTAGAGTGTTGGATTTTGTGAGAAACGATAAATAGTTACAATATAATTGTGCTTAAAAACAGGCAAAAATTAGGGGAATAAAAAAATGGCAACAGCAATTCAAAGGAGACGAGGTACTACCAGTCAACATAGTTCATTTACAGGACTGGCAGGTGAGATCACGATCGATACAGATAAGAATACCATCGTAGTACATGATGGATCAACAGCAGGCGGATATGCACTTGCAAAATATACAGATGTTTCAGCACTTGGCGGTGCAGACATTACAGATGTTGTTGCAGGATCAGGTCTTACAGGCGGAGCAACAAGTGGTAGTGCTACAATTAGTTTAGACTATAGTAATATAGCAGGTAGTTTAGTACCAAGTGCTAACGTTACATATGACTTAGGTTCATTAGCGAATCAATGGCGAGACATATATGTTGGACCAGGATCATTATACGTTAACGGAACAAAAGTTCTTGAAGATAGTTCAGGAACAATTCAGTTTACAGCAGACAACAACCAGAACATCAGTATTTTAACTACTGGCTCAGGTGATTTAGAACTAACATCAGGTGGAGATATCCAACTGAAGTCAGACATTTCTATTACAGCAACTAAGACAATTAGTTCAACTGGCGGTGTTAAACTTGCTTCAAACATTAACATGGATAGTAACAACATTAACAACCTTGATAATCCTGTTGCAAATCAAGATGCGGCTACTAAGGCATACGTTGATGCAACGGCTCAAACTGCAGAAGAAGTACAAGATATTGTTGGTGCAATGTTTACATCAAACACTGAATCAGGAATTACAGTTGCTTATGATGATACAGACGGAACAGTAGACTTTACAGTTGCAACACTTAACCAAAATACAACAGGTAGTGCGGCACAGTTTACAACAGCAAGAAATATTTCAGGTGTTGCTTTTGACGGAACGCAAAATATTGAATTAAACACTTCTCATGTCGATGAAGATGCAAGTAACAAATACTATACAGACGAAAGAGTAGCAGACAAAATTGGTGCTATACTTACTGGTAGTGGTAACATTTCAGTAACATATGATGATACGGCAGATACAATTACTATTGCAGAATCATTAACAACTACAGATATTGTAGAAGGCGACAATGAGTATCATACAACAGCAAGAGCCAGATCAGCAGTAGATCATACAACTGGTGCGGCAGGCTATAATAGTTCAACAGGTGTTATAACAATACCAGGAACTACAGCTCATCTTACTGAAGATACTAACTTATTTTATACAACAGAAAGAGTTCAAGACGTAGCAGGCGGAATGTCTGTAGGCGGAGATGGTTTAACATCAACTTACGACGATAGCGCCGGAACACTTACTCATGCAGTAGATGGAACAGTTGCAAGATTAGACGCAAGTGCCACATTTGCATCCGATGTTATTGTTTCAGGAAACTTTACAGTTAACGGTACAACAACTACTGTTAATACTGCCACATTGGCAGTTGCTGATAATACAGTTGTACTTAATTCAGGAACTACTGGTACCCCGTCAGAAGATTCAGGAATTGAAGTAGAACGTGGTGATCTAACAAACGTTAAATTGCAATGGGACGAAAGTGCTAACAAATGGCAGTTTACAAATGACGGCTCAACGTATCAAGATATTTTAACACTTGCACAAACAAGAGCAGGTATTAGTGTTACTGATGCAGGCGGAGACGGAAGTGCGGCTTATAATAGTTCAACTGGTGTAATTACTTACACAGGTCCAAGTGCTACAGAAGTTAGAGCTCATTTAAGTGCTGGAACTGGTTTAGACTATGCCTCAGGTGTCTTTAGTGTAGAAGCAGGCAGTATTGGTGCTACACAATTAACATCATCAGGTGTTACAGCGGCAACATACGGAAGCGGAACAGCAGTACCAAGTATTGCAATCGATGTTGACGGACGTATAACATCAGCAAGTACAACAGCAGTTGCAATATCTCACTTAGATACAGATGACTTAGCAGAAGGTAGTAACAAGTACTTCTCAACAGCACAAGTTGACGCTCATTTAACAGGCGGAACAGGTATTACATATAGTAGTGGTACTATTAGTTTAACAGATACAGGTCTTATTACAGGCGTTACAGCAGGAACAGGTTTAACAGGTGGTGCTACAAGTGGTACAGCAACGTTAAACGTATCAGGCTTAACAGTTTCAGAATTAGCGGCAGGCTCATTACAACTTAGTTCAGAGTCATTTGCAGACAACAACACAACGTTGATGACATCAGCGGCAATTCAAGATAAGATTGCAACACAAGTTGAAGCATACGGATACTCAACTACAACAGGCGATATTACAGCCGTAGTAGCAGGAACTGGTTTAACAGGCGGTGCTACATCAGGTAGTGCAACATTAACAGTTGATAGCAGTTACATCACAGGCTTATTTAGTGGTGGAACAGGTATTACATATAGTGGCGGTGCAATTAGTTTAACTGATACAGGACTTGTAACAGGTGTTACAGCAGGTACAGGTTTAAGCGGAGGCGGTACATCAGGTACTGTTTCATTAGCATTTGATGGTAACGAACTTTCTACAAGTACTACTAACGGTGATGGAGACTACTTTGTAGTTGTTGATACATCAGGTAACAGCAGAAAACTTACTAAAGGAAGTATTGCTATAAGTGAATTTAGTAACAATGCAGGATATACTACTAATGTTGGTGACATCACAGGTGTTACAGCAGGCTCATACTTAACAGGTGGCGGTTCAAGTGGCGCAGTTAGTTTAGCCGTAGACGCAACATCGGCTAATACAGCAAGTAAAGTTGTAGCCAGAGATGGATCAGGTAACTTTAGTGCAGGCACAATTACAGCAACAGCAACACAGGCTCAATATGCGGATTTGGCTGAGAGATACTTAGCAGATGCAGACTTAGAACCTGGAACAGTTGTTATGTTTGGCGGTGACGCAGAGATTAAAGCATGTGACACAGACGGATGTCATGCAGTAGCAGGTGTTATTAGTACAGATCCAGCATATTTAATGAACAGCGAAACTGATGGTTTACCAGTAGCATTAACAGGAAGAGTACCTACTAAGGTAACTGGACCAGTTGCTAAAGGTGACTTAATGGTTAGTTCAGGAATGAGCGGTCATGCTAAAGCAGATAACAATGCACAGGCTGGTAGAATAATTGGTAAAGCAATTGGTTCTTCAGAAGGTGGCGAAGCAGTTATCGAAGTACTTGTTAACTTAATGTAAAACAAACTTTAAAACTAAAAAAGCACACTTAGGTGTGCTTTTTTTATGGGTTCAATATCATCCATAGAACTATACAATAACGTATGCCCGAAACCTGATAAATACATACATAATGTTATAAAATTACTAAGGGAGTAATTGTGGAAGATATCTTTAAATTAATCGCCGAGGTAGGAGCGCCGATCGCCGGAAGTATGGTGATGGGGTTTTTTATATTCTTAGTAATTAAACAAATCATGGAAGGCATCGTTGACCAAGTCAAGACTTTAACAATTTTTTGTAAAAGTTTAGAAGCCAGAGCAAGTACAATGAGTAATGAGATGATGAAAATTGATTTACTTGTTAGTAGTGCCTTAGAATTAAGACCAGACATTGAACGCATTGCCAGAGCAGAAAACTTTGTTGAAGATGGTAAAGTTGATGCGAGGAGAGATTAGTGGACTTAGGACAACTAATTACAGAGTATGGCTTTCCGGTTGTTATGTCGGTTGGACTTGGTTACTTTATATATTTTATATGGAAATTTATCGGCGACCACATAGATCCTGCATTAGAAGACATGCATTTTGCATTGATTAGAGTTATAGATAAAACTCGTATGTTAGATCAAGATATGATTAGATTACAGCAAAAAGTAAATGTGGTATTAGAGTACAAGGCAGTACAAAAAATATTAGAAGATGCTAAAAAAACAGAAGCACTTCAAACAGTACAGGATTATAAAAATGAAAATAAACTGGAAAAGTAAAATACTATTATGGGGTGTAGGAATTATAGTTGGACTTGTTATAATGAGTTCCGGGGTTAACGCAGACGAAATAAAATTTAAATTTAAAAATCCATCATTTTCTGGACAAGGAACTGGCGCTCATTATTTAACTATTGAGAACCAAGAAAAATCACGCAGAGACAAATTAAAAGAAGAGATCGAAGCGGCATTAACACGGGCAGAGCGTGAAGCAGATAACAGTACAATTAATAAATTTATTAGAAATTTAGAGAGTAGAATATATTCACAAATTTCTAAGGGATTAGTCGACAGCATGTTTTGTGACCCAGCAGTAGTTATATCATGTACTAATTCAGACGCAGGTAGTTTTGAAATCGAAGGCAATACTGTTACATATTTAAAAACAGTAAACGCAGACGGATTAGCAGTCATTCAATTAACTATAGTAGACCCAGATGGCACAATAACAACAATTGAAATTCCAATTGGAATAGGAAGTATTGGCGGCGGTTAATGAAAATATCAAATTACATACTGTTCTTGGTCGGCGCATTGTATTTAACTGGATGTGCCAGTATATCTATTCCCGGAGACACAGCATGTAATAGCGACTTCTTGGAATGCATAGAAGAACCCAGGCAAGTAGAATTGCCAACATATAGAAAATTAAGATACTTGCCACCCAGCGAATCAATGCCAGTGGTAGCAGTTTATCAATTTGGAGACCAAACAGGTCAAAGAAAAAGTCAGGACGGTGTAGCAAGTTTTAGTACAGCAGTTACACAAGATCCTAAAAGTTTATTAATCGATGCCTTAAAGGCGGCAGGTGCTCAAGACAACCCAAAAGGAACATGGTTCCGTGTTGTTGAAAGAGGACTTGGATTAGACAATTTAGTGCGAGAAAGACAGATTGTTCGTAGCACACGCGAACAATATCAAAGTGAAGATCAACCCGCACAACAAGTTCAACCATTATTATTCGCTGGTATGATACTCGAAGGAGGTGTTGTAGGTTATGACACTAACGTAGAGACCGGCGGTAATGGTGCGAGATATCTGGGCATTGGGACAACAAACCAATATCGCAGAGATAGTGTAACAATATCACTGAGAGCAGTTAGCACACTAACTGGTGAAGTAATATTAAATGTACAGACATACAAAACCATACTTAGTACAGGCCAAGCAGGAGACGTATTCAGATTTTTAGATATGGATACAAAACTACTTGAATTGGAAAGTGGTATGACACAAAATGAGAGTGTAACATACGCAGTAAGATCAGCAATCGAAGCCGCTGTGTTATCACTAATTGAACAAGGAGATGAGAGAGGTTATTGGAAGATTGTTTATCCTGAAAATTGGGTTCAAGAAGTTGCCAAACAAGAACAGGCATACTGGATGAGACTAAATGAAGAAAAACTTTTACCAGACGTAGATAAAGTAAAACAAAATCTACAAACCGATCCAGACTCAGTACCTTTATGGAAGAAAATACTTCTTAAGGGTAAAACCAATATTGGAGAAAAAGAATGAAGACGATTAATGTATTAAGAAGTATCGCAGTCAATGTCTTCGCTATAGTAGGTATAGCAGTAACAAGTTTAAGTCTTTACGCATCTGATAACGAAGTGTTATTAGACCAGCAAGGAGATAACTTGATATTGACTATTTTACAAGCAGGTTATGGTAACCAAATATCAGCAACTGCTACAGCAGGCGCAGGTGACTTAGTTGTAACTGGTGGTAATTTGATAATTGATATTATACAAGACGGTAATAGTAATAAATTCTATGGAGATTTATTATTTGACGGATCCGGTTCAAGTGTAATGGATTTCTATCAATTAGGTAGCAGTAACGTATGGGACTTACAGATTGGAGTTGCTAACAGCGGTGACAACACAGACATGTTAGTAGACATACAGGGTGATGCAAACATATTTGATGTTGACATTGGCGGAAATGCTACAGCAGAAAACACAAACTTTGATTTAGATATACTTGGAAGTAGAAATGACTTCACAACAAGTTTTACTAACTCAAGAGTTTGGGCATCAGCATCTGGAACTAACAGCGTAGGTGGCATAATAAGTACTGGAACAGGTAGTTCAGCTATGAGCGGTATACAGATTGATACCAGTAACGCAGTTTGGAATATGGAAATTACTGGAGACGACAACGCATTTGCTACTAAACAAAGTGGTAACGGCGGACATAGTTTAACAGTAGTACTTGCCGGTAGCGATGGTGACTTTCAGTTTACGCAAGATATGACAGCAACATGTACACCAACATGCGAAGGTATTATAAACATAAACCTCGATAGCGAAAATGCTTCAGTTAGTATTAAACAAACTGACTAAGGTATTAGCATTTTTATCACTATCTCTGTTTATTCAAATCAGTGTCGCTGAGAGTATCGGCGGCATTATTGAACAAAGCGGCGACCGTGGTAGCATTGTAAGACTAAGTGGCGAAGAACTAACAGCAGAGCTTGAAACCAGCATAGTGAGTTTTGACGAAGTTGAAACTACCAATGGCAGACTCAAGATCGAGTTTTTAGATCAAACGCAAGTTAGTTTAACAGAGCACACATACATGGAAATAGACGAATATGTATTCGATCCAGATCCAAGTAAAAGCAAAATGGCATTAAACTTTGTACAAGGCACAGCAAGATTTGCCACTGGCAGTCTTGGACTTGTAGCAAAAGAAAATATTACAATAAAGACCCCTACAGCCAGTATAGGTATCAGGGGAACAGATTTTACTACCACAGTAGACGAACTGGGTAGAAGTCTTGTAATATTATTACCAGACGAAGACTGTACCGACACAGTTGCATTAGAACAAGGTTGTGCGCCAAGTGGTAGTATAACTGTAACTAATGAAGGCGGCACAGTTACACTTGACCAGGCCTATCAGGCTGTAATGGTTAGCACATTTGAAACCCAACCAACGCAACCTGTTGTACTAATAGATCTTGACTTAAACATGATAGACAATATGTTTATTGTATCAGAGCCACCACAGATCACAGAAGCAAAAGAAGAACAGGTACAGGAATTAAAAGGCGATGGCGGACTATTAGATTTTGACGGGTTAGACACTGACGCAATTGAACAAGATGCGTTAGCAGACACTACAGAAGATTTAGAATTTACAGAACTTGACATTAATTTTTTAGATGTTGACTTCTTAAAGGACTTACTTGCAGTTATCGAAACAAATGTAGACGGTTTAGCAGACTCTGGCGGAGACTCTGGCAGTGGTAGTAATAAACTTATTGGTGCTGTATATGGCGTTAATTCTGACAGTCAGTTTAATATTATACCTGATGTTGATGGCAAGGTTTTCTTTATAAGGGAAGTAAGTAATAGGATAAATATTAAGTTAGCAAGAGGCAGTCAGGCACAAATTAAAGTAATAGATAGCGATTTAGGGGATACTATTATATGTTTAAGCAGTTGCGAAAATGTCATAATAAGTATTACACAAGAGTGATATGAATATAGACGAAAAATTAAATAACATGAAACCAAAAGATACTCCTTTACTTGTAATAGGATATATTATACTGGGCATGTTTTTATTAATACCGTTAACAGCCACGGCCACAGATAACGAAGTACAATTGGATCAAAGAGGCGATAATGTTATTATTGGTATAGGTCAAGAAGGTTTAAATAATAGTGTTGATGTTGATTTAGGATTAACCCACAGTGATAATAATATTTTAAGAGCACACCAAGACGGTGATAACAACGATATATTTT
>Ga0115000_10004620_pt1 | contig 11238 bp, 5 predicted proteins | sample ArcticOcean_MG_C_6_FD_89690 | JGI IMG/M metagenome (GOLD analysis project Ga0115000, IMG submission 89690) | Marine microbial communities from western Arctic Ocean - ArcticOcean_MG_CB8_128 | ecosystem: Environmental > Aquatic > Marine > Oceanic | place: Arctic Ocean: Canada Basin | collected... | reverse complement strand
TGTCCCAAAAAAAACTTTAAACGGAGCCCCAGCCTCGCCATTCGTCCCGTTTTCAAAATCGATTTCGGTTTCAGTGCGCCCACGCCGAGACGAAGCCTTTCAAAAAAAATCAAACGATTTGAAAAAAATTTGACATATTGATATATTGAATATTTCATGACAACTGTTTTTAGCTTACCAGTTGACGTGGTTAGACAAGTCTGTAGTTTCCACCCACTACTCATTCCACCTTTTACTAACCACCGGCTGCGTCGCGCCGTTAAAGATTATGTCGCCGGCGGAGATAGAAAACAAAGAATTGTGGCAAAATACGGTGAAATCAGCAACTGGAACGTGTCCAACGTGACGGATATGACCATGATGTTTTATAACGCAACCGCCTTCAACCAGCCCCTCAATGATTGGAACGTGTCCAATGTGACGAGTATGTACTTTATGTTTGCAGGCGCAACCTCCTTCAACCAGCCCCTCAATGATTGGAACGTGTCCAATGTGAAGACTATGTGTCTGATGTTTGCAGGCGCAACCTCCTTCAACCAGCCCCTCAATGATTGGAACGTGTCCAATGTGACGAATATGAGAGATATGTTTTCAAACGCAAGATCCTTCAACCAGCCCCTCAATGATTGGAACGTGTCCAATGTGACGGAAATGTTTAGTATGTTTACAGGCTCAACCTCCTTCAACCAGCCCCTCAATGATTGGAACGTGTCCAATGTGACGGATATGTGTAATATGTTTGCAGGCGCAACCTCCTTCAACCAGCCCCTCAACACATCGGGTAACAATTGGAACGTGTCCAATGTGACGGATATGTCCTGTATGTTTCAGAACGCAACCTCCTTCAACCAGCCCCTCAATGATTGGAACGTGTCCAATGTGAAGAAGATGACATGGATGTTTCAGAACGCAACCTCCTTCAACCAGCCGCTCCACGCTCCTACTTTTTCTTATTATGATTCTGATTCTGATTCTGATTATTAACTTTCAATGCAATAAATGACGGGTTTTGTCGGCACTCTGGTGTCTTTTTTCTAGAGTAACACACTTAGAGTGCCGAGTGCGGGTTTTGCCCATGACTAGAATGTGCTTAAAAATACTTAATCGGCATTCCATTTCACATAAAATCACTCTACAGTCACATAGAGAGTGATTCTGTGAGGATAGAGGGTTGTTATGGTGCTACAAGAGTCATTTCAGTAAAAGCTAGTGCTGTGCCCACTAGCCCCTATATGTGGGGTACAGTGCACTGTACCCCACACCAGCCTGACTCGGCGGCCCGGGCCCCGGGGCAAGGCCCAGACAGGCAAAATTTATTTTCGTTGTATCGCCCGGGAAATCCCCGCCGCTTTCACTACTCTCTAAAGGGATCCTACTAATAAGCCGGACTTGGTACTGGAATGAGAACAAACGGTTCGGGTGGTGCGAAGTTATGAGAAATGACAAAACCCGCGTCCGAGTCGAAATCACCTAGTAGGTTGCGAGTGGACAAAGCTTCTGACTGACTCTCTGACGAGCACACTGGCACTAAGGGCATTTCGGGTTCAACTTGAAGTTTTACCTAGAGGTCCGGTCCCCAGCCCCCAGGGCGGCGGCCGGCCATACCGTGGCATACGGAGAATAGGTACTGGCACTTTAGAAATGGTTACGGGACAGTATGGCGTATATACCAGACATACGCGAAATATACACCAATGAGAAGCGCGGCGACTGGCGAGCGTATCTGCCAGCGCTTTTGACAGGCGCGTCGGCGCAGATTTGAGACTCGGGGAACGCGTTGACGTAGAGAAAACAGGCAAAAACCTGAAAAAAAACACGCGATCGCCTTTCTTGGCGCCGTTTCGAGCCCATCGGGCCACCACAGCATCGGATATCGTCGTCCGTATGGTCGCCGATGAAATGAGACACTTAACCGTAGCAGCGGTCCATAAGATGTCAGTCTATGCGTGGTCGGCGTTCTCGCCGTAAACGCGTGTCGGGCAAATATTGCGCCGAAAGTGCAGCAGCTTTTTCTGTATGCCTTCCCAGCTACCACGGCGGGCTTGCGCGTGTGTTCGGGGGCTGTTTTGAAGCTCAGGGAGGCTCAAACGGCGTATCGCGCTCCTGGATCACTGCACCGAGTTTAAACGAGATCCCCGGCGGCGCGCCACTGATATACGATGGTACATATGTGTACAATTGCGTGATGGGCTGCTGAAGTCGTTTTTGAGGCGCGAAAGTCGCGTTTTTGGCGACGCACACGCCATTACAGTAAAATCGTCCTATGCGAAAGTCACTCGTTTCATGACCATTTAGTAGCATAGGGGGTTCTCCGTATGCTGGCACTGAGGCTGCAGGGGCCCCTCCACTGGTAACTTGCGTCCGAGTCTCTGAATCGTCGCAGCAAAGAGGAGGATTAGAGCGAGGCCAGGCAGGCGCTACTCAGCGAGTCGGTACTCCAGCAAGCTGGAGTATATCATGAATATTCAAAGTTTACGTACGCAGTATCATCATGATACATGCATTCTTAACTATTCTTACCTCTAGTTTTTAACGCTGCTTTGGATTTCGATGTGAGGAAATGACAACGCCCGAAAAAAATCAAAAGGCTCAGGCTAGCAATGAGCATCCTGCAGAGTTGCCAAGCTCAGAAAACGAGAAAGCCACCCTCGATCTTGAAAATCAATACGAGCACAAGCTAGCTCTCGAGTTGGAACGCTTTGACGATCTGTCTGAAGAAATAGAGTCCATTCAACAGAGATGCGAAAGCTTATTGCAAGCCCAAACAATAGAACACGAGGATGCGATTCGAGTTGCAGAAGGGCGCACGAAACGCGTCGAAAAGGAGCTGCGCCAACAAATAGAGCGACTGTACAAAGATGCAAAGCACAACGAACAGATGTTCCGAGAGGTAAATAGAGAATTTTGATAGGGTAGGTTCTGACCAGAAGCAATACGGTAGGTTCTTGACCAGCAAGAGCACGAGTACGAGACAGAGCTTCAACAACTTATGGCTGCTGCTCAAGCAGAGCTGGCTATCGAACGTGAATGTACAGCTGAAGCTAGGGGCCTAATTCAGGCTCGAAATACCAAAATTTCGCGACTTGATAAGCGTTTGAATGCGCTCAAAACTGCCAGCCACGCTCGAACTGTCCTCTTGACAGCCGAAAAAGTTCGCAATGCGAAACTTGAAGCCACCCTACGACATTTTAAGCGCCACATGGAAGAACGCGAGTCTACGCTTGAAGACAAAGAACTTTCCATTTTTAATCTTCGGCGAAAAAATGTAACTTTGGATAATTTCCGGTTCGTGCTGGACCATCGAGTACAACAACTCGTAGAGGAACGAGGTCCTATCACTCGACATGTCGAGGGTCTAGAAACTCATATCACCGCAATGTATGATGAACTAGAAGCAGACTATTATGAGAAGAAGAAGAAGAGGCAACTGCTAAATTCCAAGGACTCAAAAATAATGTCTTTGGGACAGGGGACTGCAACCTTACGAGGTTTACTTCGGGAGAGAGATGCCTATATTGCTTCCTTTAAGCGCATGTTGTCCACGCTGGTTGAGTTTACGACACCGAAGGACTTGGAAGGCGCAGTCAAAAATGCATATTTCAAGTATATAAGAGACGAAGAATCACAAGATCGATTGAAAGCGGTCAAACCATATTTGAGTGGCCAAGAATATGAATGTGGTAATTCCTTTGAAGAGCATCAAGGATTCAGACAAGCCCATGCTCGTGGCCTGAGTAATGCACTAGTTGAAGCACATTCACAGCGAATCCGTGCTCAGAAAGCCACAGAGAACTCAAAGCATCGTCTTTGCGTTGAAAGGGACAATGCACAGCGGCTACAGAGGGCCAGACTTGGTACGTCCTTGTTCACATTTTTCTTGCACCAACCCTCGATTAGGCGAAAACTCACTCTTAATTGCCGAATGCAATTTGCGAAGAGGCGAAAGTTTGTCACTTGCACGAGATGTCAATCATTTGCGACAAGTTGTGAAGGACCACGGCGAAAAAAAGCGTCGCGAGGGACCTCAGTCGCAGAGAATTGCGCAATATCATGTCCCTCGTACACATGGCAAAAGTCAAATTACGTTCGGCCCGAGTCCAGCGCTTTATGCAGCTGATTTACCATTGGAATCATCTGAAAGTAAGGGACTTCCAAAACGCGAGTCAGATAGAGACCTAAAAGCGCCTATTTGGCCACAGACTCTAAAAAGACTTTATCGAGGCTCTACGAGGGCACTAAGTCTCTTGTCTGACCGCGATGCCCAAATCATTCAAGTGAGTCATCCTTTCTTTACACGCCTTGTAACTCAAACGCTATAGATGGAATCTGCACATGATGCAAACACGAGATTAATAGAAACTCAAAAAATGGAAATCAGGCGGCTTCGTGAAACGGTTGCAAAAGGAGCATAGTCTAGGGGAGTCTAGGGATGACCAAAGGATGCTGAGCTCATCTTAGCCCATCAGTCACCGGGCAATTTTGTCGGAGCTTATCTGGATGGTCTGCGTGATCCCATTTCACTTCAGTTGCAACACGCGCATTCTGAACTCGTTTCCTCTAGAGCCCCCTAGTCGCGCAGCTCACGCCGAGTCGATCTTAAATCGAGCTCAAACGTCGCTGGATCCAAGACTCCTGGCACTGTATAGGAGGGAAGGGGCAGCCTGAGGCCATGGCGCCCCTGCTTTAGCCTCGAAACGGGTTGCGTGAAATCAGCCCGTGGAGGCGAAACACGAGACGGTGGAATTGACGACGGGGACGACGCATTTTTTACCATGTGCTAGAGGAGCACGTGTGTGTGTACTATGGCACATGATTCATAAATAAAGCCGGGTTTTCCTGAGCGGGGTCCGTATTAGTGGGGCTAGTCACAATAAGTAGTCACACACACACTGCGTGCTCCCAGCCCCTAAGGTGGTGTCCGGGTAAGGGGGGCCCGGGTCTCACCTAACCAATTACCTAGTAACCCCAAATTTGCTGTATCTCTATAACTAGGCGTCTTGGCCGCGGGCAATTTGAGCCCAAGGGGGGCTCCTTACCCATCTAGCACGTGACCGAAATAGGTGAGCGAAACGGTTTTTGGTCTGGCAATTTTAGTGGCCCGCGAACGTCGCGCCAGTGGCGTTTCGTGCCAGTGCCGCGTCGCGCAATGTTTTTGGCACTTCACCGAGCTCAAAGGCCGCGTTTGCGCATGCAACCACGCCATAGGTACCCGGGGGCCCTTCGGAGACCAAAATACTAGCGTAGGACCGAGTTTCTGTTTTCCAGTCCCAGGATCCTGATATACCCGCACGTTAGGCCCAAAATGGGCACCTTCGCGACCGCGTCTCGACGCGAAAGTGGCCCCTCCCCCCCAGCCCGGTCCCAGGACGCGTAACAGACCCCCACGGGACTCCGAAACCGAAATTTCCGGTGGGAAAGTGGCCGGGAACCCGATTATCAAATTTAGCGTCTCAAATTTGGTCAGCCGCCCCTTGCCCCCGCCCCCCGATCAAGTTCGTCTTAAAAATCCTATCCGGGCATAGGGCATTGTCGGTGTTTCAATATGCTGAGAATTCTTTCGCGTGACCCCTTAATTTTGTGTGCAGCTCGAACAAAACATCATATCCCACCAAAAGGGAAACAGGAGGTTCTTCAAGTTCAAGTTGTTGGCGTCAGCTTCGCACACCGCAAGCCTTTTCGCTAGTGTGTGGCGAGTACTTCGCTTGATTAATTTGTTTGGCAGTTTGTGCATAGAACATGCCAGTGGGGGAGATAGCGACTACTGTAATGAATCTAGTAGCGGCCCTTGCCACCACTAGGGCGACCGTAGCGGCTGCCGCCACCGTAACTACCACCTATTCCACACTGTTGTTGGAGGGCTGGAGGCACAGGCTGGCCAGCATCAGTAAGAATTTTGCAGAGGCCCGTAGCCCACTTGCCGGACTTCATTGTGAAGAAGGAAAGAGCAGTGCCCTTGTTGCCTGCGCGGCCACAGCGGCCAATGCGGTGAACATAGTCCTCAAGGGTAGAAGGAAAGTCGTAATTGACGACCAGCTTGATGTCTTTGATATCCAAGCCTCGCGCGGCGACGTCTGTGGCGACAAGTAGCGAGCACTGGCCCATGCGGAACTGACCGAGGACCCAGTCGCGCTCATCCTGTGACTTATCCCCATGGATGCACCTTGCTGGGAAGCCCGCCTGCTGCAACGATCTTGTGAGCTGGTCGCAGCCACGCTTCGTCTCAACGAATACCAGCATCTTCTCGACACCGTGCTCCTTGAGGAACGCGGTCACGCGGGGGTACTTGTCCTGATCCGAGACAACCTCGACATGCTGTGCGATGTCCTTGTTAGCCGACAGTTCGAGCGACCCAACAGTGACCTGGTAGTAGTCCTTGAGAAAGTCGTTGGCCATGTTGCGCACCTCGCGCGGCCACGTTGCCGACCACATGAGCGTCTGGCGGTCAGGGCGGATCTGCGAGACGATCTTGCGGAGCTGCGGCTCAAAGCCCATGTCGAGCATTCTATCAGCCTCGTCGAGCACGAGGTATGTTACGCGACGCAGATTCATAACGCCGGATTCCAAGAAATCGATGAGGCGGCCCGGCGTTGCAATTACGATCTCAACGCCGCGCTGGAGGTCACCCATCTGCTGACGTTTAGGTGCGCCGCCGTAGACACAAGTGTTCTTTATCTGCGATGACGCGCCAAACTTGTCACATTCGACCTTGATCTGCACGGCAAGTTCGCGAGTCGGTGCGAGTACGAGGACGATGGGGCCGTCACCTGGTTGGAGGTACGGCTGCGCGTTTATGTGGATCATGCCTGGTAGTAAAAATGCAAGAGTCTTGCCGGAGCCCGTCCGGCTGATGCCAATCATGTCGCGTCCGAGTAGCGCCATGGGCCAGCCCTGTGCCTGGATTGGAGACCTGAGCGTCAATCAAAGGGTGTTTCAAATTAGCCTGGGTGGTCTTTCAATTCCATATATCCTGGCGTCAATGCGGGTCGGGTACTTGTGTTCTGGGAGTTTCGCAGCGATGGCGTGAAGGTCGGTCGCCGTCTTGAGACAGCGCATACGCCATCGACGCGACTCATGAAGTCCTCCGCCGAGGCCATGCTCTAAGACGTTGGCTGCGAGTAGCACACCTATTTGAAGGCACCTTGGAATATTGATTTGAACACTGTGGAGACGGCTCCTTGAATCCCTGCTTCATCACTTCAGAGAGTACGTAGTCCGGCATCGACGCCTCCTCAAACGAGTAGACAGGCTTAGGCACACCCCGACCCTCGATTGCGACCTGCTTCGTCCCGCGCCATGCCTCGGCTTCAGCAGCAGATCGCTTTGATACCTCCGGGTGCTCAATGTAGAAGTTCTTCTCGAAGACGGGCAACTGCGACAAGTCCCACTCGATGTGCCGCAGGCCCGCGCCAAGCCCTGCTCCGCGCCCGCCGCTGTACATGGAATTGTTGCCGTACGTACCGCCGCCGTACATAATTACTTTTTGATGTGAAATTGCGTCCTCTCGTTAAGCCTCGCTGTGCGGGCCCTCTTGTTAGTAGCCTATATAATAGATAGTGATAGGAGATGCTCAGGCTAGTATAGTGGCACGCCGGGAGATAGTGGGCTCAGAGATAGTGGGCCCGGATTGGCACCCCCAGGTGAATCGGATTGGCATGCCTCTGCGTAGTCGATGGGGTGCTTGGGCCGCGCGCACCCCGCAGCCTCATGCGGTGTCCAAAAACAGGCTGCCGCGGCGGCGCCGTCTAAGCGTTTTTTAAGTTAGTGGAAGAGCTGCTAGGAATGGTTCAACATCCCCCCGGTTGAACTCGGCCGTACCGTGCCGTGAGCCGGGGAGCCGTATGAGACCCCCAAACGAGTCCACAGGCCGAATATCCCCATACAAGGTGCCAGTGCTGCCAGCCTGAGTGCTTCCTATAAGGCGCCCCTGGGCAGGGGGGCAAGGGGGGGGGGGCGGAGCAAGTTGCTGCTTTTTGCAGCTACTAGAAGTATGTGCACCTACTAGTAGGCTCGGTGTCCTTCGGCGGTTTAGGACTCTGACTCCGCCTTCCTCCATCTCAACTATTCCTCGTTTTAGCAAGTCTCAAGGAACGAGGTGATCATATTACCCTTTGGATGACTTCCAGGCACTGCCCCCAAAGACTACAGCCCTCTGGGCCTCCTAAACCCGCACCCCTACAGTCAGCATGCTTCCGAGTCAACTTACCCGGGCCCCATGGCAACCTCAAGTTGAAATAAAGAGTTATTGGCAGCAGGGGACCCCCCCGGGCCGACTTCCGCGCACGCTGGGTTCTTCCGGACGCTTTCGAACGTCTAACTTCAAGTTAGCGAGCAAGTAAGTGGGATGGGAGGAAGTAGGGTACATATGAGTTGATATTTTCCCCTCCCCCGGAAATTGCGTTCAATTTCCCTACCCAACGCGGGTTTAAACCGCAGATGCGTGGTCCTTGCTTTGTGTTTTTCGTTGGATGCGTGCTCTTCGTCGGCGCTGTTCTGCTACGGTGAGGTCGGCATCATCCAGAGAGTCGCCAGCTTCGGCTTTGGCATCAAAAGTGGCGACATCTCCATCACGAGATGTGTCGTCAGTGTCAGAATCAGTGTCTGCATTACCAGACATGACCTGCTCAAAGAGTGTGGGCTCATCATCGAGATTGAGGTCATCAGGATGTGCCATGTACTCTGGAAGCTGGGCTGCAGGAATTACAGTCATTTTAATTTGCTCTCTGACATCAAGGCCAAGATAGTCAGTTGATTTTAAGTCGACGTTAAAAACGTAAATACCAGCTTGAGGAGGTGCTAGGAATTTAACCCGATGATTCACGACCTTCGACTGAGCATTGACCTTGTCAGCAAGAATAAGGTTTCCGGCGGTGTCAGAGACAAGAATCCACCAAGATTCAAGCCGCGTGGAGGGAAAATAAGGAGCATGAACAAGAGGAGCTAGGCTACCGTCAGCGATATTCGAGCGATCAAAAGCAACCAGGAGCGTCACAAGATCGCGCTCGGCAATCTCAGTTTCATCCTCAACATAAAGATCAAACTTGCATCGGAGGCGAGGCATTATCTTGCACACGCGCTCAATATCAGCGCACTGCATATCGGACAAGCCAGCGAGTCCTTTTTTATGCTCATCGGGTACATCGAGGTATTCACGCAAACCCTTAACGGCGCTTTTGCCTTTAATGCAATGTTGGATCTCCTTGTTTCCAAAATGGGGCAGTTGCGCCAAAGAATGGTCCTTGATCCATAGTGCTTGTGTCAGGTATTGTGAAAAGTCAATTATGTTAAGTGAGGTCTGGAGCCAGCGCTGGGATTGCGCCAGCTCCACCATGGCGTCAATCAATGTCGATGCATTTCCTAAAAGTTTGCGTAAATCAACGCGTAGTAGTGCTGACAGCTCCAAGCGATGCACATGAGCATGAAGTAGTGCGTTTCCTTTCAGGACAATTGGGTGCTCAAATCGTGGCTTTTGCATTAGACCTTGCCGGAGTTTAGTGATGAGCCGAGAAAGTTCTGCTTGTCTGGGGGATGCACCAGCACTCACCGGGGATCTGTTTTCTGCGGCACCTGCAAGGACCTCGGGCAGCATTCTTACAGTCGAATGCTCTGACAGAACGTGCAAAAAAAAACTATACGTCTCGTACATAATATTATTTTCTCCAAACTTGCGAGAGTACTGGTACCAGGCTGCAACAATTGCAGGAATGATCACCACAAGGACTCCAAGGTAAATGCAGAGGATTGCATAGTGATTAGCTTCATCCAGAAGGAAGGTTGGCAGACCTATAGAAACCTCAAGCGACTGCTTTCCGTCTGGATTGCCGTACTCGAGCCAGTTCTTCTTCGCTTCCTCGTCTGTTAGGGCTTCATAAGCCTTCGCCACCTTCATGAACATCTCCTCAGCAATCTTGTTACCTGGATTTTTGTCTGGATGATATTCAAGCGAAAGTTTGCGATATGCTTTGCGAACTTCTTTGTCCCCGGCATTCGATGCGACCCCTAAAATCTTAAACGGATCAAATGACGCTAGCTCAGCATCAAACGTGAGTGCCTACACGACAGAGTTGAGTGTCTTCGTTAGAGGAAGATCTTAGCACCCGAATCAACATAAGAAGGACCACCCACGCCGCGGCGAGAAGGGAGGCATTTATAATAAATCGCGCATTGGTGAGGAGTCTCGTGGCTGACTGCCGTTCACTCAGTTCCTTTGCTTTAGCTTTCTCGATACCTGCAGTTGCTGCATGCGCGCAAGACACCAGAAATATTTGAATGACACTGGCGCACACTCGTTCTAGCTACATCGCTTAAGCGTTGCTGTGGCATCATGATGCCTATACACAATACACGGTATACTACGTCTGGGTTACAATTGCGCCGTTTATTCACGATAGACGTACGCCAAGATCCAAAAAGTTGTCGGAATGACATAAATTCCGAGCATCGTCATGCCAAAGTAATAAAATGCCGAATTATCGTAGTCAAGCGCCATCGGCGAATAGCGATCTTCAGCTATCCCTCGTAGTATATGTAACTAGTGCCGGAAACAACCTAGGGGACGGTCGACCCCGCGTCTAATTAACTATTATTTCTGGGACCGGAGACCAATAATCATTGGTGTAGATATTGGTTTTAAAACAGCGAGTAGCCTACTAGAAAAGGGCCCTACCTACTATCCAATCACTGAGCGGCTGGTTCAAGTTGACTCGGAAGGACTCGGAGCTTGCGCTCCGAAATATACTGTTCATATTCGTCACATTGGACATATTTCAATTGTCGAGCGGCTGTTCGAAGGCGGTTGCGGCATAAAACATATGATGCATATCCGTCACCATGGGGAGAATACCCCTATACACTAAATGGTTACGTTTGTTGTAGCGATTTTGTTCAATGGCGTGTGTGTCGCAAGTAACGCGACTTTTCGCGCCTCAAAAACGACTTCAGCAGCCCATCACGTACATACGTGTCAGTGGCGCGCCGCCGGAGATCTCGTTTAAACGCGATGCCATGATCTAGGAGCGCGAAACGCCGTTTGAGCCCCCCTGAGCTTCAAAACAGCCCCCGAACACACGCGCATGCCCGCCGTGGTAGGTGGGAAGGCATACAGAAAGGTGCTGCACTTTCGGCGCAATATTCGCCCGAAACGCGTTTACGGCGAGAACGCTGACCACGCATAGACTGACATCTTATGGGCCGCTGCTACGGTTAAGTGTCTCATTTCATCGGCGACCATACGGACGACGA
>Ga0115000_10004615_pt1 | contig 11243 bp, 10 predicted proteins | sample ArcticOcean_MG_C_6_FD_89690 | JGI IMG/M metagenome (GOLD analysis project Ga0115000, IMG submission 89690) | Marine microbial communities from western Arctic Ocean - ArcticOcean_MG_CB8_128 | ecosystem: Environmental > Aquatic > Marine > Oceanic | place: Arctic Ocean: Canada Basin | collected... | reverse complement strand
ACCTTCATCTAATCGATAACTAACGCCACCCCATATCTTATTATTGTATAGTATATTTGTATTTACATCTAACTGTGAGGTTGTACCATCAGATTTTAGATAAATAGAAGGGTTTAAAGAAAGATCATCATTTATGTCATGTATAAAACCTGCAAGTAAAAAATAATGACGAGAAAGGTTAATAATCCCACCATCTGTTTTTTCAATTGAAGGCTCTGTAATATGTAAAGTGGAAAGACCAATATACACATCTTGTGTGTTATAGTAAACACCACCTCCAAAATCCATAGCTGACCCACTTACTGCTCCATCAGGAATAGAAATATCACCAGTTTCTGCAGGGATTAAATTTACACCATTTAAACCACTCTGAAACATCCCAGCTGAAACACCAATTCCTAACTGACCATCGCCTAAATCTGTACGATAAGCATAAGAAAGTTGAACTCCTAAGTTTGAGTATTCAGCAATTGCATCTGAAACAATGTTCAAACCTAACCCTCCATTCAGTACCTCAAAAGGAGCATCTACCGAAAGATTTAAGGTTGTTGGAGCCCCGTCAAAACCCATCCACTGAGAACGGTGCAAAACGATAGCGTTTATATTACCTGAACTACCAGCAGAACCTGGATTATTCGCTAATTTATTAAACATGTTCTGGCTAAACTGAGGAACTTGTTGAGCTTTTAAACTTCCAAGACACAAGGTCATTAAGGATATAATTAGTATGTTTTTTTTCATATTTGATTTAAAGTAAACACCTTTTTTTTCGGTTGCTAATATAAGTATTTTTTATTAGAAAGGAGAAAAATATGAAAAATCCGAGTTTTTATTACAGAAACCTACTATATGTTTTCAACCATCTATGTGGTATTTCACCCTTGTTTGCATGTTGGTAGTCGTCATAAGAACAAGCTACAAAATAGTTGTCAAAACTATTAGTTTTTGGGTTCTTAAACGGAACTCCCATCCACCATCTACCACTTGTATTACTCTTAAAAAACTCTATTTCAGTTTGTTCATCTTCAAAAGCTACGGTATATTTAATACAATTTTCAATATTTGGATTCAATTCCATCTTACGGAATTTAACTCCCTCAATAAAATACCACATCATTTGAGAAATAAGTTGAGCCCCCTGATTATAAACATCTAAATCCTGATTATATTCAAAAACACCAAAACAAGACATTTTATCACTTATCCCCGCATATCTAGCTATTTTACAAGATTCTTCTCCATTAAAACCATTTGGAGTAGAATACACATTGGAAGAGAAGGAAGAAGAAGAAACAGAAGACATGTCAAAACTTAGGAAATCTGTATTTCGTAAAAAAGGTTCAATCTCCTGTATATTATTTTTAATCTGACCTAATCTATGAATTTCAAAATTTAAATCATTTAATAATTTAATTTCTTCTGGTTTTACATAGAAACTTTGATATCCTAAATTTATAAAATTAAATAAATGATTTGGTTTATACGAAATCATTTTACTTAAATAAGAATGTGCATTTAGTTTATCATCTGATTGTCCAATATTAAAAGTAGAGTCTACACTGCAAAAAGTGATTGTCTTTTCAAGTTGTGCATAAGCTTTATAAATTGCATAAGAGACATCTTGTCCACCTCCAATAATCAATGGAATAATCCCTTTATCAATCAAATCTGCACAAACTTCAGTAATTAAATCAAAAGATTCTTTTCTATTTGGCATCAACTGTAAAGTGCCTAAATCTACCATATTTGGCAACCCCTCAAAATATAATCTATAAAACGAATCTCGAACCTTACAATCCATTGAAGAAGCTACATTATTCGTACCCTCATATTCCGAAATATTAAAAACGGCAATCTGAGAATAATCTACATCAGGAAAATGATCCTGAGTATGAGAATCAATTTGAAAACCTATTTGAGAAGGGTTCCATCTTTCTTTTAAAGAATATAAACCAGGGTTTAAAGGAATAAAATTAGATGAGATTTCCATTTATTTCTTCTTTCTCTTAAACTTTGACTTTGGCTGATTCTCTTTTAACTCCAAACATTTCTCTCTTGTTAATTCTTTTGGTTCTAAATCTTTTGGAATTTTAACATTTATTTTCTTTCCTTTTGGAGGAGTTACTTGAATAAAAGCACCATATCTTCCATTTAAAACCTGAACTAAAGGATCTCCATCAAAGTTTAAAATTAATCTATCTTTATCTGCTTGAATCTTAATTTTTATTAATTCAATTGATCTATCAATCTCAATAGATAAAGGGTCGTCACCATCCTCTTTTTTAATAGATATAAACTTACCATCATATCTTAAATACGGACCAAATCTACCAACAGAAGCAACCACCTCTTTACCATCAAAATCACCAACTGTTCTTGGTAATTTAAATAATTCTAACGCCTCTTCTAAAGTTATTGTTTGTATAGATTGATCTTTCATTAATGATGCGAATTTTGGTTTTGGAGCATCCTCATCTTCCTGTTTTTCTCCCAATTGAACCATAGGTCCAAAAGGCCCAATACGAACATAAACAATGTTCCCAGAATCAGGATCTTTTCCTAAATTACGCTCACCTAACGCCTTTTCTGCTGTACCAATGACATTCTCTACTTTTACATGGAAAGGTGCATAAAACTCTTGCAACATATCGTTCCATTTTTTCTTTCCAGCAGCAACCTCATCAAACTGATCCTCTACCCCTGCTGTAAAACCATAATCAAGCACACCATCAAAATGTGTAACCAAAAAATCATTTACCACAACACCAATGTCTGTTGGAAACATTTTATTTTTCTCTGCACCAGTATTCTCTGTTTTTACTTCTTTAGTAATTGAATTATCATTCAACATAAGGTGATTGTACTCTCTCTTAACTCCATCTCTATTTTCTTTTACAACATATCCTCTTTTCTGAACAGTTGTAATTATAGAGGCGTAAGTAGATGGTCTTCCAATTCCTAAATCTTCTAACTTTTTCACTAAAGTAGCTTCTGCATATCTAGCAGGATGTCTTGAAAAACGCTCGATAGCAGTAATTTCATTCATTATTAAATCATCATTTACATTTAGTTTTGGAAGCATCCCTTCTTGCTCTTCAGAATCATCATCCTTTCCTTCCATGTAAACCTTCATAAATCCTTCAAACTTAATCATCTCTCCTTTTGCAGTAAACTGCTCATCAGAAGTAGAAATATCAATTTTAGCAATAGTTCTTTCTAATTGAGCTTCAGACATTTGAGAAGCGATAGTTCTTTTCCAAATTAAATCGTATAATTTCTGATGAGAACTCTCTCCATCAACAGTGTGTTTAGTCATATCTGTTGGTCTGATCGCCTCATGCGCTTCCTGAGCTCCTTTCGATTTTGTAGCAAATGTTCTTTCTTTAGAATATTCCGAACCATAAGAAGAATTAATTTCACTTGCACAAGCTTCCCTTGCATCATTCGATAGATTTACACTATCGGTTCTCATATAAGTAATTTTACCCGATTCATATAATCGTTGAGCTACATTCATAGTTTGAGCTACTGAATAACCTAATTTTCTAGAAGCTTCCTGTTGTAAAGTTGAAGTAGTAAATGGTGCAGAAGGAGATTTTTTAGCTGGTTTAGTTTCTAAATCAGAAATTTTATAAGATGCAGTAACACATTGTTTTAAAAACACTTCCGCTCCCTCTATAGTTTGAAACCTTCTAGAAATTTCTGATTTAAATGTTTTACCCTCTGGAGTTGTAAATATTGCTGACACTCTGTATGAAGACACAGATTTAAAATTCTCTATTTCTTTTTCTCTTTCTACAATTAACCTAACCGCAACCGATTGAACCCTACCTGCAGAAAGGCCTTGTTTTACTTTTCTCCAAAGTACAGGAGAAAGCTCGAACCCTACCAATCTATCTAACACTCTTCTTGCTTGCTGAGCGTCTACTAGGTTCATATCAATATCTCTAGGGTTTTTCACAGCATTAGTAATTGCTTTTTTTGTTATTTCATGAAAAACAATTCGTTTTGTATCTTTTTTAGATAAATCTAACACTTCTTGCAAATGCCATGCAATAGCTTCCCCCTCTCTATCCTCATCCGTTGCAATCCATACCGTTTCTGCAGATTTAACATATTTTTTTAATTCCGTTACTACATGTTTCTTGTCTTCCGAAACTTCATAGTTAGGAGCAAAACCATTTTCAATATCAATCCCCATCCCTCCTTTCTTAGGTAAATCACGAATGTGACCTATACTTGATTTCACTACAAAATCTTTTCCTAAATATCCTTCAATTGTTTTTGCTTTTGCTGGAGACTCTACAATTACTAAATTTTTTGCCATAATTATTTTAAAGTTTGTGATTAAATGTTTTGCAAAGAAAATATAAAATTTTTGAATCTGCCAAATCTATTTTAAATATCAATTTTTATATATTATAATAATATAATCAAAATAACAAATGACACATTGTCATAACTTGTCAGTTTTTTTATATTTTTGCAATTACAAAAATGAAATAATTTAATGAATTTAGAAAAATTAATTGAAAAAGATATTGACGAAAGCAAGCAAGGACAAAGCTTACAGTTAAAAGAAAATCCTCACTACACACGCAAAATGTATATTGAGAGTTATGGCTGTCAAATGAATTTTTCAGATTCAGAAATTGTCGCATCTATCCTAACCAAAGAAGGTTTTTCTACTACAAAAAACATAAATGAAGCAGATTTAGTTTTTGTAAATACTTGTTCTATCAGAGAAAAAGCAGAACAAACGGTAAGAAAAAGATTAGAATTTTATAATGCTATAAAACGAGATGAAAACCCTGGTATGATTGTAGGTGTTTTAGGATGTATGGCAGAAAGATTAAAGGAAAAATTTCTGGAAGAAGAACAATTAGTTGATTTAGTAATCGGTCCAGACGCTTACAGAGACTTGCCAAATTTGATACGAGAAGTAGATGATGGAAGAAAGGCGGTAAATGTAATTCTATCAAAAGAAGAAACTTATGCAGATATTAGCCCAGTCAGATTAGGAGGGAATGGGGTGACTGCATTCGTATCTATAACTAGAGGATGCGATAATATGTGTACCTTTTGCGTTGTACCTTTTACTAGAGGTAGAGAAAGAAGTAGAGATCCTGAAAGTATCATAAATGAATGTATGCAATTAGTTCAAGATGGGTACAAAGAAGTAACACTTTTAGGTCAGAATGTAGATTCCTATTTATGGTACGGAGGAGGAGCTAAAAAAGATTTTAATAAAGCAACTGAACAAGCTCAAAAAGAAAGTGTTAATTTTTCGAACTTACTAGATAAAGTAGCTAGAGCTTGTCCAGAATTAAGAATCCGTTTTTCTACATCTAACCCACAAGATATGACTCTTGAAGTAATTAAAACTATGGGGAAACATGAGAATATCTGTAAATCCATTCATCTCCCCGTACAATCAGGTAGCAGTAAGGTTTTGAAAGCAATGAATAGAGGATACGATAGAGAGAAATACATCACTTTGATTGATAATATTAAGAATATCCTACCAGAGTGCTCCGTCTCCATGGATATGATTACAGGATTTTGCGGTGAAACAGAAGAAGATCATCAAGAGACATTAAGTCTAATGGATTATGTGAAATACGAATTCGGATATATGTTTAAATATTCTGAGAGACCCAACACACCTGCCGCAAGACTAGAAGATGATATACCAGAGAAAACAAAACAAAGAAGACTTTCTGAAATAATAGAAAAACAACGGTCGCACGCCTTACAACATATGCAAGAAAAAATCGGAAAAACTTTTGAAGTATTAGTGGAGGGTACATCAAAAAAATCTGAAGAAAAACTATACGGAAGAACCACACATAACAGTGCAGTGGTTTTTGATAAAAAACACTACAAATCAGGAGATTTTGTAATGGTTTATATTGAAGATTGCACTTCTGCAACATTAAAAGGAAAAGCTATTTAAAATGAATAATAGTCAAGTAAAACAAAGGTTTGGTATCATAGGAAATAGTCCTCAATTAAACAGAGCAATTGATATTTCACTTCAGGTTGCTCCTACAGATATATCTGTTTTTGTTAGCGGAGAAAGTGGAACTGGAAAAGAAAATATTCCTAAGATAATTCATCAGAATAGTAAGAGGAAACATAATAATTATATTGCTGTAAATTGCGGAGCGATACCAGAAGGAACTATTGACAGTGAACTTTTCGGACATGAAAAAGGGGCGTTTACTGGAGCACACGACAGCCGAAAAGGATATTTTGAAGTAGCAGATGGTGGAACCCTATTTTTAGATGAAGTAGCGGAATTACCTTTATCTACTCAAGTGAGGTTACTTAGAGTATTAGAAAGCGGTGAATTTATGAAAGTAGGTTCTTCTAAATCAGTTAAAACAAATGTAAGGGTGATAGCGGCAACAAATGTAAATATACCAACTGCTATTTCTAAAGGAAAATTTAGAGAAGATTTATATTACCGATTAAATACTATTAGCATTTTCATACCCGCTCTTAGAGATAGAAAAGAGGATATATCTTTACTTTTCAAGAAATTCGCTTCTGATTTTTCGGAGCAATACAACTCACCATCTATTCGTTTAGATGAAGCAGCAATGGACATTATCACTAACTATAATTGGCCTGGAAATATCCGACAATTAAAAAACTTTGTAGCTCAATTATCAGTTATTGAAACAGAAAGAAATATTTCTGCATCCACTATATTAAACTCCTTGCCAGAAAACAGAAACAAGAACAATAGTCCTATATTGTTTGAAGATAAAAACAAGGCAGAACTTTCTGAAAGAGAAATATTATACAAGGTTTTATTCGACATGAAAAGAGATTTAACCGAATTGAGAAAAATCACTTTTGATTTGATGAATAATAACACTGGAGTAAAAACAGATTTCTTTAATGAAATAAACGAAAAAAACACTTCCAATATCACTCCAAATAAGGAGGAAAGAATTATTGATGTAGCAGCAACAGTTTCTTTAGCAGGTCAGGAAAAAAACTTAATAAAACAGTCTTTAGAAAAACATAAAGGAAAAAGAAAACTAGCAGCTGCCGAATTAGGAATATCCGAAAGAACTTTGTACCGAAAAATTAAAGAATTTAAATTACAATGAAAAAAATAATATCCATTTTTATAATATCTATTTTTAGTTCTTGCGGGTTTTATTCTTTTACAGGAGCCTCTATTTCTCCGGAAGTAAAAACCTTTTCTGTCAATTATTTTCCAAATAAATCGAATAGTATAAACCCAGCATTAAGTAGCGTATTTACCGAAATGCTAAAAGAACATTTTAGTACACAAACTAATTTAAACGAAACGGAAGAAATTGGTGATTTATCATTTAATGGAGAAATAACCACCTATGCCATTAAACCAATTGCCATAAAAGCAAACGAAACTGCACGACAAAACAGATTAACAATAAAAATAAAAGTAAATTTCGTAAATAAATTTGATGAGAAACTCAACTTTATAAGTACTTTTAGCAGATACAAGGATTATCCTGCAGAGGAGAATTTTAGTAGTGTGGAAGAAATATATATGGAAGAAATATGTAAAGAGTTAGTAGAAGATATTTTCAACAAGGCAGTAGTAAATTGGTAATGAGAAAAGAAAGAATAATATCATTAATAAATAATCCTCATTTAATAAATAAAGAGGACAATAAATTTCTGGAAGACATAACAGAGAAATATCCTTATTTCTCAATTTCACATATTTTACTTTCTAAAGGATTACTGAACACCGAAAGTATTAGATATAACAGAAAACTAAAACAAGCTGCTCTTTATTCTCTAGATAGAAAAGAACTTTTTAAACTAATAACAGAACAAAAGAAAGTTACATCTGATATAGTAAAAGAAGAAATTAAAGTCATAGAAGTAGAGACCTCCCCTAATTTTGAAGAGAAAAAAATAGAATTAAAAATTGGAGAACCTTTAGATTTTGATGAAACAGAAGAACATTCCTTTTCGGAATGGCTATCACTTACTAAAGTAAAAAAGATAAAAAGAACAGAAGTGAAAAAAGAGAAAACAGACTTAATAGATAGCTTTATTGAAACACAACCGACTATTAAAACAGAAAAGAATAAATTCTTCTCCCCTACTGAAACTGCCAAAACTTCATTAATTGAAAATAATGAGTTAGTAACAGAAACTTTGGCTCGAGTTTACCTAGAACAAGAACATTTTGACAAAGCAATTCAAGCTTATAAAAAATTAAGTTTGAAATATCCGAAAAAAAGTAGTTTCTTTGCGAACCAAATTAAATTGATAAACGACTTAAAAAAGAAATAAAACAATGTATACAATTTTCGCAACCCTAATTATTATTTGTTCCATATTACTAGTTCTAATTATCCTAATTCAAAACCCTAAAGGAGGTGGATTATCTTCTTCTTTCGGAGGTGGAGCTAGCCAAATGATGGGAGTTAAAAAAACTACTGACTTTTTAGAAAAAGGAACTTGGACTTTAGCAATTTCTCTTATTGTATTAATACTTGCTTCTAACTTTGTAATTGGAGGAACAGATGATACTGCAATCAATCCACAAGGAGAAAGCACAGAATCAACAATCAATTTTGAGGAAAAAACTCCTTCTGGAGAGGATACTACTTTATTATACTGACAAATTTTCGGAAGTAAGATCTTATTTTTTAATTAGGTATAATAGTTGAACTATATAAGTTCAAAAATAAATGTTAATCTAAAATTATATATATGAACTCAAAAATCACACCTTTATCCGACAGAGTACTTATCAAAGTATCTGAAGCAGAAACTAAAACTGCATCTGGGATAATTATACCAGATAATGCACAAGAAAAACCACAAAAAGGAACAGTAGTTGCTGCCGGAAAAGGAACAAAAGACAATCCAATAACAGTAAAGATTGGAGATACTGTACTTTACGGAAAATTTTCTGGAACTGAACTAAAACATGATGGAGAAGAATTTATCATAATGAGAGAAGCAGATATTTTCGCAATTATTTCATAACTAAAAACATAAAAAGATGGCAAAAATAATCACATTCGATACCCAAGCAAGAGACGCACTAAAAAGAGGAGTAGATGCACTTGCAAATGCAGTAAAAGTAACACTAGGACCTAGAGGAAGAAATGTAGTAATAGAAAAGAAATTTGGAGGACCTAGCATAACTAAAGATGGAGTAACAGTAGCAAAAGAAATTGAGTTAGAAGATGCAATTGAAAACATGGGAGCACAAATGGTAAAAGAAGTAGCCTCTAAAACTGCTGATTTAGCAGGGGATGGTACTACAACCGCTACTGTTTTAGCACAAGCAATTATTACTGCTGGTCTTAAAAATGTTGCTGCTGGTGCCAACCCAATGGATTTAAGAAGAGGAATGGATAAAGCCGTTAAAATAATTATAGCTGATATTGAAAAACAATCCAAAAAAGTTGGAAATAGTTACCAGATGATTGAACAAGTTGCTAGTATTTCAGCAAATAACGACAATGAAATTGGTAGCCTAATTGCGAAAGCAATGAAGAAAGTGAAAACAGAAGGGGTTATTACAGTAGAAGAAGCGAAAGGAACCGAAACTACTGTTGAAGTAGTAGAAGGAATGCAATTTGATAGAGGATATTTATCTCCTTACTTTATTACAGATGCCGATAAAATGGAAACAGAATTAGAGAATCCATACATTCTTATTTATGATAAGAAAATTTCTACTATGAAGGATTTACTTCCTATTTTAGAACAAACTGCAAAAGCAGGAAGGCCATTAATGATTATTGCAGAAGATGTAGATGGAGAAGCTCTTTCTACTTTAGTAGTAAATAAAATTAGAGGAGCTCTAAAAGTATCTGCAGTAAAATCACCTGGATTTGGAGATAGAAGAAAAGCAATGTTAGAAGATATCGCAATTTTAACAAACGGAACCGTAATATCAGAAGAGAGAGGTTTTGCTTTGGAAACTGCTACCTTAGAATTATTAGGTAGTTGTGAGAAAATTGTGACAGATAAAGACAATACAACCATCATAAATGGAGAAGGTAATTCTGACTCTATAAAAGCTAGGGTAAATCAGATTAAAGCTCAGATAGATAGCACTACTTCTGATTATGACAGAGAGAAACTACAAGAAAGATTAGCGAAACTAGCTGGTGGAGTTGCTGTACTTTATGTGGGAGCAGCATCTGAAATAGAAATGAAAGAAAAGAAAGATAGAGTAGATGATGCACTTGCTGCTACAAGAGCTGCTGTAGAGGAAGGTATTGTTGCTGGTGGTGGTGTTGCTATTGTTAGGGCTGCCAAAAAACTAGAAAAACTTACGGGAGATAATGATGACGAGCAAACAGGAATAAACATTATAGAAAGAGCAATTGAAGAACCATTGAGACAAATAGTTGCAAATGCAGGAATGGAAGGTAGTGTAATTGTAAATAAAGTAAGAGAAGGGAAAAATGATTTCGGATTTAACGCAAAAACGTTAGAATTTGAAAACATGATGAAAGCTGGGATTATTGATCCTGCTAAAGTAGTAAGAGTAGCTTTACAACATGCCGCATCTGTTGCTGGTATGTTACTTACTACCGAATGTGTTATCTCGGATATTCCGGAAGAAACTCCAGCAATGCCTCCAATGGGTGGTGGAATGCCCGGAATGATGTAAAATTAGACTACTAGATTTTAGTAGTTAGATATTAGATATAATTAAAAATCCCTACCAATTTGGTGGTGATTTTTTACATCACATTTTGAAATACTACATTAAAAAATACCCACAATAATAGCATCTGAAAAATAGTAGTAGTTTTTTCATTAGAATTTATTTAGTTTATTTTTCTTTTGTATAGAAAACGCTTTAAAGAAATAAAAGATACTTGAATAACCAAACAACATTAATAAAGTTACATACGCAATTAAAGAGGTGTTATTTGTGCTACACGTAGATGCATCATTAATGCAATGATAACCATCTAAGGTCCAAACTACAAATACAATTAGAGCAAGAGTAAATAAAACAGCAGCAGATTTATACAAATCACTAGATATTCTATTATTTACATTTTTAATATTCGGTATTTTATCGTCATGTATCAATTTTGATGTCAAAAGATAGTATAAATACATGCCGACTGCGGTTCAGGTGAGTAGTTTCATAGCCTTATTGTCAGAAATAGTAGTCCTTCATTCACAATAGTATGTATCGGGGCGCAATGGAACCATCCTGACTTATCGGGGTGTGCCCCGGGGGT
>Ga0115000_10004614_pt1 | contig 11246 bp, 6 predicted proteins | sample ArcticOcean_MG_C_6_FD_89690 | JGI IMG/M metagenome (GOLD analysis project Ga0115000, IMG submission 89690) | Marine microbial communities from western Arctic Ocean - ArcticOcean_MG_CB8_128 | ecosystem: Environmental > Aquatic > Marine > Oceanic | place: Arctic Ocean: Canada Basin | collected... | reverse complement strand
CGAACGGAAACGGAAAAGGCGGCGACCAAGAGGTACCGACGTCCACGAAGAATACGAAATCGAGCTCAGAAGACGGCGGATCGAACGACAACGAAGGACAAGGCTTCTGGAACGAAGGAGGACGAGGCTTTGGTGGCGCGACGATTGCGAAGAAAAGGTGCGAGAGTTATCCACAGAAACGAGACAGTTGTTTTGGATCGAAAAAATTGACTTTTTTCCTCCTTTGAGGAAATTCTCTTCTTTGATCATCTCTTTCGTTCTCTCTCTTTCGTTCTCTCTCTCTCTCTCTCTCTCTCTCTCGATGGAAGGAGACAAAACTGACTTTTATTATTATCTCTAATTTTGCGGCGTGGTTCATCTTCTTTCTCTTTGAAACAACGACGACGACGTTAGGCCGCGCGCGGACGAAACGACGAGGAACGCCGGGGATACGACTACCCGAAGAAGAGAGGAGGAAGAGGCGAACGAAATGGTGGTCGTGGTGCCAGATAGCAACAATGCGCACGCGAAGAAGTGCCCGTATCATCATCATCGGACAACTCGTGCTAAAAATGCCGAGGATAACGACGTTACTATTACCAATAATAATGGGAACAAAGAAGATAAACAGAACTCGACCGAGGAAGAACGCGCGACGAGATCGGACGATATGGGCAGCGCCGAGAATAACAACAATAACTCGGACGAATACCGGCGATTGCAAGAAGAAATCTTGCAGTTGCGAAAGAGCAACGAGGAGTTGAAGAAACGACTGCGAACGTCTACGTCATCCGCGAACGCGAACGAGACGGCGCTGTCGAATAACTTGTTGCGAAAGTTGGCGCCGCTGAAAGAGCTGGCGATGGATTCGTTGGAGGAAGGGGTGACGATTGCGGATTTTACGCACCCGTTGCAACCGCTCGTGTTTGCCAATCAAGGTTTTACGGAAATTACTGGGTATACCGTGGATGAGACGATTGGGAAGAACTGTCGTTTTTTACAAGGCCCGGAGACGGAACCGGAAGTGGTGAGAAAAATAAAATACGCGGTGATGAACGGATTGTCGATTACGTGTCAATTGAAAAACTATAAGAAAAATGGGGAGATGTTCATTAACAACTTATCGCTGAAACCGATTCGTAACGAAAACAGCGTGGTGACGCATTACGTAGGGATTCAATCCGACGTTACGAAAATAGTTGACTCACAAAATGCAGAGATTGAAGCTTTGAAACGAGTCGCCATCGCCAACGCGGCGACGGAATCGAAATCCAAGTTTTTAGCTCACATGTCCCACGAGATTCGAACACCTTTGAATGGGCTAATCGCAGTCGGTCAGTTGTTAGAGGATACAAAGTTAGACCGCGTTCAAAGAGACTTAGTGACAACCATGCAATCGTCTGGGGAAACCTTACAAGCGTTGATTAGCGATATTCTCGATTTCTCTCGCGTCGAGGCGGAAAAGTTATCCTTGGCGAAAGAGCCGTTCAACCCAGAGGCGGTCATCGCAAACGTGTTGGAAATCGTAGGTATTCACGCGGGTAGATTAAAGTTAAACGTTGGATACCACGTTGACGAAGGCGTTCCGAAAACCGTTTTGGGCGACGCCATGCGCGTGCAACAAATCTTGTTGAATTCCATCAACAACGCCATCAAATTTACCGAGAAAGGGGACATCATGGTTCGTTTGTACATTGGCATGGCCCCGAAAACGAAGAAAATGCAACGCGTAAATTCCTCGTTAGCGATGAATGATGATTGGATCACACCTTTGAGTAAATTGGCGCACATGTGTCCGCACTTTCACTTTTCGCCGAAAGATGGCGAGCAGCCGCAGGAGAAAGCGGGTTCCGGCGAAGGCGAAGGCGAACAAAAAGCGCAGTGTCCGTTTCACAACCAACACTCAACCGAGCAAAAACTACAACAACAACAGAACGATATCAAAAGATCTCACGAACTTTCCGAAGCGACTGGTAAAGGCGCGGCGACGACGCACTCTGGCACCGTAGGCAGTGGTAATCAATCCGGGGGAAGCGAGAACAACGACAAACCGGTCTATCTTCACTTTTACGTCAAAGATACCGGCATTGGCTTATCTGCAAATATGATTCGCGAGGTGTTCAACTCGTTTCAACAAGTTGACGATGGTACGACACGAAAGTTCGATGGTTCCGGTCTCGGTCTCGCGATTTCTCAAAAACTGTGTGAAGCAATGGGCGGTACCATCTGGGCCGAATCCGAAGGTTTAGGCAAAGGCTCGACGTTTCACTTTTGCGTGAAATGTCAAGTTGCCAACGAGAACGATATGACAGAGAAAAGGGAAAGCATTGATAACACGAGCAACCTCGTGACAACTTTGAACTCTCCGAGTGGTTTAACTGTACAAAAACTTGGCAACTTTTCCGCGATGAAACACCACGCGGAGTCTTGGATCCCGCAAAAAGTGAACATGTCTATCGGGGACGAGAACGGACGAAGATCGACTGTTTTAGTCTACGACGAAAGTCACATGATTTGTAAAACTATTGAAAGCAGTTTACAACAGTGGTGCATCGAAGTCGAGGTGGTGACATCGGCGCAGAGCTTGTTTGAGAAACTCAGGAAGGACGTCGCAGCGCATCCCGAGGATGAGAAAAATCGAAAGTACGGCTGCGTCATTGCGCAAAGGTCGCCAAAGTTCGAGAGAGAACTTTTGGCTTTCGCGCAGAAGCAAAAGCTAGTATCTGAAGACGGCTCAACCTTTTTAGGTGCGGTTAAGGCGAAACGTAAGACGAGGTCTGGTTCCGTCGCCAGAAGTACAGATGGTGGTTCCGCCGAAAAGAAGCCGAAAGAGCACACCCCGGTGGAAGTGCACAAAATCTTACCGGCAATGCTTTTGCTCACGTGGCCAGCGGCTGCGAAAGTTTTGGGTGGTGGCATCGCTGGAACGTTAGCTCGTTTGCACGAAAAGAACGAAGAAGTCGACCAAGAAGCTTTGGATGTTGAAACGGAGGTAGAAAAAGCCGTCAGCGAAGCCGAGCGCAAGAGAGTCGTGAAATTATGCGAAGCCATCCTGGCGCAATCAAACTTTGAAGCCGTGACGAAACCGGTGAGATACGGAAATTTGCAGCAGGCCATTTACCGAGTCATGGCGAGAGAAAAAGTTGAAGGCGAAGACGAGTGTTCCAAGAGAGGCAAAATGTCCAATAAAAGCGCCGCGCACTTGATAAAAGAGAAAGCGCCTGAATCCGCCGGTCCGCCGCCGAAACTTCGCATCTTACTCGCCGAAGATCACTTGATCAACATGAAAGTTGCCAAAGCGGTTTTAGGAAAGTGCGGCTGCGATGACGTCGTCTGGGCAAAAGATGGTGTCGTTGCGCTCGAGTTGATCGAAAAGGAAGAGCAAAGTGTGGACGCGTTTGATATAATTCTCATGGATTTACACATGCCGAGATGCGGCGGATTGGAGTGCGTGAGGAAGATTCGTGAACGGTACCCAGACTCGAAAATACCAATCGTTGCCGTCACGGCGGATGCGATGACAGAGTCGAGGGATAACTGCATGCGAGATGGGTTCACCGGATGGCTCACAAAACCGTTTCGAATCGAACAAATCAAATCGTTAGTGGATGACATCGTAACGAGAAAGCAAACGCTTGAAGGAAAACAGCGAGCGACTTCACCCTCGGCGTGTTGAAAGAAATCAAATCAACAATAGCAACAACAATTACAGCGATAAAACTTGTAATAATATACTAGAAAATACTGCTTTTTGTACAAATTGACTAAGTAGATCTTGCAAAGAGAAAAGTTGGACTTGAGAGTCTCATGATGATGCATTCCTGTCCGATAAAGAAGACTCAAGACTCATTCGCGTCGTCTTCAAGTCTTGTATAACCTCCGGGTGATGATGACGGTTTCGCCGGGTTGACTTTTCTCCACGTCCATCGTGCCGCTCGAACCGTATACGGCGTTCTCGGGTCGCCTCTTTCGTACGCGTCGTCGTCTTCTTCTTCTTCTTCTTCATTTGCATTGATATTCGTCGTATTCATCGTTCGTTCATCTCTTCCTCCGCTTGTCCTGAACGACAGCGAAGACTCGCTTGCCAACGCCGCCCTTTCGGAGGCGTTCGGTCGTCTCCTCTTCAACCTCGGCGCCATCATCCTCGCTACCATTTTTGCTCCAGCATGTGGCATCTCTTCTAAAGCAATCTTGATCGCGCACGTCAACGGTACCGCCAACACTGCTCCAGCGGCACCCCACACGGAATACCAAAAAACTAAACACAACAACACGGTTACTTCCGAGAGGTCCAATCCTTTCCTGTACGCGACCGGGCCGACAAAATCACCGACGATGGCAGATGCAAAGGATGGGAAAATACACGCACACCATCTCGCGCTTGATGTTAAATCGGGCAACAACAACGCAATCGGCACCGGCAACGCGAATGAAATCAAGGATCCGACGGTTGGAATGAAGTACAACCAAAACGAGAGAATTGCCAATGAAGCCGCTAAAATCAACGGCACGCCACAAAAGTACAAGACGCAACTCACCAAAGCGGCCCTGAAAAGTGCCAAAACGATCATGATGTTCATGAACTTACGCACTGCCACGACGGTTCGTTTCACTACCGGTTTTTTAAACCTCAACGGCTGTCTTTCCGGCACCAACAAAAACATCGAATACACGCCGCACAAACACACGTCGCCGAAATATCTGAACACGGTCGTCCCAACCTGCGTCCAAAAGTCCTCATCTTTCAACCACGACTCCACTTCATCCACCATTGTCTGCCACGCGTCCACGGCGACGTGATCCTCCTTGAAAATCTTCCTCGCGCAGTCGTCTACAAAATTCGCGACGATCTGAATCCTATCTTTAAATCGTTCGTCCCAATCGTTGTCGTGTAAATGAGAGACAATCCACGTCTGGCCTAAATACAACGCGAAAAGAAACGTGCACAAAAATACGACGACGAAGAATATGGCTATAAAAATAGCCATCGGTCTCGGGAAGACCAAAACGCACCCGGCTCGGCTCCGTTCTCGTTCGTACTCTAAATGTTCCTCTTCCTCGGCGGATATTCTTCGTCTCGACCCGCCGCGCCGCCGCCGCCCGTCGGCGTCATCATCATCTCCCTCCTCTTCCTCCTCCTCTTCGTCGTCCATAAAACTCTCGCTATTCTGCACCACCACGCGCCTCTTCAGCCGCCATTTCCTCAGTATCTTCGCCTGGTACGCCTTATCCGCGCAAAAATCCACAATCGGTTGCAAACACAGCGCTATCCCGCACGCGAACACTAACGGTCTCAACAAATACGCGTACTTTTCCAAAAAGTAACACGCGGCGACGAGCGCGGTGATGGAAACGCTCAAAAGTAAAACGAACGCGTCTTTATCTTCCTTGTTGTTATTCGTATTATTTTCCGTGGCAGTCGTCGTCGTCGTCGTCGGTGGAAGATCTCCGTCGTCGTCGTCGGTTGCCGTCGTGAAAGAATTAAATTCCACGTTTTTGCGCAAAGTTTTTGCGTCGTTCTTTTGTTCATGTTGTCTCCCCCGTTGTCGCAGCAAAGACGACGAATTCGACAGTGAAGACTTTGTCGCGTCGCCGTCTGAATCGTCGGCAGCGGCAGAAGCGAAAGCGTTGGACATACTAATTTTCTGTGCTGTAATTGGAGCTTTTTTATGAAGCAAACAAACAGCCAAAGAAGAAAGTTTTCATCAAATCTTCAATCGAAGAATACGCGTGACGAATATGTGGACTATTGTGGTATAATTATTATATAATTTCAAGGCACGCATCCAACGTGCGTTCTTTCTGTGATGTGATGGAGTTTTTTTACGAAGCAAACAAGCAAAGAAGAAGAAGAGAAAGGTTTCATCAAATCTTCGATCGAATACGTACGCGTGACTAATATGTAATATTAAAACTATTGCCGTTCATAATTTCAAGGCACGCATCCAACGCGTTCCATGAGCACGTCGTGCGAGTAGACCACCGCGGGCGCGTACGCCGCCGTCCCGGCGTCGAACAAGCTCGGGATAGGCGCGGTGCCGGCTTGGTTGACTCTGGCGGTTGCTCGCATGGCGTCGTCGGATTGGAGGTACGCTACGGTGTAGAGCTGCGCTTTGACGAAGTTGCACCGGCGAATGTCTTCGAAAGAGTCGCCTTTGGTTTTGACGTCGAAAGGGGTGATTTTGTCGTCTCTCATCGGTTGGTATCTCCAGATGTGTTCGTAGTCGTAGTTGACGACCCGCGCGGTGTTGTAATCGACCGAGTATCCTAAGCTGACCTGTCGCAACGTTTCCGCGCACAAGAAGGAACATCCGTCTTTACCGCTCGTCTCGGATTCTCTCGCGTTCGTGAAGAGTTCCACCCGTTCGGCGTTATTCGCCGCGCCTCTTCTCAAAGTCACCGTCGCTCGGTTTGGGTTCTTACTAAAATCGTAATCCACGCTTTCCACCGCTGTCTCGTCCTTCAAGTACGCGTTAAAAATATTCCTCAGATTGAACGCCCTATCTTCGACGACATCCCCACTCGCCTCGTTCACGTTCTCCCCCGGCTTTTCGTGCACAAACCTCGCCCGATATTTCGGCGCCGGCGTCTTGCCCACGTCCGGTAAATACGCGACGCTTAACTTTTGAAATCCGGGACACGTGGCTGCTCGTTCCAGCGTTTTCCGATCGATAAACTCGTCCGACGGGAACTCGTACCCGGCGAACGAGACTTCTTCTTCCCACTCGCCGAGTAAAAAGAGCGGGTATTTCGTCGCCCCCGGTTTGCTCTTATTAATCACTCGCTTCTTGAACAGTTTGGGATGCGCAATTTTATTCTCCAAAGAAGTATCGCTCGAGGAGGAGGAGGAGGAGGAGGAGGAGGAGGCTGAGTTGTTCGCTCGAATTCGCTCGGCGAATACCCCAAAAGCGTTGTTGTTATCATCCGCGCGCGCATCACCAGCATCCGCCCCCGTTGTTTTCAAAAAAGTAGACGACGAGAGGAAGAGCGTCGTCTTCATCGCAAAGTCTCGTCTCGTCGCCTTCTCCTCGTTCTTCTTCGTCTTTGTTGTCTTTGTCTTCTTCTGCGTTGTTAATGTTGTGGTAGTAATATGGGTGCTCCTTTTCAAAGAATCCGCGTTATGAGCATGAGCATCATCATTCTTCGTGCTGCGACTCTTCCTCGCAGCAGCAGCACCCAAACTCCTCGTTCTTCTCCTCATACTTCTTTCCTTTTGACGAAAAATGGAGGATGCGGTAGTGTTGGTGCATTTGGTCTCGACGCAAAGAAGACCCCCCTCTTGGTTGTTGCAGAAAGGAGGATGCGTTTTCCCGAAAGAAGTCATCATCTGACATGCAACAACAAAGACTCGTGATCTCGCGCGTCCTCCGAAAGCCCCTCGATTGAGGACAAAAACAAATCGTGAATTCAATTATATGCGGTACGTATGGGTTCCGTGAGAGAGTAAGAGAGGTTTCTCGATGCAACGATGGTTGTTACTACAATCGAAACTGTGCCTAAAATGGTGTTTCTTTGTGGGGGAAAAAAGGCTCCATTTTGAGGGAAATTCGTCATTGTGCTCTCGTTGTTTTCTCGTCGCGCTTTAGTAAACGCCGACCCATTATTCAAACACCTTTGATACTACACCGATACGTAGCGCTTTAATCGACAAGAGCTGTGGTACGCGTAATACCGAAACTCGAGAGTTTGCAACGCTCCATAAAAAGAGATTCGCGAGACGAATTAACAATTCACATTTCTTCATAATGTCCGCGTACGGTTTTGGTGGTACGACTCGTACGACTCCCAATACTGGAAGCGGTGTTGGTGATAATCTCACGAAAAAACTAAGTCGATGGGAACACCACTGGTCAGAAACGCGAGATGCGCTCGAAAGCTGCGAAAAAGCGGCGAAACAGTTCCAGGACTGTTGCACGTGTTCGTCCGTGTCCGTGGAGGAAAAAATCAGAAGCAGAAATATCTTCAAAAGAGAATTCGAACGGTTTAAAGACGCGTTGGAGAAACTGGAGAATTGTTTGAGCATGGGGTGCGTTTTAGTCGTAGTAGTACATTCGCGCGATGATTTTCTTGTTTGTCTTCTTGTTCTTCGTGTTCGCGTTGTTCGAGTATTATTGGTGTTCCTTTCATTTTTACCGCTGACGCGTAAATATTCGTTCTCTCGTCTTCTTCTCTATACTAAATATGACGCGTAAAACGACAAACAGAGCGAACTCGGCGCGAGACTTTGCGGATAGACAGAAAATTTTACTCGGATTTACCGAGAAGAAGCGGATATTCGTGGCACAAATGGAGGCCGATGACGAGAGGAGCTCGCTGTTGATGAGCAACGGGAGTAGTAGTAGTAATAATAATAACGGTAGTAATACTAGCAAAAAACTGAGCGCGGAGGAGATGACGGAAGGCATGACGCCGGAGCAACTCTTGCGGTTGCAAACGCAACAGATTAAAAGTCAAGATCAAACGTTGCACGCGTTGTCGCGTTTATCGACCAAGTTGAAAGCGACGAGTGGGACCATATACAACGAAATCGAAGAGCAGATGGAAATCGCGGACGATTTAGAAAAGGATTTTAAGCAAACGCAAATGAAAATGAAGGCGTTGCGGAAGAAAGGCCACGAGTTGAACGGGTATCGGAAGAACGAGATTGCCGAGCAAGATCGGAAGATTCGGCTAGAAGCGGAAAAGGAGAGAGAGAAGGAGATTCGGGCGAAGGAGGCCAGTCAAAAAGGGTTCTGGGGTTGGTTTAACTCCTAAAGATCTTCCTCGTCGGTGTTTCGAAATGAACGATGTACTTTTACAAAAACTTATTATTTACACCGCAGTCGCGCCGCCGCCGCCTGTGGTTGTCGCGCTTCGCACGCGACGCGCGTACGAACAATCTGCAATCGCTTCGTCAATTCTACCTAAAGCCAACTCAACTCGCGACCGGGTGGATTCGTCCTCGTCGCACGCGACCGTTCTCGTCGCGTGTAAAATCGTCACGCGCTTCGCGTCCACGTTCATTTCTAAAACGCGCGTCTTCTCGTCGACTTTTTGCGCCTTGCCGAATTGCGCTTCGAGCATGGCGACGGCCATTTTAAACCGCAGCAACTCCACGGCTTCCGTGTCATTCTCTTTCGTCGCGATCGCGTGATCGCGTTCGTATGCTTTTAGCGTTTCCGGTTCTCGGTTCAATTGCAAAACGACCGATAAAGTGGCGTCGGCTAACACGTCCGCGAACGGATCGGACGCCCACTCTAAAATCACGTGTTCAACGCCAACTTCGTCGGATTTCTTCGCTTTACGAAGTGTAACCGCGCCGTTGTCTATCGAAACACCTTCTTCCCATTTATCGTCGTCTTCCTCGTCTTCCTCTTTTTTAATCGCGACTTCTTTTTTCGCTTTTTTCGTTTTACGCCCTTTCGTCGGGCTCTTTTTCTCTTCCGGTTTCTTTTCTTCGGGGCTGTTTTCATCATCGTCCTCTTCGTTTTTAAAGCTACTCTTCTTGGGCATTCTTAACGTTCTCACCGCGTGCATGCCTTCAAACAACGCCTCTAGCGCGAATCGCAAAGTATCGATGTTCACTTCGCACGGAATCAATTGTCGTTGCGTCACGACGCTGGTTCGCAACCTCGCGTGATCTCTCACGTCCTCCGGCGCGACTAACAAATGACCGAAATCTTTCGCCACTAAAACGCCTCTCACCTCTTGACCTTCTACGGGTAAACAATCGCTCGCTAACGACCCGGCAACCTTTGCGACTTTCTCACCTCGATACCGAATTTCCACCGATTGGCAATTCTTCGGCGCGAACACGTTCATCTCTTTCCCGTCCGCGACCGCTTTCGCCTCCAAAGCTCTTTTCAACCTCGCCATTTCCGAGGTTTCTCCGTGGACTAAAACCACGTGCGGTGGATTCAAAATGTCCAAAAACTGTTGCGTCTGCGGGTAATCCGCGTGCGCGCTGAAGGAAATCGCATCGACGGAGCACCTCAGCTGTAACTCTCTTCCGTCTCTCGCTTTGACTGTTTTCACGTCGCTTAAAATTTCCCTCGCCAACGTTCCTTGCACCGCAAAATCACAAATAACCACCCCGTTGTCGGAACTTTCGCACCAGTTTTCAAACAACTCTCTGCTCGTTCCACTTTGTAACATCGACGGCGTCGCTAAAACAACGCACGGCCCAGTGTTCCCATCCAAATCGCTCGCCCGATTTAAACTCTGCACGTGTTTAAAATTGAACGGATTTTTCTCCTCAAACTGTCTCTTAATGTCCGCGTTGAGAACGTTTATGTACGTTTCAAATACCGTCATCGCTTTCCTCGCCAACGCGCTCGCTTGATACACCGGCACGTGACTCATCTCCGGATGTTTCTCCCAATAATCTTCCAAAATCAAAAGTAGCTCCTGCGCTCTCCCCAACGCGACCACCGGCAACAAACACTTCCCGCCTCTCCCTAAAATCCCGTGAATCTTATCAGTAAACCTCGCCTCCCTTTCCTCTTTCGGCGTGTGCGGACTCACTCCGTACGTGCTCTCCACGATGACAACGTGTGGCGTTTTCTTCGGTATATCCGCGGCGGGTAAATGTCGATCCGCGACTCTGGAGTAATCTCCCGTGTACAAAACGCGACATCCCCCCACGTTCACTTCAAACTGACACGCGCCTAAAACGTGCCCGGCTCTATACGGCGTCACTTTAATCCCGTCGATGTTAATCTCTTGATGGAAATCAATCACTTCGATCTTATCCATGGTGACTTTTAAATCCTTCGCGTCCCAGAGTTGCGAGTCGTCCTCTTCGTCTTCCTTTTCCTCTCCTTTCGCTTTCGGTTGTTGTCTCGCAGACAATCGCACAAAGTCGCTCATCAGCATGTGAAAAATCGCCTTCGTCGCGTGCGTCATGAACACTCGGCCTTTAAAATTCGTCCTGTTCACCAAAAACGGCACCGCCGCGCAGTGGTCCAAGTGGAAGTGCGTGACGAGTAACACGTCGATCGCACTGACGTCGATTTCGTCGAAATACGGGAGCGAGGACAATCCGCTAAAGCCCGGGTGGATGCCGCAATCGAACATGACGTTTTTCTTCCCTTCGAAAAACGAGGCGACGACGCACGAGCGGCCGACTTCGCTGCCTGCGCCGAGAGGGATGAGTTCCAAAAGTTCCCCAAGTTCTTGGGGTTGTCGTTCTCCAACTGCTGCTCCTCGATTTTCATCGTCGTTTTGCTGATCATCATCTCGTTGTTCAGCGGCGAGTTGGAGAGACATGCTTCTCTCTCTCTCTCTCT
>Ga0115000_10004610_pt1 | contig 11248 bp, 7 predicted proteins | sample ArcticOcean_MG_C_6_FD_89690 | JGI IMG/M metagenome (GOLD analysis project Ga0115000, IMG submission 89690) | Marine microbial communities from western Arctic Ocean - ArcticOcean_MG_CB8_128 | ecosystem: Environmental > Aquatic > Marine > Oceanic | place: Arctic Ocean: Canada Basin | collected... | reverse complement strand
TGTTAATGTTGTTGTTCGTGTTGTTTGTATTCGTATTCGCAGAATTCATTTTGTTCGGCGTGTTGTTATTCGACGAGTTACTTGGAACTGACTCGTCCTCGTTGCCTAACCCGCTAAACATAGACCCAATGCCATCCAACGCGGACGTCGCGTTCACTTTCGCGTACCACGGTTCTTTTTCCAACTGATCGTCGCACAAAAATTGCATCAAAACTTTGCTCAATTTCAACTCTTCGTTTTCGCACGCCGCTTTCATAAACTGTTCGAACCCGACTCTTCTCTTCTCCAAAAATTCCTCATCGAATGGATCTGCGACGGATATTTTCTCCGGTAACTTGTACAAAACAATCCCGGGGTAGTTTTGTAACAGTTTATTCCTTAACCACTCGAAATCGGAGTATCGTCGTTCGACTTGCGCGCTCGCTTTCTTGTACGAGCGACAGGTGGATTCTGATTTGATCGTATACGCCGCGTACGCCGTCAAGCCTTTGAAATATAACAATTTTTGTTGTTAAACAACATTAGATTCGTTTTAAGCAGCATCATAAGCAGAGAGTTAAAGAGAGAGAGAGAATGAATGGTGAGTATCACACGTATCATCTATTAAGAGAAAACAAACAACATTAAAATATAATCTTTTAAACTCACCTTGCCCAATCTTCTTCGGATCGACCACTTCGACTTTGAGTGTTTCATCTTCTTCTTTCTCTCCATTTTCATTCGAAAGTAAAAGCTGATCGCTGTTGGGAGAGATTGCGAGTAACTCGCGCGTGGTTAACTTCTCGAACCAAGAAGTAGAACTCTCCTCCTCCTCAGAAGCAGGAGCATTTGGATTCAAAGGAGAATCAGAGGACGCGTTCGACACGTCGTCGTCGTTTGTCGTTTTATTATTCAGAGACTCGTACGCCGGTGGTGGTGTTCCTGCGCCTTCTTTATCGGACGCAGAAACGGCTCTCGTCGTTGCGGCAGCAGTAGCAGAGGGTTTTGCCATTTTAATGCTACTTTAAGAGAGAGAGAGATATTAAGTAGAAGTAAACGTACGTTGTTTTTAACGTTGTTTTTAACTTGTTGTTGTTGTTAACTTTTTGTTCTTGAATTTGTTCTAAAGTCCGTCGTTTCTCAACGAAAACGATGGCGAAGACATTTACGCGTCCGCACAAAATGGTGCTTCTCCGTACAATTTTTTTTTTGTCCAAAACAAGAGGAGAACAAAAACAACTCGAGACACGATGTACTCTACCACGTCTAGTATTCCCTCCGGAAGCCCTTTCAAGGGGACACACACGCAGGAGCTGTGGTATTCCCTGCGGGGCACAGATGCGAGATTGGAGTCTGTTTTAATCACAGATGCGTGTCGTGTGTGATGCACGTTGTGTGCGATTCCCTAATTTTGTTGTTTTTGTTCTCGTATTTTGGACTGAAAAATTGTTTTGTACGAGTAGGCATATCCCCTGGAGCTCCTCCTGACCCAGTCCGACTTTCAGGGCAAAAAATTTTTGAGGAAAAAATTTTGTTCACCTTTCAGGGGATAATTCGGGACAAAAAAAAGAAGAATTTAAGGGAAAGGTCGCGCCGCAAAAAGAGACGCGAGACGACCGAAGACGAGATCAAAACGATCGCGAACAGAGCAATCTACCATCGCCACTCCCGCGTTTCATCGTTTTTTCTTTCCATCTCTCTGTTTTCATCCCCTCCGCGCGGAAAGGTCAGCGAGACAGGAAAAAAAGAGAGAGCATTTTAAAGGTGCTTCTCCATATAGTCCTTTTGAGCTTTTCAGAGGGGAAAAACGGTAACGTAATATATTTAATAAAGAAAGAAGAAGTTCTCGCGAGGAGGAGGAGGAGGAGGAGGTAAACGACGTGGTGATGTCCTCGAAGAGTCGATCGTCGAACAAAATCTTACTCAGGAAGAAGTGCAACAAGAACAACGATTTTGTAGACGACGAGAAGAAGAATGATGATCAACATCATCGCGCGAAGAAGAAGAAGATAAAGAAGAACAAGAGCAGATCGGGAGAAAGAGGCGAAGAAGAAGAAGAAGAGGAGGATATCGAACAAGGCGAAGAAGAAGAAGAAGAAGAGGAGGATATCGAACAAGGCGAAAACAACATTCTTGTCGTCCAACACGCCGTCGCGGGGCCAAAGAAGAAGTTTAAGGACGACGAAGAGAAAAAAGATGATGCATCTTCGATGACGGTGGTGCGAAACCCGTTGTTCAAGAGATGGACGAAAGATTCGATCACGTTCGACGGGAGGACCTTTCGAGTGGCGAACGCAGAGGATGCGCGAAAAGAGGTCGACGACGAGAAGGAGAAGAAGGAGAAAGACGAAATCCTCAATATATCGCCACGAGGAGAGCAAAAACTTTTGTTCAAGCTCGAGGAACAACGAAAGGCGTACAACGCGTCGATCAGTCGAGGGAGAAAAGGGAGGCCGAGTAAAGACGAGATGGAAAGAAACGGCGTGATTTTGTGTAAAATGTGCGAGAACGAGCAGAAGAATGAAAAAGGGTCGAAGTTTCGCAAATACTTCTGTTGCGACGCGTGCGTGCTGAGGACGTCGAGCACGTTCGTGCCGAGTATCGGCGTTTCGGTTTTGTTCTGTCAGCAGTGCAGGAAACCGCACTTGAAGGATGAGTTTGCGTACGGGATGAAGAGTTGTCGAGAGAGTTTGAGCGTGCATCGGATTGCGAGGTTGAAACGGGAGGGAAAGTACGATTTGAGCGAAGGTCGGAGGACGTCGAACGGGGACGCAGCAACGGCGGAACGCAGTAGTACCGGGGAAAGAAGCGCGAGAGGATCTGTCGCGACGAGGAAAAATAATGCGGATAATATTATGAACAACTTTAACGACGACGATAACAAAGTGTCGGGACGAGGAGAAGAAGGAGGATCGTTCGTTTGTGATAGTTCGAGAGATGCGAGTGAAGAGTCTTTGGAAGATGTCAGGAAACAACAACAAAATTTGGATAAGGAGCACGTAAAATCTATCGGAAACGCCTTCAGAAACGAACGCGATCAATATGCAGAAGAAATTGGTAAATATGGTCTCGAACAAGCTGCGTTTGATAAAGCGCTTGTTGGAGGGTCGACGTATAATCCGGTGGCAAAGTTGGTCATCCCGGATATTTCTCCAGAAATCTTCTCCGTATTTCCTCCGGCACTGACAAAAAGTGATCGCTTGGTATTCCATGCCATGCGTGCCTACGAAGCCGACATGGAAATGGAAGTGAGACGCTCGTGGGAGCTGAATCAAGCCTCGGAAGATGGGGTGCACGTCAAAGTGCAAAACGCGTCGCCGCCAGATTTACATCCGGATCTCGTGCATTTTGTTCGCGACGCTTTGCGCATGGAACCGCTCGCCATCGGCGACGGCGGCGAAGAAGCAGCGCAGTCGCTGAGAGCGGGAACTACCGATGGAAAAGATTTGCCGCACGATAATAACAGCAATGATTTATTGGGAACAGTCAGACCTGGTTGCGTTTCTTTTTCCTTCTGGGTAAGCGACCCTCAAGTTCTTGAAACCGAATTTGCTCAGTCGATATTTCACTCCGGAGACAACTCTCTTTTCAATCGGCTGCGCGCAGCCTTCGTCAAGGGCGTCTGGAATAGCGTTCAAGACGAAAAAACGAAAGCGACGGTCGTCGTTGAACGCGGAAGAAATTCAGTTTCTGTACGACATCGAAACATTGAGATAATGACGAAAGTTGAAAAAATGATCGGAGATGCTACAAAACCACAAGTATTCCACGTGAGCGCGCGCTCGGTTTTGTCGGGTTACGTCGCATCTATTGCTATCATCGGCGCGAACTTATTGGGCGAAAATTCCTATTTGAACACTAAGTTTAACGATGAAGTCCAATAAGTGTGCTTGGATCCGGAGGTGAACACGACGTTGGAATATTCGATTTTGCAGCGAGACGAGCACATGAACGTGACACCGGTGATGATTCGAACGTACGTTCGCTTCAATAAGTCAGCGTTTTCATCTCGCAACAAGAAAAATACAAGCAATGGTGGCGTAGACACCGCACTTCTCTCGTCCGTTGCCTCGCTCTTCCAAGCGTCGTCGAGTAAGGTGAAATTAGCCACGCTCCAAATCGTTAGAGATTGCAACGCTTCCGAAGCGGAACCGATCGTTGTAACAACTTCAAAGCGCATTCATCGAGAGATTCATGCAAATTTTTGCTGTCGGGAAGATCCGCAAGTGATGGGCACAATCACGCGACGAGCATTCCTCTCGTGCGCTAAGAACTGCGAAGACGAACGCGTCGCCACCGGCGCAGTGACGAAGTGCACGATCGACGCCATGGACGCGTTGAACTTGCGCACTTTGGCGAATGAGCTTCGGCGGCTCGACAGAGAGCGCTTCTACGTCTCTATACAAAAAGCGTTAGCGAAAGTGTGCGACCCGTACGCCGAAGTTTTACTTTCGGGCTTTCTCTTCGCCTCGGCAAATAAGTTTTACCGAAAAGTTAGAAAAATTGCGAGTCCGGAAGCCGGCGCCAAGTTAAGGAAAGAGCTGTTCCTCTCGCACGCACCGAACATCTTCTTCGTCGCGCTTATGCTTCTCATGTACTATTCTAGCGTCACGAGGACGTCGTTATACTCGAAAATGCGTGAGCGCTTTTTATTGGCGATGCGCATCCACGCAATGTTTTACGGCTGGTACTCGATTCACGCCGCCACATCGGTGGTTTTCGAAATTGCCAACGCAACAGTAGATTCGGACACGAAACATTTTAAACTCGTTGAAAACTTCCGTTGTCCGCAGCTAGAACGCTTCTCTGGATTTATCGTCGTCGTCGTCACGGCTGCAATCATTAGCTTGATGCACAGCGCGCGACCGACGTGGGACGTTACCGTGGAAATTTTACACACCGCCTTACAAGTCGCCACCGCGGTGTGCTGGCAATGCACCACGGCCGAAACAATCGTGATGATCGTATTGATCGTCTCCATCCAGGGCATACTTACCGTTCCCATGTTTTGGACGCAAAAACGCGCTTGGAAAGGCGTATGGATGGCGCATCCGTATCAAATACGTATGCAGAAAGCGAGAGAGGTGTTCTCCGTCGGCGGTTTGGCCAACGACGCCGCCGGCGAAAAAAAGAACGCAGCAGCAGTGACTCATAATAATAATAAGAAAGCGGATTATTATTATTAATAATAATAATACTACTAATGTTGTAAACGAAGAACTTCCATGCACGTTCTCTTCTCTTCTCTTCTCAAGCTTCCGTTTTTTCACCCCCAAACTGCTTCACGCATAAAAAAACTTGCAAGTTTTTTTTTCTTTTTTTTTGGTTGAATACGAAAAATTTCCCTTTTTTGATGAAAGGCGTTGACTTTTATTCGTACTAAAAGACGGCACTCGAGTACTGTCCCCTGTCAGCGCACCCGGTGAACACTCCACCCAAAAACCAAGACAAAAGTATCTTCAGTTCTCGTTCTTATTATTATTATTATCACCGTTTAAAGGAGTAGTAGTAGTCGTAGTTTCTGGTGAATTGTGGTGTAAAAAGTTATTTCGTTCTTACAAAGACAGAAGTATGTACTCTTTTTTTCCTGATCAGGAAAACTTTTTTTTTGAATACGATTTTGAAAAAAGCGTTGACTTTTAGGAGAGAGAAACGAACGCACGAGAGAAGACTCTTGACGAACACTTTTAGTAGACAACACTTTTAAGGAGCACTACTTCCCACGAAAGCTTTCGTCGACGAAAGAAAGAAAGTTTACATTTACAAGAATAATAACACCAATATAGTTTACGAGCAAAGATTGAATACTCTCATACAAAACACAAAACACAATGACGACGCCAACAACACCGACGAGCTTATTTTCAAAATCGGAAAACTTCCAATCGACGATGAGCTCGTTAAACTACGGCCACGTGATGGAACGAGCGGCGAGAGATTACCAGCGAGAAATTTTAGAAAAAGAAGATACAGAGGATGATTTATCGAGGAGGAGGAGGAGGAATAATGCGACGATAAACTTGAACGAAGAAGAAGAAGATGATGATTCTGTCCAACAGATGATGAAGGAGAAACGACTGGAAGCGCTGAAAAACGGTACGACGACGAATAAACGACAATATGAAGTTTTAATGATGGGTTTTCTTTTCGTTCTCTCTCTTTGAAAGGCGCATTTGCGCGTTCGTTCTTTGCTTTGCTTTACTTTGCTTTGCTTTACTTTACTTTACTAACGACGACGATATGCTTATTATTATTACAACGCAAAACAGAACAAAAGCTCCGGTTCGAGATGGAACGGTTAGGCCACGGGTCGTACTCGCCAATCGCGGAGGAAGACTTCTTGTCCGCGGTCACGTCTTCGTACTCGTGCGTCGTGCACTTCTCGTTGGACGAGTTTGAGAGGTGCAAAATTCTCGATAAACACTTGCAGAGCTTGAGTCAAAAGTATTTCCAGACGAGATTTATGAAGGCAAACGCGCCGGATTTGCCTTTCTTTACGGAAAAATTAAACGTGAAAGTTCTGCCGTGTTTGATCTTGTTCAAAAACGGCGTCGCGTTCGATCGAATCGTCGGGTTCGAGGATTTCGGAAATAAGGACGATTACAAGACGATGGCTTTAGAGAAACGGTTGTTAGAGGCGGGCGCCGTTGAAGAGGAAGAGAAGGCCATTGAAGAGGAGGAGAAAGGAGACGAACAAATCGATAAGGAGGAGGTGATGAGAGAATTAGCAAACAGACGCATGAAGAGAGGGTTCCACAAGACGGAAAGCGACGAGGATAGCGATTTTGATTGATTGATGACTCCTAGGTAGGTAGTAGTAGTTTCGATGACTTTTTTTATTACTGCGACGAGTTTTTGTAGACGCGTAGGTTTAGAAGAAGAGAGAATGTTTTTGGGCGATAAAGGAGTAATAATAGCAGTATAATAATACCAGTAATAGTAGTAGTACAAACGAAAAAACACCTACTACTAAGTAGTACTCACAAAACCATTTCCAACTCGTGTCTTTTGTACACGTTCTCTTGATCGTCTTTCAATCGAGGGTACGCGGCGACTAAACTCTGTTGCGATCCGACGTACAAGTTGTTGTACAAGCGCCAATATCGCTCTCGAACCATTCTCGCTGGATGAAATAAGCCTTGCACTAAGTGAGACAAGGTATACGCCGGACCTAACGTCACTCTCGACGCTTCGATGGCTTCGTTGACCGCGTTTACGACGTGCGGGGATTGTTCAAACACGTTTGGCCAGACGAAATTCATCAAATGCGTCGCCGCGTCTTCGCAATTCAATCGAGCGCAACCCAAGAGTAAATGCCGCACCGCCACGCACGCGGTTTGTCTGTGCACGATATCTCTGTCCATCAACGCGTCTTCAATTAGCGGCGCAATGGCGTAGATGTAATCCTTCCCCATCTCGCCGATGTATTCGAACAAGAACGCCAAGGATTTCAAAACGCCATTTTGGACGTTGATCTCCGGCACTCGGTACTCGTTCATCAGCGCCGGCAAGACGGTGAACGGCGCGCAAGTTTCCGCGACGATGGCTATAGCCACCGTCGTGCACACTCTGTTTTGCCTTTCTTGCACTTTCAAGTTGTTTAAAAGCGTCGCTAAGACGTCTTGCGGTCCGATCGCTTTGGCGATGTACCCAAACGCATTCACCGACGCTCTTCGAATGGCTTTCTTCCGCGCCTTCAAAAGCTCCAACAATTCGAAACAGATCCGCATCCACTCTTTAGCCGGGACAAACTCTGCGCCACGATCGGCAATTCTTCCAATTAAATCCACGCAATTTTCCTGCACTTTTTCGTGCCTGTTTTTCAAAATTGGCGTCAATCTCGGCAACAAATCTTTCACCGGCGGCGTCATCTTCGACATGCCGACGACGGCGACGATGGATTTCAAAGCGCCCAAGATAGATCCTAAAACTTCCGGATACTCTTCGCCCAAATATTCGTACAAGACGACACCTAAATGGCAAATCAATTGCTCTTCTTCGCACACTTTCATGACCGGCGCGACTTTTGAAATCAAATCTGCCGCTTGTTGACGAATGTCTTGATTTTTGTTGTTCAAGCGCCATTTGATCGTGCCGCAAATTTGCGGCAAGTACGGTTTCGCTCTTTGACCGAGAGCGTTGACGACGGTACCGAAACCGTTCAACATGATGTCGTTCTCGTCTTGCGTTTGCTCTTGGAACGAGTACAAGACGCCATCGACCAACAATTCTTCCAATCTTTGGTCCACGTCGGAAACGCCCAAGTGTTCGACAACCTTCGTCACGCATTCCATGACCATTCGTCGAAACGGCTCGGATTCGTCTTTTAAATCTTCGACAATTTTAGAGATTATATCGGAAGCGCCTACTTTTAACGCTAATTCCAAAGTCGTTTCCACTAATGCCAAGTAATTTCTCCTATCTAAAGCGGTTCTTCTCACCCAAAAGTTTTTGAAAAACGGAGGAATAATTTCCGTTCGGACGTATTCGCTATCGACGCCGTCCGTTTGCACGCACTGCTTGACCACTTTCAAAGTAATTTTCTTCATCTCTTCGTCCGCGGTGGCGAATTCTCTGATCAAAATCACCATGACTTCTTTCGTGTAATACGACGCGTAAACCGGGTCCATCAAAGGAATGATATACCCGATGGCTTTCAAAAACGCCGCTAACGTTTTGCCGCGATGCGATCGGATGCCTTTCCATAACGGCTTTAAAACGGAATCGAAGGATTCAATCCCGTACGGCGTCGAAGCTTCCGCTAACGCCGCGATGGCTAAAGCGGAAATCATTCGTACTTTTTGATTCTCGTCTTCCAAACCGGATTCGATGATTTGCACTAATTTCGTCAAGTGCGGCAACACGGCGACGCCGGAGAGGATGGCGATTTGTTGAACAATTTTCACCCCGGTGTGTCTCGCTTGCCACGATTTTTTTGACTGACACACCGCTTTTAAGAATGGGAGCAAGGCTGGTATGGTCAACGCGTGCGCGACGACCGCAAACGCTCGAGCAGTCGTGTTCCTCACGTACTCGTCCACGTTATCGATGTCTGGTCGCATGGCGGCAATCATCGTCGCTAATCCCGCGGCTTTGGAAAGGTTGGCGATAATTTCTCGACCTTCCACGCGCGCGTAGTAATCCTCGTCGATCAACAGAGGTTCGATAACGACTAAGATTTTATGCACGTATGGCCTCACCAAGTCGTCCAGCTTGTACAAGATTCGATCGATGACTTTCACGAGCAAGTGCCTTTCTTGATCTTCCAACGTCGGCGACATCAACAGAGGCAAGATTTGATTGAACAACGGCCCGGCGCCTAACTCTCTCGCTTTGTCCGTCAACTGACGCAAACTGGACTTTCTTTGCGGTGGTAAACCATTTTTGACTTTTAATAAAAGCTTCATGATTTTCCGTTCCTTTTGTTCTTCGATGGACAAAGCGTCTTCGTCGATTTCTTTCAACAACGGAGCGAAATACTGGTAATCTTCCGCTTTCATCGTCGGTAAATCCTCCGGGACGTCTGGGACGTCAAACATTTGCGTGCGATTCTCCTCTGGAATAGAGAAACCACCACCATTTCCTGCTCCTCCGGCGGAAGACAACGGCGTTTGACCACCGAGTGAAAACTGCGCCTTTCTCGCCGGCGTTCGGAGCGGGACGTAGTTTTTCGGTTGTTCGAGTATTTTGTATTGCGGCAAACCTGGTAAGACCGCATCGAGCTCGTCGTCCGTCATAAATCTGTTCCGTTCTTCCATCTCTCGGTCGTGTCGGGCCGATCGTAACTGATCCGGCGTCATCGGAATCTGTTGACCTCCTCCGAATTCAGAGGATCGAGCGGGCGTTTGCATGAACGCAGACCCCGAACCACCAGTCATTAACGGCGTCTCGGACCCTAATCCACCCCCATTAATCATCGGCGTTTGCATCATCATAACACTCGGTTCATTTCTCGGCGTCTCGTCCCATCTGCTCGCTTTCCTTCGCGTCGTTGTTTGCGTCGAAGAAGGTTGTTGGTTTCTCGGCGTCGCGTCGTCCCATCGGTTTCTTTTCGGCTTCTTTTTGGTTGCTTTCGTCGAATCGTCGTCGTCCCACTCGTTCGTGACTCCTCCTTTGTTGTTCCCAACCGATTGCGAGGCGTTATCGTCGTCGTCGTCGTCCCACGCATCGTTTTGCAGACGTCGGCGGTGCTCCTTGACCTTCTCGGTATCCGCGGCGGAGTCGTCCATCGTTCTCGCGACATTCTCCTCTTTTTCCTCGTTCTTTTCATTCCCGCTCGTCGTCGTCTTATCCCACCGACTCTTTCTCTTTCTCTTCTTTTCCCCCAAAGTTCCTTCTTCTGTTGTCCCCTCCTCCTCGTTCATCTTCTTCTTCTTCTCAGAAGAATTCTTCTCCTCTTCGATAGAAAACATTTCCCTCCTCTTCGCCTCCTCCGCCTCTCGCTCTCTCTTTCTCTCGATGTTCCTCATCGTCTCTTCCTTCTCTCTCGCGAACATCTGTTCTCTCATGGCTTCTTTGTACCCTCTTTTCTCTTCGATTCCTTTTTGCTCGTCGGAATCTCCTTTAATTTTTTCTCGTTCCGGCGAGAGAAGTCTCTGAAACCTCCTCTTCTTGTATTCGTTTTCTCGATCGGAAATTTTCTTCGATTTTCCGAACTTTTCTCCGTAGAATAACTCTTCCTCTTCTTCCTGATCTTCTCCGTCGACGATGAAGTCTTTCGTGGCGTTTTGAGGCATGGTGAACGATTTCAGCCGTCGCTTTTGACGATTATTATTATGTGTATCATTCTTCTCCTCCTCGTCTTCTGATAAAGAATCTTCTTCTTCTTCTTTATGAACATTCCGTCGACGTCTCTCTTGCAAACGTCTGATTTCCTCGTCGTCTTCTTTCGTCATCTTTAAGCCGGAATTCTCTTATACTCTTCTCTGTCTTCTTTTTGTCCTCTTTTTGTCTTCTTCTTCTTTGAACTACTCTCTGATCGAAGTAGTAAAACAACAACAACAACAACTCGAACGAGGAAAAGAAAAGAAAAGAAGGTTTTTCTGCGGAAAAGAAGTTGCTTTTTTTTGAGGGCAAAAATACTAATTTGACGGGGGCAAAAGAATACACTGATGAATTTTTGAGGCAAAAAACAAGAGAGGAGTTTTACGACGAGCAAAAAAGAAAAAAGACCAAAAAAGTCTCATTTGTCTGTTTTTTTAAAAACACGATGAAAACGAAGAAAATCATCTTCATTTCAACAGACATCATCATCATTAAGACACGCTCA
>Ga0115000_10004606_pt1 | contig 11258 bp, 20 predicted proteins | sample ArcticOcean_MG_C_6_FD_89690 | JGI IMG/M metagenome (GOLD analysis project Ga0115000, IMG submission 89690) | Marine microbial communities from western Arctic Ocean - ArcticOcean_MG_CB8_128 | ecosystem: Environmental > Aquatic > Marine > Oceanic | place: Arctic Ocean: Canada Basin | collected... | reverse complement strand
TTCCGACCGTCATCCTTTTCGCAGACGCATGCGAAACCTTCACCACCGAGATCCTTCCGATGATCCAAGAGAGCGAGCAGCGCCTTGGTCACGTTGACATTCCTGCGCGCTGCGAGGCTTGGAATAACTGGGTTGATGGACTGAGCCAAGACGGACAGATCAGCGAGTGGCAAGCAAACAACTGGGGCCACCCTGACTGCAACGACGACAACCAGCCGCGCACTTCAAGCTGGACCGGCAACGCTTGGCCAATCAACTATTGATCTGCTGACATTCACTTGACAACTTTGTTGTTGACCTTCACCCCCATTTATGGTATACTTACTAGGTAAGTTAGAGAAAGAACCCTCATAGGAGAATCACATGTCCGTCGATTTTGCAACCTTCACGTCCGTAGTCCCTCACATCCTTAACGCCAAGCTGCCCGTACTATTGCGCGGGCGACATGGCGTCGGTAAATCTCAAGTGGTCTATCAGATCGCGGAGTCCCGCGAGCTTCCTGTTATCGAGCGCCGAGCCTCACAAATGACCGAGGGTGATCTGCTCGGTCTGCCTGACACTGCGGACACCGAGATCAACGGTCGTAAATGTACCACTTGGAACGCTCCAGACTGGCTTGTGACCGCTTGCGAGCAGCCCGTGGTACTTTTCCTCGATGAGGTAGACCGCGCGACTCAGGAAGTCCGTCAGGGCTTGTTTGAGCTTACCGACAGCCGCAAGATCAACGGCTGGAATCTCCACCCTGATACTCTGATCATCGCTGCCGTCAATGGTGGTGAACATGGCGCCCAATACCAAGTTGGTGAGATGGATCCTGCCGAGCTTGACCGTTGGACCGTGTTTGATGTTGAGCCTTCTACTGAAGATTGGCTGAAGTGGGCGCAGTCCAATGTTGATGGCATCCTTTGGGATTTTGTTAATCATAACCGCGCGCACCTTGAACATATCGGTGAGTATGAGCCTAACAAAGTTTACCCTTCTCGCCGTAGCTGGAAGCGGTTTAACGATACCGTTGCTCCGATCGCCCTGTTCGGTGAGGACGGCGATCGTGATATGCTGTTCAACCTTGCGACTGCGTTCGTCGGATTTGAAGGCGCAGTAGCTCTCCGCGACTTTGTTGAAAAATACGAGTGGCAGGTCACCATTGAAGACTTGATCGACAATGGCGAGATCGAGAAAACTGAGAAGTGGGGTATCAATGACCATGCTGCTATGATCGAGAAGTTTGAAGCCTCCAAGACCTTCGCGGAGCCCTTGACTGAGGCGCAGATCGCCAACGTCGCAGAGTATTTCATCACCCTGCCCAGCGAGGTAGCCATGAAATTGTGGACAGTGATCGGTGACTCCGATAACATCGAGAATACAATCGCACTTCACAAGGCTGAGACTAAAGACGGTCGGCGAGTATCTGATCACCTTGTCGAGATCCTTGGTGGTAATCAGTGAGCTTTAGAAAGATGATGCTTCCGAAGGTGAGAGATCTTAGAAAGGGGGATCTCATCTTCAGGAACCGCTCAGAGGGCTGTGAAGCCCCTCATGTGGTCATGGAGGTATCTGACACCGGCTCCCCGCGCTACGGCGCTCTAGAGGGTACCCGGCTCTCGTATCGGGTTGTTAATCCGGCCACTGGTACAGAGTTAAACCTTTCAGAGTTTGAGATAGCCGCTGAGTATGATATCGGTGACCCTTGACAATCACTTGACAACTTAACCCTTGATCTACCCGCCCTCTTATGGTATAATCTATATATAGAAAGGAAAGAACACTATGTCCGATGAAATCACCAAGCCCTTCAACCTCAATATGCACACTGCGCGCCTGCTTATGCGTGAACCATTCTTTGCCGCCCTTTCGCGTCGTATTGACAAGACCTCTAGTAAATCTGTCCCGACCGCCGGTGTCCGTGTTAATCCGCACACCGCGCAGTTTGAGCTTCTTTATAACCCTGATTTCATGGCTGAGTTGAGTGATGAACATCAGCTTGGTGTGCTCATGCATGAGTTTTATCACATCATTTTTGAGCATGTGACCGGTCGCAAACCTGCTGACGGGCTTAAGCGCATTGATAATATCGCGATGGACCTCGCGATCAATGGTCTACCGGAAATGAGCGGTAAGCTGCCTTGTGAAGCGAATCCCGGTCCTATCATGCCCGATGGTACCGGCATGTGTGGCGTTTTCCCCGGTGAAGGTCCATTTAAGCATCTGCCAGCCGGCAGGTCTTACGAGTGGTATCTTGCCGCACTCAATGATATGCAAGATCAGCAAGATCGAGAAGATGACGGCGAAGGTGAACCCGGTGCTGAAGGTACACCGGGCGACGGTCAGGGTCAAGGTGGTGATCCATTCGGGAATGCCGATAGCTTCGATTCACATGATGAGTTCGGAGAAGGTGATAGCACTACTCAGGAGATCGCTAAGGAGCGATTGAAAGAAGCCATAAAGCAAGCTGCCGAGGAAGCTGAGAAATCCCGCAACTGGGGATCTGTCTCTCAACGCATGCGCGGAGATATTCTTGAGCGCATTCAAACCAAAGTTGACTGGAAAAAAGTCCTTCGATACTTCGTCAAAACCTCACAACGTGCTGACAAGCGCAGTACCCCGCGCAGACTCAACAAACGTTACCCGCGCATCCATCCGGGCAAGCGTGTCCGTCGCCAAGCCAAGATCGCGATCAGCATTGATCAATCTGGATCGGTCGATGATCAGATGTTAGCCTCGTTCTTCTCCGAGCTTAACAAGTTGGCCGAGATTGCGGAGTTCACTGTGATTCCGTTTGACACAAAAGTAGCAGAAGATAAGGTATATACTTGGAAAAAGGGTCAAAGTAAAAAGACCGAGCGTGTACTTCAAGGCGGTACGTGTTTTAATGCTCCAACCAAGTATGTTAATAAACACAAGTTTGACGGACACATAGTCTTGACGGACTTGTGCGCCCCGAAACCTATCTCCAGCAAGTGCCAGCGCATGTGGATGACCACTAAAGCAAATGCTGATCGTCCGTACTTTCAAACTAATGAGCGAGTAATCGCCATCGACGCTTGACATTCACTTGACAACATAGTTGTTGACAACCACCGGTTTTTCTGGTATAATGGTAGCATATCAAGTAAGGAGATATATCAATGAAGTTTTACGTTTCTCGCACTCACGTTTTTATCAATGACTCAGGCAAGATCGACGGTTACGAAACCGTCTTGACCAAGCCTGATGATGTCAAGCCTACGCGCGAGATGTTCCGCCGCATGAAGGCGCTGGGTATCACGGATCTGCACGTTAGCGAGCATCCTGCTAACTCTCGCCGCTGGGGTCAGCTTGACCGCGCGCAGACTAAGCGCACCAAGACCCGCAAAATGACGATGGCGGATGTTGCCGGCGATCTCGCCGAACTTGAGAAAGAAGCCGCTGAGAAAGAAGCAGGAGAGCAATCATGATGAAATATTATATCAGTCAAACCACTGTCGGCGTTAATGAGAACGGAGCATTCGTATGGAATGAGGCGCCCATCACTAAGCCCGACGCGCGATCCACAGCAGAAAACAGCCTTCGGCGCTTCCGCAATCTTGGAATCGAGCACCTGCACCTTTGTGAGCACCCAGAAGGATCGCGGCGCTGGGGTAAACTTGATCGCGCTGCTAGTAAACTCCTTAAAACTCGAAAGATGACGAAGGCAGACGTTGCGAAGGATATCGCCGAACTCGATGCCGAAAGTAACCGCGCCTAATCAAGTCTTAACATTCTCTTAACATCAATCTCTTGACCTTTAAGGTCATTTCTGGTATACTTACTGAGTAAGTTAATGAAGGAGCTTTCACATGCCTCGCCGAACCTATCGCCACCGCCTCCAAGACCTCACCGCTAACCCTGCGATCTCCCCGCGAGATCGGGGCTTCGCCGAGAGTCTTCTAAACTATTATGAGCGTAAGGGATCGTTGACCGCCGGCCGTGTCGCGTGGGTCAAGACATTAGAAGACCGTTACAGCCCTCTGAACGTCGCCGCCAACGCTGAAGCGGGCGCTGATATGCTAACGCGCTTGCAGACGCTCAGCGAGCGTACAGAGCCGGCATCATGGGCAACGACGTTTGTCGAGAGCTTGCAAGGTCAGATCATGGGCGGGCGCGAGCTTTCGGCGAGACAGACCGAGATTCTGGTTAAGATCGAGGGTGAGCATAATGATGAAGCCATCGACGCGCGCAGTGTTTTCGTCGCGAGCTATAAGAATAATAATGATAGCATGCGAGACAACGCGGTCGTGATCGCTAACTATTATCGCCCGACTGGATATTTTCGCGCCGTCGTTGCAAAGATCCTCGACGATAAGGATTTCGTTCCGACTTATTCAGAGTTTAATAAGCTGACTAAAAACAAGTACGCGCAGAAGGTATTGCGCGAGCATTACGCGGAGGCAAAGTATCCAGTTGGATCATACGTCCTTCCACGTGCTGGTAACTACCCGCTTAAGCGTTCAACAGGCGGTAAGCCCTGCATCGTTGTGGCGGTCAATGCTAGCCCTATTGTCTCAGCAGCCAAGGGATCGAAGATATATAAGCTGCTCCCAATCGGCAAGGCTGAGACTATATTTGCAGAAGAACGTATGTTAATGAAAGCAAGGAAAGTAAAATAATGAAAGTCGGTAACATAGTAAGTGTGAAGCGCGCAGGTGGACTTGATCCTATGATCGGTCTTATCATCGAGATCAAAGAAGATGATTATAATCGAGTCGTGCTCGTACAGTCGATTAAAAGTGATTTTAGAATGTATGCCCATCCTCTGAGCATCGAGGTAATAAGTGATGGCTGATCCCGGAGATAAGTATAGAGACAATAATATGGAAGTGGTTGAGTTCGATGGTAAGAAGATTAGTTTCTATGTTGATTCTGAGTGCATCTTGTGCTCTGCCTGCACTGATGAGGCACCCGACAACTTTCGCATTAGCGATGCCAACACACATGATATATGTTTCAAACAACCTCAAAACGAGAAAGAACTTGAAGAATGTTATAACGCACTGGGATCTTGCCCGGTTGAAGCCATTGGTGATGACGGAGTAGAATGATGACGAGACTTATACAAAATATTCTTATGATTGCAGGTATCATATATCTGTACCAGAACAAGGACGCTATTATACCAGTAGTAGTTAATGTGTCCAACACTGTTATAGCCACTGTGGGTAGTATTGCACAAAGTATATAAGTGTCAGTAGGTGGATCAAAGTGGTTAGCAGTGGTTTAATGTGTTGGCATGTGCTTATATAATGTTTTATAACTACGCTGAATCTGCGTTAGGGCTTTATACCTATACGGCCACACGCTGTCAAGCACTATTCTTTTGACATTCTTTTGACATACCGCCGCATGCTCGACGTATGCGCGCGCATGTGTCATGATAATGTAGGTGCAACCTGCGTTATGCGCCGGTGGTGCGACAGCATGCGGTGGGGGTGCGTTAAACTTTGCCAGGTAATCCGCGCGTCACATGCTGGCGTAACGTATTAGAATCATTAAATGTTATTGTATACAAACACTTGCTACAAATGCGACACGAATACAGTTGCATGCCGGCGCATCTGTATACAATGCCGGCGATACATTAATTAAAATAGCTAACGATATCGCACACTTAGTTAACGTTTACCTTAAGGAGAGAGGAATATATGCGACAGATTCGACAGCGCATGCGACGGGCGCGGGAAAAGCATCCGAGAGTACATAATATAATACTTAAAAGCCAGCAGCTAATGATATGGACACCCATCGCCCTGATAATCTACTTACAAGCTGGGTTATTAGTGTTCAGGTATAGTAGAGACGATAACAAGTCTGATGCTACAATGTATTAACACATTTAACATATACTTGACAACAATGCATGATACATTTAACATATACTTGACAATCACTGTGACAGTCACACATTTAACACTTATTTGACTGCTGTCAAAATGCTGTTAAAAGGGGGGGCCCCCTCCCCCCTACCCGGAATGTATGTCTCGGCCGCGGTGCGTTGGGCGACGGCTGGCTTAGCCCCTGCGCGGTATGGCTGAAAAATATCCGAGATTATGTGTTTTAAAAACCCCCGCCTAAAATTTACCCAATTGCCGCATATATAGTACATGAGTGACGGCAAGCAAACTATTAATCCACCCGGGTACGCGAAGTACATATGCCCCAAATGTGGAGGCAGTATCAGGTGGTCGTGCGGGTATACCGGCTTCGGGTTCGCTCATTGTGAATATGCGCAGACATCAAGCCGCGTATTCCAATTGGATTCCATGCACACTGTGACGTTTTGCGATTGGGAGGGCTACTGTGAGAGGCGCACTGACGGAAAAGTGGAGATATACTTCTACGGACCTATACAATAGGTATGTACAGTGGATCGATCGACACGTTTAAGCCGCCGCGGTGGACTACCACCACACGCCGCGAATTCGCTCGTGGTGACTTAGTGACGATCGCGCCGGAGTTTAGGTACTCAATCACCATGCCGCGTCGCGCGCCGGACACAGGGCGTTACGTGGGCATTATAGTAAAGGCATATGCAAACCGGGAATATATGGTGGTATGGACGAATCACCCGCTAGCAGCCGGCAGCTCGAGCGGCATGTATAATGGCGATCATTTAATTACGGTAGAAAACGCATGCGAAAGCGCGGCTAGGGCTAGCCTGGGGTTATAAGGATTCCTATGAAATTCTTCAGCATGTACCCGCAATGCTTACCGAAGCTGCAGCTGTGTTAGGTTAAAGATGAATTAGTTTCGAAACATGTTGCAATTCCCGGTGAACTGGGGTATAATGTATAAAGTGGACTATTTACAGTATGCATGTTTCTAAACAATCTATCGTTGTTCTCATTAACGAAAAGCTTTCTGCTGATGACAAATCTGAACTTAAGAAGATGATCGGTACGGAATTGGATAAACGCCTTAAGCGCGAACTTAAGAGCGTTCTTGCGGATGAGCTTGCGGCTGCCCTTAAATCTAAGGACGCCAAAGCAGACATCGGTGAAATTGCTAAGAAGGTCATCAAGAAACTGTACAAAGACCTTTCTTTCCACCATCCATATATCATCGATCGAATTAAGGTTTAAGTGTTCAATATGCCCCACATTAACGCGCCGGCCGGTGTTGGCTCGTGGATTAAAGATGCTTGGAGAACCGATCGGTCATTGGGTTTCGTACGCCAAATCGACGAAGAGACCGGTATGATGTATGTGCAGTACCCAAAACTCGGTAAGGGTGTTTGGGTGCGCTGGGAAAACAGTGGTCATTATAGGATTATTAACAAATAAGTAGCTACTTATTGCGGTCTTAGACATAGGGTACTTCCATGAAATATTTAATCACTTTTATAACGTTATCGGCATGCGGTGTTTGGGCAGCAAGTACTCATGAAACTGCGTCTATAACCGGTAGTCCTGCGGTTGAAACAGGAAATTCTGGCGGCAAAAATTTGGCGCGAATAACCGGGCATGGAATCGATGTGTATAACCAACCGTCTTATACTCATGCTGCGCCCCTCGAGGGTGCCCCAAGCGCGGCAAGATCACCAATTCCTGCACTTATCCTGCCTAATAACGTGTGCGTAATTAATACTGATCTTTCACCTGATCGATCAATTGAGGACCATATTTTGGCGTGTGTGCATGCACAACGTATTAGACAGTCGATTCCAAGATAAATATCTTCTATATACTTATGTGGATATTAATTTAAAAATAGGCGATATCGTCATTGACGTTGCCACTGGGGATGTTGGTTTACTGGTTTCCCGCTATAGCTTGTTTGAAGACTTGCTCGATAGTAGCGGCGTTCACTTAATTAATTTGTGGGCGTGGGATTTATATTGGACCGGTCCTAACCCAACTGCTGATGGACCTATTAGCAGATATCAGCCATACACCGAAAACGGGTTGCTTAACTTAATACGCACTGGCACGTTTATAATAAAAACATGAGAATAATTTAATGCAAAACTTGCAAATGGCGTTAGAAGGTGTTATACTAAGAGTAGGAGATTTGGTAGTCGATGAGTCTACTGGATTCGTCGCATTATTGATTGAACGTGAAAGACGTATTGATATAATTTATGATGACATGTATTTTTGGCATGTTAGATGGATTAAGAACATTGATCGTTACGCGGGGGATCCAACAAATGTTCCTTTATCAACTATTATTGAGGAAGAAGGCATGAAGCTTTCAATTGTGGTTGGTATGTTAACACACTATTCAGCTAAAGGAGACGAACATGAGTTCTAATTGGAATGTCTACAAACTATTTAAAAGTGGGAAGAGAGCGAAAGCTCCCATATATACTTTCACCTATAAGGGAGATCAAGCAGACGCTACTACTCAGTTTGATCAATTTGAAATCGATCATTTAATCGAAGAACACGGGGAAAGAATAAAAAAATTCGATTTTAAAATAGTCGATGCGGAGTCTGCCCAAGAACGTATCGAGGTTACTGACGAACAGCGTTATGTAAAAGCTAGAAACCAGGTTTTGGCTACTATAATTCAAAAAAAGAAAATCAACTCAAAAAGAAGCATTGGCGGAGGGTTGATTTATTCAAAAAAGACTAATTGGAAATGGCAGTGGGCAGCCTTAGAAGCCGCAACTAATAATTATATTGAAGGATTGTCTGATATGTTCGAGTCACACGGGGAAGCGATCCGTTGGATGAACGACAAAATAAATATAGAGTGAGTTCTTTACACCCGCGAAAGGGAGATTTAGTAATAATTCATCATCATGAATCTGGGGAATTTGGAGATGATGTAGACTACAACACAGCGTTGTGCGGGATAGTTGTCAGTGACGTTAACGAGACGCATCAGCAGCAATTAAAGATATTTCCGGAAGTTAATATATACATATTAAAAACAGAAAGCATCGTGCCAATCCCAGTGTCTCGAGCGGAAATTATTTCAGATTGCCACCGACGCCGCTAATTAAATGTAGGGTGACTCACTTGCACAATTTAATTACATCTCTATGCCGGGCTGCTATAATTATAAATGTCGGGATTTTTATTGTAGGCGTTTGGAGTGGTGTAACGAGCTTGGCTTATCTGTCAATTATTAATATTGCTTTATTGAGTACTCGATTTCTAATTTTTAAAGGAGAAGAGAAATGAAAAAAGTATTATTTGCCGTCATGGCCATGGCAATATCCGCTATAGCGTACGCTACGCCAGAAACTGCAACCCAGACCAATAATCCACACGTAACAACACAAATAAGTAATTCACTTAGTAGGGTTGAAGCTAGGGTCAGAAGCGCTTCTGTCAGAGTTGTCACAGAGAGTGGACATGGTACAGGAGGTCTTGTTAATTATAAGGGCACACATCTTGTATTAACAGCTCATCACGTGGCTAATGGCGCGCTTGGTGAAGCATATTTGATTATAACCGAGACTGAGCAGAGAATGGCAGTTTTAATATATAAAGATCCGTTGCATGATATGTCTCTTTTATATCTGCCGGAGGAACTTGCCAACTCAAATCCCATGAGTTGGCGGCCGCGAGACGAGCTAATCGGTGTGGGTCAAACTATCACATACTCTGGATATCCATCCTGGCACAGCCTCCTAAGTTTCAGGGGGCATGTTGCCGGCTTTGAGACTCACCCCGAAGCGGGTCAGCAGATCATCCTACAAACCTATGGATGGTTTGGATGCAGCGGATCAGTCATTTACGACAATGAGGGAAAAATTATAGGGGTATTATGGGCTGTCGACGTTGAGAGTAGACCAACGCTACAAGTACAAGAAAATCTGATTTGGGTGTCGCCGATACAAAATTTAAATATTGATTTAGCATTAACTGCTTTATGTAATAGCATACCAAACAAACCCAGAGCGTGTCGATAGGATATGCCTTGGGAAAACATTTTGTGTGATGAAGACCTTACCGAGGTCGGAATCGTTGTTTGCCTCGATGACAACCAGCGATTTCTTATTATAAGACGTTCAAACATCGATGAAAGAGAGGGTCAGTGGACTGTTCCCGGGGGTCATATCGACGACAAAGACCTATCGATCGAACACGGCGCGATTAGAGAGCTAAAAGAAGAAACCAATTTAACATGTTTAATAAAAAATTTGGTTTATTTGGGTACTCCAAAGATAAAAAAGCATTATTTTCTAACTCGAATGTGGAGAGGTGAGATAAATATTAGCATGCCGAACCCAGAAACAGGAAGAATAGAGCATGATGATTATAAATGGTCCCGAATTGAAGAGATAAAAGACATAGACAATAGTGAGATTCCGATCTATTTATTAGAGAAAGCTTTGGAGATGTCTAAAAATGAAACTGATTCTTGAAAATTGGCGCTTATTTGCCGAATCACACACAAAAGAACACGAAGAAGAACTTAAAACCATTGTTGGAGAGCTTGAGAAAGCCTCTGAAATGCATGCTGGTCAAGCTAAACGTATTCAGCAGATGCTTGACGAGACCGATGATGATAAATTAAAAGAAGAGCTTGAAGAAAAGAAGAACAAAGCCGGAAAAGAGCAGGGTGCCGACGGAAAAGCCTGTTGGGATGGCTACAAATACGCTGGAACAGAGGGCGGTAAGGACAAATGTGTCCCAATGGAAGAAGAACAAGACCTTGATTCTATTATAGACGAAGAGATCCAAACAGTTTTAGATGAAAAAGCCAAAAAACCTTGTAAACCCTCGAAAGGAAAACGTTTTGCTAAGCGTGTAGACGGCAAATGTCGCTCATTTGGACAGAAAGGACAAGCAAAAGGCGGTGGTGACCGCATCAGACCCGGTACAAAGAAGGGTGATGCATACTGTGCACGGTCAGCGAAGATTAAAAAGTGTAAAAATCCACCATGTGCCAATGCATTATCACGTAAAAAGTGGAAATGCCGCGGATCTAAGTCAGTTGCGGAGTAAATAATGTTAAATGACGAACAAATACTGCTAAAAACAGCACAATTGTTGGAAAATTTCGATATTTCCAACAAAAAACCCGATAAATTGCTTCGGGAACTCGATGAAATTGAGTTAGAAGCCCTAGATGGTATCTTAGATGACATGAAAGGCGAAGATCTCGCGTTTAATGGGCTATTTGACGGCAAAATGCGCAAAGTTATCGACTTTCCGACGATGGATACCTCTACTGAGCTTGGACAATTCGGAGAATTCTTCAAAAAGCAAGATTTTACTATGGATTGGGAGAAAGGAATGCTTTCGGCCGAGCGCGACATCCGAAATAGTGATGATTTGCTAGGCGAT